>Ga0268261_10000931_pt1 | contig 19519 bp, 18 predicted proteins | sample TergutNc150P1_FD_190353 | JGI IMG/M metagenome (GOLD analysis project Ga0268261, IMG submission 190353) | Nasutitermes corniger P1 segment gut microbial community from laboratory colony in Florida, USA - Nc150 P1 (SPAdes) (version 2) | ecosystem: Host-associated > Arthropoda: Insects >...
TCGCACCTTTTCGCAGACTGTCTTGCCTCCGAGCTTGTTTGTCTTATGTTTTTCGAAACACGAGCGACTTCTAAAATTTCTGTTACAGGAATCGCACGGGACTCTTTCTTCGGAGAACATACATGGAGGAACCGACTTGCAGTCGCTATACGTCTCTCCGCACTTATGCGTCATGCCACGTCTGCACCCTTTATTACAGCCTCTGCATACATACCCTCTAGCCATTGCACCCATAAGATTGTTTATCACGTGAAAATGTCTAGTTACGTCTTCATAGACCAGGTTAATTCTTTTTTCGGATTCTACCAGCCCATCGAAATTTATATCCTTGCAATTGAATACTCCGAAAACGACGATCCTATACTCTTTGAAATGTTCTTGGAACCTCATCAGCTCGGGTACTCCCCCACCGCGCGACATGTCTATACCGGTCGTCTCGTGTAAGCGATCGACTACGGGACGTAGCTTATATCCATGGCGGTATGATTCGTAATTTGGATCGCCGTCTACTTTTGCTTTCGCTATGATCAAGGCGGGGGCCAGACAGTTACTTTCCGCTTTAACTTGTACGATACTTCTTTTCAAACGAACCATGATCTCGAGCGGCCTGCCCTTTGTCGCGATTCCGTTACCACCGTGGCCGATTGGCATCTTTACGGAGTGGACCGTCATGACTAATGTAACTACAGCATTAAACCTAGCATTCGACTGGGCCACCTTCTCGAACACCGAACAGATCACATCTCCCGTTATTTGATCCTTTCTTCTGAAGCTGAACCCTATAGCTCTGTCCTTCACCTCAACTTCATTACTGATAGTAATTCCAACCATATCGCTATCCTCGGGATCTCGTAACGCGTGCTCGAATAGTTCTGTCACACTGTCTAGGAAATGGGACATGGGATTCGGATCCTCTCCCTCGGGTGGAGGTAAGAGACGCGCGGTAAGCTGCGTTCCCCGAGCATTGAAACGCCTGTACTGTCTGGTCTGTTCCTCTTCGATCGTGAATCTCTGAGGCTCGTTATCGTCTTGCGACATATTTATTCTGAAATCGACACAGCGCAAATGATAGGAGTGGGTCGCGTTTCAACCACACATGCACACTATACTATGATTTTTAAAAAAATATGTCACTAACCTGAATAAAGTACGTATAAATAGCACGACCTAGACGGTTATAAATATATCGGTTTATTAGACCTCTATTTATCTCCAAGGTTTTATGGCTTTATTGCACGCTGCACGCGTACGTGAGAACGTGCTGTTACACGCTAGGAGTTATCGCTTAACTGCCTACAGTTCCGACAGTAGCCACCGTCGTCTGGCTATAAAAGGTCTCGCAGAGTAACGCGATTATTGCATGCTCCACGCGTGCGTGAGAACGTGCTGTTACACGCTAGAAGTTATCGCTTGACTGTCTACAGTTCCGAGAATAGCCACCGCCGTCTGGCTATAAAAGGTCTCGCAGAGTAACGCGAGGCACAAAAACAGTTGAAAGACAGTCGAGTGATTACTACCTCTCGAGAAGAAGAAAACGGATTTTGAGGTAAGCGTTACCTTTATTACGGGTTTTTTCCTACGGGCCTATCAGAGCGATATAGAGCTTGCACGAGTGTTTCGGTTTTCAGATGGATCTATCTTTGAAATTCAAGATGATCTCATCCTGTGAGCAGATCAAAATCTCTGCTCTGAAGCAGAATGCGCCGTATCCTATCGAGCGAGCGGAGAGGGTCCAGACCAAATATGGCGAGACGGTATTGGCGACTCTATGAGCAGAATCCCCCCAGACGTTTTTGAAAGTGTTTTTACCCCGACGTTATGGGGTTCTGTTCAGCGATGAAGAAGTGCGACGCATCAATGAAAGGACACTATCACTAAGCCTCAAATACCTACGCACCAACACCACCACAAATTCTTACATCTTGGAGTAAGAATAGGTATTCCTGTGAATTTCCAGATGGAGCCAACACCAGCCGCTACCCCAGAGGGCGACCACCTAGAAGCCTTCGGGATAATCAGCAGGATGATGCTCCTCGGCTTCTACGAGCGTATAGATTAACTGACAGAGGGTTATCCCTATGAGGTGGCGGTAGCTGACAGATGGAACGGGGACAACTTCGTGGTATATTATAAAAGTCTCCTTGACGAATTTAGAATTCTTAAAATACCACGAGGATGTCACGAGACATTTACTAAATTTCTTGAAGGGATAAAAACAAATAATATCCAGAACTGTTATATAGCATTTTTAGGTCCAACCGATGACGGGAAACCCGTCCTCAAGGCACATGGCGGCGGGTTTCACGTGTATATGAGCTGAGCACCCGCCGCCATGTGCGCGCGTGTGTATATGTATAATAAAGTAATTAATGATATATATATATGTTTTCTTTATACGAGGTTTCAAGAGCCATGTCGCGTACCCTTTACCTTTCGCTCAGTCAACTGGAGGTAAGGCAACCGTACACGATTGTGCAGTGCTCGGAGTAGAGGAATGGCAACATCCTTTTATATCTCCGAGGGAGTAAAGAAGAGAGAGTTTAGAGGATCCAGACCAAATATGGCGACTCTACGAGCAGAATCCCCCAGACGTTTTTGAAAGTATTTTTACCCCGACGTTATGGGGTTCTGTTCAGTGATGAAAAGACACTATCACTAAGCCTTAAATACCTAGGCACCAACACCACCACAAATTCTTACATTTTGGAAATAGAATAGATATTCTTGTAAATTTCCAGATGGAGCCATCACCGGCCGCTACCCTAGAGGGCAAACACCTAGAAGCCGTCGGGATAATCAGCAGGATGATGCTCCTCGGTCTCTATGAACATATCCATGAATTGAAAGAGGGTTGTCCCTACGAGGTGGTGATAGTTGACGAATGGGACGGTGACATCTTTGTGGTATATCGTAAAATTCTTATCGTTATATTTAGAGTACTTCAGATACCACGAAGATGTCATGAGACATTTACTAGATTTTTTGAAAGGATAAAAACAAATAATATCCAGAACTGCTACATAGAATACGTAGGTGTAGCCGATGACGGGGAACCCGTCCTCAAGGCATATGGCGGTGGGTTTCACGTGTATGTAAACTGAGCACCCGCCGCCACGTGCGCGTGTTGGTGTGTGTGTGTGCATATGTATATATGTAAAACAAAATAATGAAGTAATTAATGATATACATTATTTTTCTTTAATCAGTGTTCATGCAAAACATGATTTATGCTTCCTTTCCTATAACTCCCGCATATGCCGATCACATTGTAATATGTATTAAGGACTACTATTTATACTTTACAGACGTCCGATATAAGCACCTTGTTTCCGACGGTCATAACTGTCAGCTTGGATTTTCTGGTGCAGGGTCTATCGTACACGATTCTGTACGTCGCAAAGATCACGACTATCTACAGGGTACAGCTAGAAATAAAACTACGAGCAGACCCTGCGGATGTATTCGTAATCCTACCACCAGAATTCAGTACATGTTTTTCGGATTCCCAGATATCCAGAATTAACAATAAAGAACTTTTTGTTAATATGTCCTATTGGGGTAGAACGGATTCTGGGGATCCGATCATACAGATACGCAACGCTGCCATTCCTATGCCTACATATTCGGAAATGCTGGCAGCGGGTGCTCTAGGACATTGATAAAAAGAAATAAATGATTGCATCTCTGAATTTTCTCTCTTAATCCTTGACAATGAAAACCTTACCCTCCTCATTCTATGATTAAAAAAAGAAACCCTACCTAGGGCTCGCGACCCTACCTATGGCTCGCGACCCTGACCGATCCCCAACACAGGGGGTCAACAAACTCCCTAATCCTTATGATTAAAAAAGGAAACCCTACCTATAGCTCGCGCCCCTATCTATGGCTCGCGACAAACCAACCGATCCCCAACCTAGGGTAAAGGTCAAGATAGACGGAGCCTAACCTCCAACGTCACCCTTACACCGTAACCTCCACCGCCACCCCTACGCCAAAACTACCCATATCCAGCCCGTTACTACTGTCCGCTTCCAGGCGCATTGCGTTAAAGTACTGTTACATGTTCGATAGTAGCCTCATCGCTTATTTGTGGGGAACCTAGCGCTTATTTACTTATCCTTCCATATGCGAAGCTCAGTAAATAAAATTACTAATAGCAAAACCATAAAATTTTCAATCAAAACATTGAAATTAACCAACGAAAACCAACATGTAGAGACTGTCTCCATACCGACAACAGAAGAGCTGACTGGTGCTAGTTGGTGCAGAAAGAGCCTGAGACTAACGTGACAGTATATATCAAGGCGCATAACTGTACCCGCCTTCATAAGATATTCCCAGTCCACCTACAGTAACAACTTCAAATACTTTATTTCAATGCATGACAACAGCGTTGGGCGTTTATCATGCAACAACTGTAAGAACAATGAGAATAATAAACTTAAGAAGAGAGAACAACTTCAACAAATCTGTCTACTGGAAAAATTACAAATAAATAAATAAATAAATAAGCATGTACAGAACGATAAGAAATTTTAGGGAATAACTTCAATTTTCTGCTTTCTTTCAAGTGTTCATTTTTAACTAATGAATTTTATACAAAGCACACTCTAAAGCAATTGATTGTAATAATATTTTTTCCCATTTCCAAAGCCCAATTAACAAGGTTAAATTAATAAATATTACATCCCCATACATTAATATATGAACACAAAGTAGTTTAGCATAGAGCATCACTGTGGTAATACGTTTACAATAACTGATGGTTACGCCGAAACGAATGTCTGCTCATGAAATTGGACTGGAGTGTTGGTAACCGGGATTCTTTATGATATATTCATTACAGTGTGCCAACAAGTCCTTAAGTAACCATAAATGTACAATAAGTACATTACGCAGTGCTGTTCCATTCCTGTAAGTTGTTTTTAAATTTGCCAGATATAATGTCAAAAACTGATATGCAAACAACGTTTCCAACCAGCGAAGCTACTATATTTCTGAAGTACCCCTGTGCAAAATGTAACGTATTTACAACCAATATTTTTACTATAACTGTCAACTGCACCAAAGGCCACGTCTTCACCGTTACTCACTCTTAGTGCTCAATTATGCTAAAAACATTACCTGAACAAAGGTGCATTTTCTATAAGAACTAGTGCACATAATTCAAGACTTGGCGCTAAGTGGCGCTACTGCCGTTCAAATTCACAATAAATTGCACGCAACATATTTGAACATAAGGCCACGTACGCTTGAGAGCAGCCTACTATTCAATGGGTACCGGCGGCCCTTTCCCCTGGCTTAAAACCGACCACTCTCCTCCATCTATGATTTAGTGCCTATGTTAGCAATCATTGGAGTTTTAGCTCCATTCCATTACTTTCAAGCACTGGGTATACAGGCACTATTTTACTTCGACCGCAAGTACGAGCCTAGCCCACCGACCTATGCACTGCAGGGAATTTTATTATTTAAGTGTAACATTGCATTAAGTGAACATGACACTAAACAATATTTTATGGACTGGAAGAATGTGAACTGGGAATGTAATATTTAACGGGGAAGTTTATGCCTAGGATTGTTCATTAGTGTTCTTCTGTAAAGTGTTCAAAATGTCGCACACGCATCACCGATGCTACTCGATGTGGCGTGTTATTTCAATGGACAGGTCACGCGTCCGTCACTCCGTCCGGAAGCTCGCTACAGTTACTGCCCCCCTCCACCCCCATTCATTATTATTTATGAACATCTTTCCAGTTGACGCTTGTAAGTTTTATTTGAGAAAGCGTCGTGAAATAAGTATACAAATATAAATAATCTCTGGACACAAATAGTGTCTTAAGTACGTGGATGTGTACCTTTCTGTGCTACGTGTAGGTTAAGGAAATTGTATCAAACGTATTAGACAGTAAAGCCGAATGGTAACTCGGTTGTAACTAAGCAGACGTTCCTCCAAGACGGCTATTTATGCAAAACGATAAAATCTGTCGGGTTTAACCGTGCATTTGGTTGGTTCGTTATGGCCAGGCAAAGCACGTATGCAGTAATGTTTACGTTTCTTGGCAAGATCTTTACGTTGTTCATCAAGCCCATTTATAAAGAGGATTGATTTTGCAAGTATTTCTGGTTGCCTGAGGGGGTAGTTAGGACCATCATGGCGCGTCAGGGAGAGTTCTCGTGACTGTGAGTGAATTAGTGAGGACGGTGATCGGGTCAGCACGACCGCTGTAATTAGGGACCGTGGTGCAGCCCTAGGGTCGGATACTCCAGCCTGAACACCCACTCACTCTGATTGCCTGCTTGCCTTCTTATTTTTCAGTTCTAAATTTGTCTTTTTGTGCTCTTGAACATATCACTTGCTTTCCTAAGATGGAGAAGACGACCAAGGAAATGTGAAAGCAATTGAAGACAGGAAAATGATGTGCATTCTTTACTGTGGTGTGACTAGCGTCCATATAATGCAAATTCCTCTAACACACTAAGTAAAGTGAGGGTTTATTACAGCAAGTTTCCGTCATTTGAATTGTGTCACCCTTCCTGTACATTTTTCAGAAATACATCACAATCCTCCCCTACCTCTACTATACTGCACCCCATACGGAACAAAGCTGACACAAATGAAAATCAGACACAGCGATCAGGAAGAAGACAAATAAAGCAGATGAAAAAAAATAACAGAATAGGGGCTGAAAAGAAGAAAAGTTAGAAAAAGAAAGTGGAAAATTAGGAAATATTTTGAGGAATTGTTACGAATGAAAATGCAACCCACTATTATGTAGTCAAAGAAAGACAAATATAGTTAGTATAAGATACAGAATGACTCTGAAAGTAGTAAGGAGTTTGATAAGAAGGGGGAAACAAGGAAAGGGGAGAAGGTAACAAAAAAAGAAGACAAATGAGAAGTAGAAAGAAGAGGAGACAATGATACAATATGAGAGCAAAATAGAGAAAAAAAGGGACAAGATTATTTATTTCAGTACTACACCAGACTACCACAAAACAAGTAAAAATAGGTGGTAATATTTTTAAGATAAAGTTCCAAATACCTATTATAGTACAATATATGTAACCTATGAATTCTATAGTGCGTTAAGAGGAAATAAATTATGTGACTGCTTGAAATTAGGAACAACGAAGTAACAAAATGACACAGGAAAATATATGGGGTCTAATGATGCGCTTCGCCATTCGTTGTATTACCAGATATTATTAGGCTGACAAAATTATCGAGTTGAGGAGGGTAGGACACGCACACGGACGTAACGTATTTTTAAAGTCATGGACTGCATTAATGTGGCCTAGAGTAGGGTGCAGTAGGACGTTGTTTTGAAAAGTTCATGAACGTCAGGACTCCACAAAAAGCAAGAAATTTGGATGAAATCTTGTGCATCTACCACCTAAACAGAGGTCGCCCTCTGTAAGATGTAAAGATTACTCTCTTCTAAGAGTGACATCGTCCAGTCTGGCATAACGGCACCTGCTTACCAAACTATACAGCATCGTATTTGCAGACAACAGTAATTTCTATGATACCAAAAATATCGTAACTTCCAGTCACTTTAGTTCCTTCCTTTAATAACTTCCGAATGTTATAGACACAAGAAAGCTTCGAAAAATTATGTACCAATAGGCTCATTAAGAACCAAGAGTGAAACAGGCCTGGAAGCTACATACACTGTCACACAGTACGATTTGTAAATGTAAGCCTGCCTAGCATATATTAAGTTTTCAAAACCTGTAGGAACCCCGAAATTATATATAAAATTACTGTACACCCTAAGGTGCCGTTAAAGTGAACCGAACTAAATTAAGAACAAACTCACTAGACAAAGTTTACTGTGGGTTTGACAACCCAGTTCAAAAGTGTATTAATTATCGATGCCGTCTACTGCTGATATTATGCATGTAGTTCCGGTTACACTCGAACGAAAGATTATGGAGCGTTTGAGGGCGAAAAGCCTGTTGCAGTGTCACTGTGTCTGCCGCCACAAATTTCACGTGAACTGACTCGGCATTAAACCCAGGGCTGCCAGATGAGAGGCTCTAACACAAGACCTTTAACCGTAGTTGGGCACGCAACGTCATATTGTTACCGTTAGACAGACGGAAGAATATATCTGTCTTGTTGTTTTCTTTCCAGAAGTTATGGTCAAAAAGCACCCAAAAATTAAAGTTATTTCTCTTCAGTGCCCTTTCTAAGGGAGTGTCGAAACAAAATTTCGGAACCCATATGACGACACGTAAATGGAAGCTTGAGCTCTGTAACCAAAAGACAAAACGCAATAAAATAGTAGAACAAAAGACGCACAAGCTTAGGAGAAAAGGCGATTTATAAATGAACCGAAAGCAGTTTAGTAATTGAATTCAGTTCTCCTGAAGGTCAACAAGAAAATATACAATGTGCTGGAGGCAGTACACGCTGGAATATTCAGTCGATTGGTAGCACAGATTTCTGTTACGGGGTACGGTAATATTATTATGTCTATGTCTCGTTGCGTGCAGTATTCTCCTTCGATGTCTTCAACGGCATTACTCGCTGTCTGTACGGATACTGCGCCCTTAGGTTCTCTACACTGCAGGCTGACAGCCAAGGTCTGTGCCTTTCATTACAACTCGCATCAATCCTTTCACAAATTTTTCCCCTTAATCTAGTTTTCCAAACTAAGTATTGACGTCCAGATATCAAATCTCCATATGTTATAGCAATGTTATCTACACTGTACTAAACGCAGCAGCACTGTGTGGTGCAGATGACCACGCAGTTTGAAAAAATGGAAACATGTAGTCCTGATTTGCCAAGCACCTCTGTTACAATTAGTTCAGCATCCGCTACGTTCCCGCGTCAAACATTACCTAAAACTAGAAACACAGAAATACACAACTGTAACATATAACTGTTGCACATGTGTTAGGAGAGGATGCATTGGGCAAGTGCGATTAAATGGCCGGTGGTAAGGCATAGTAGGGATAAGAAAATAAAGGGATGTTGTTTTGAAAGGGTGAGACTTTGTGCGTTGCGGGTGTTCAGAAGGGTCCAGCAGTTGTCACAGTATGTCAACGTCAAAATAAATGGGTTTAGTTCATTTTTGTAATAGTGGAAATTTCTAAATTTGACAGTTTTAGACCTCTTAAATCTTGCGGAGTAGGATGAATGACAGTAAGAAGTACACATTAAGATAAATGACTAGAACGTTCATTTGGGATTCGTACAGGTCACAACACGGCGGGCAACGTTAGGTCATTTGTAGCCAATCGCGTTACAGAAGTCAAAATTTTAACTTTTGGACCTATAGGAAAAACAGCGAAATTAAAAGACAGCCAATTGGAAATCAGAGAAGTGTAAAATAAATTCGAGTAATGGGAAAGAAATTAGAACGGTGGTGCCAGTTACCGTGTAGGGACGCAATAGGACAGTAACTGTTTAGCCTGGTTGAAGGAACGTGAATAATTGGTGAAACGTATTGTTGGAGTGTGAAAGTTCTGGTGCAGCGAACAAAAATTATACTAATACCTACTTGTAATTATTTTAATAACACGATATTAATAGACAAATAATGATCAAGAAAATAAAGTATCCGAAATTTCGTAGTTGTTAATTTTTCGTAAGTAGTTCCGGTCCTCTAAAGAAACACTTAAATTCCCTGAAGTCAAGATTCAGTGTCTCGAATTCGAGCTAGAACGGGTATAGAGAGTCAAGTGGCTGCCCAACTTAGGGGCTCGAATATTCTGACGAGGACCGGAACAATTCCGTAAGAATACATATATAATAACAATAACAAGAACAAGACGCCCTGAAAAGACGTGAACATCGAAGAGCGGTAAACCAACGACACCCAGCTGAGAAGAGGACCCACAAGACACGCCAGGCAGGATTAATGACCCACCGAAACGTCCGGACCGGCCGAAAGCGAACACCGAGGAGCGGTAAACCAACGACACCCAGCTAAGATGAAGACCCACAAGACGCACCACGCAGGATTGACGACCCACCGAAACGTCCGGACCGGCCGAAGTAGAAGTCATCGCAACAGTAAGTCTGCGACGCAAATTGTAACAGTGTCTCAGTTTGAAATTTTTTTATTTCTTTCTCAAAGTACACGAACATGGCAGAGAGGTGGCTAAGGAGCCGGAGCGGTACCCGTGACGAAGATAGTTTCGACAACGCATACAATGTAGACCTAGACAGCAACAGTACATACTTGGATTCGGAAGCTAACATTACAGTGAGAGCAAATCCTATAGTGGAAGGCGGTGTGCAAAATTCTGAAGTCGCTGCTCATGACAGCATTAATGCAACTTTGTCCAGTATTACAACATTACAATTACAAAATTTGCCCGCCACTGTTATGACAACTATTCAGGCTAAAAGTAGTAAGCAAACGGCTGCAGTCAAAACAGAAGTAGCTAAATTGGCGGAAAACCTAAAGGCGCAATTTAGAGAAGAGAATGAGAAACCTGCCGCCAATTTAACTGACAGGTTTGAGGCAGCCAATGCAAAACTGCGAGAAGAATTTAATGTTAAATTACAGCATAAAATTCAGGGTGTTTCCGAAAGAGTAAACACACTGAAGAGAGACGCTGAGCATGGTATTGATCATTTAAATAAGTCTGTAGAAAATTTAAGTGAGGAAATGAGTGCAAGAGTGAATGAGCACATTGTGCAGACAAGGAAAGAACTCGATAAGCAAGGGCAGGAAATAATAAACAGTTCCAAGGTTATGTTAACTAGTATTAGTGAGCAAAAGGCAGAAACCGAGTCAACGGAGTCTAACCTAAGGCAAGAAATCAATCAGAGCCTAGAGCAAGTTGACAGCAGGTTGCATTCGATTTCAGGCGAAGTAGAATCTAGTATTCAAGAGTGGGAAAGCCGGGTCCAAAGTGTGAAACAGGCCGATTCTGAAATCATGAAAATAAATAAGGCTATAAGTAGTCTAGAAGCCAAAATTACAGGGGGGTGGCTAACGACAATAGGACAGCAATTCAACAGACTCCCGTGGTTAGGACGACTGCTGTAGGTCAGACGGAGAGCACAGTGTGTACAGTAGGGTCAGATAAAAGTGTGAGTAGTGTGAATGGAATGAATGCTTGTAATCTATCTACTTGTAGTGGCAATGCTGATCTACCTAACACCTCAGTAAATCCATGTAACAACAATGTAAATGCGGGATCTGGGTTGTATGCAAATAACGCCGATCTTAGCGAACTAACTCTTCCGACTTTCACGGACAGTACAAGTCAAGTAACCCATCATTTCATCAGGGACCTCGACCTCGACCCCTGAAAAGAACGCCAGAGGAACTAAGATTAGCTTTGGTTTTCCGAGCAGTGAAAGAACCTTTCGCCAAACAATGGTTGTCGAGTTTTTTTAACAGAATGAAAAGCTACGATGGGTTTAAAAAGGCCTTCAAGGAATTATTGTGGTGTCCCAGTAGGCAGGCTAGTGTTGTATCCCGAGTAAGATGGTCGAGGTCAGGTACGCCGGTGTTGACCGAGCGGCTGGTTGACTGAGGGAGGCGGATATAAGGCTTGTGTGGACACTTAAAAATTGGTAGTAAAGAATCCAATCACAACTTTAAATGAAGAAAGTTGGTGATTTATTGTGACTAGTTAATGTCAGACAACATACGTACTGATGTAGTGCGCTGTGGTGATATATGAAGCAGCGCACTGTCAAATAAATTGTAAGTTCGGTTTGTAGAGAGAGACTTCAACTAACAAAGAAATTTGGCTAATTGATCAGGCAGATAATCCAGCAGCTAGTGACTACCAAGAGTGTTCCCCCAAAGCTACCAGGGCCCTTCAATATATAGTACCCAAAGCTGGGGAAAAGTAACGCCTTTAAGGCGTGACACGAACCCACGCATGACTAAATATGGTCATGCGTCTCTAATCGGATGTAGGGTGCATTCTCTTAAACATGACCAAAATAGTCATAGACCCCTGTGACATGGCCACAGCTGCCGCAACTTGTCAGGTATTAAATCAGGTAACTTAGGGAAGAATCTTAATACAAGGGGTTGCGAGAAGTCTCTCTGGAAGCGGATGTGAGGTGAGTGTGTGTAGCTCATCCTGTTGCTTGTATCAAGGAACATAGCACGACACATTCACTCCTTAAACTTACATCTTAATTACAATTAGATCGCCGCTTTGCAAAATTAATGTCGCCGGACGCGACACCTCCCCACTGCGGAAGGAAATTTAAACAATACTTTGGTTTAAATTTCCCCTTTCATTAAAACCACTACAGTATGACAATTAGCAAATAAACATTGCACTTACAAAGCAATTAATTACTCATGAATACAAGAAACATTATGCCATTAAGTAAACAAAATGTTTACATGTGTACTTACTATTTATGATTAATGTAGTTAAAAATATTTACTTAAGGCTACATTCAAATTGAAGCGCACAGGCGCAACTCTCAATCAGTGCTGATTTATATTCAACGCTTGCCTGAAGGCAATGTTTGTTTAACATTTGGGTTTAAAGATACCAGCTCGGTGGCGTCTACGGCATCGGTTGATGAGTGTCTTGTTTTATTACCCGCCCTGGATCCTGAGCATCTTAACCTCTCCTTGGACGAATGACTTGAATTGACAGTTTTTGGCTTGACTACAATCATGGTACAGGATTTATTGTCATTCCACCATTTCGAAAATTTAGGACAGCGTTTGCAGCAACACTTTGCACAACAACAGTAGCACAAGAAAATTAAGGTTAAACTAGTCGTGACAATTCCTACATAGGACAAAAATGTAAGATGAGAATCTATCGTTGAATGTTTGATTTTCCATACTTGTTCCTGTATCAGATTCTCAACATCCTGTAACTTATGACTTGCAATTCTCAAATCGTCAAGTCAACTCGTAACACTCCTCAAGGATATATGTAAGTTTAGCTTAAAGTTCTGATTTACATTTTCTGATATATGTAAGTTTAGCTTAAAGTTCTGATTTACACTGCCACAACAGTCATATTCTAAGGATATAGGCGGAATTACATCCTTACTTGTGCGTTTACTGGTCAATGTTGAGTGAGATTGAATGAGTATCCTGCTTCCATGGGCTTTACACATTGTATTTAGCTGCAATTTCCCAGTTCCTAATAGTTTAATATCCGTAGGTTCGTGCTTCGAACACAACACGGTTAAGACATCGGGTTTGGGGGCAACGTACAGCCATTCATTGTTGTCTAGTTGCGTCCATAATGTGTGATTTAGCTCTATAATTCTTTGTGAGCAGGAGGATGAGATATATCTCATTCTTTCTATTAACTGGGCTTCGCATTCTTCATCCAGATGCGTAAGCTGCACCGGCTGGGTCTGTTTACATACCTTATGACCTTTACTTAGAATTTCAAATCATTAACTTCGTCTGCCCCTAGCCTGGTGAAGTACCGTTTGGCTGTATCCATCAATAAATAATCGTGTTCAGGCTGAATGAATATGAATTTTGAGTCCGTTCCCTTTATTTTAATTGGGAGAGGTAAGATGTGATACAAATTGTAAGACACATTTGTTAGGGGTAGACGAATTACATACACCAGAAATTTACCTTTAAAAACACATCAATTGAAATTATCCTTAAAAATTAATATTGATAAGTGGCACTCGTGGGGATAGGTAAAGACATGTCACTTGGCATATCGGTTTGGTTAATATTCAGTTGCTAAACAATCTCATCTGGTGTAATAAGCTGCGACTGAATAACGCCCTTCTGTGAATTTACAACTGCATCAATTAAAATTTCATATTCTCTCCGGCACTCATCAATTCCTCTGCTCAGCTGCATAGAATGCTCATTAATGGTCAATAGTAATAAGTAAGCACCGAACATTTCCTTTATTTCTTCATCTGGTTCATTAACATGTTTAGCCATTTCTTCCAGACTTTTAGAAAAACATTTCTCTTTTTCGGATACCGTTAGCAAAGTAGGGTTAATGGACCTGAGGGTAGTTTTTACTACCGTAATCTGTTTCTTTGAAAGTTTCAAAAAATCTAACTGTTCATTTTCCAAGTGTGAAATTTTGTCGGTATAATAATTAGCGTCTTCGTTGTCCAATGTTCCAAATAGAATTTTACTTATTCCGCCAATGAAATTAAATACTCCTCCTTTATTACGAGCGTGAATGAGCTCATCTTCATTCCGTGTTAACTGCCTAAGTGTTAATTGTAAGTTACTGACTTCTTTAATTGGTCTGTCAGTTTCATGTATGCTATTTAAACAATCAGTATAATTTACCCATAATTCATGTTCATACTTTTTACAAAAGTCAGCGGACATCTGTGCATAATTTCTTACAGTTCTGAAATTGTCATCAACTGTCTCCAAATTTACGTAAGTAACAACCTTTCATTCGGCATTGTACAAATGTACTTCTCCAATATAGTCATAATACAGTCCTGGAGACTCCTTAAATTGCTGCACAGTGACATCCAAAGCTATCGCGTTCGAACAGGTCACTAAAAACACGCATGCGAACCACAGTTTGCGATCCATTCCTGTAATTCAACCAAAAAATGGTTTTAATATATTGGCGTGAACCTTCAATGTTTTGTTTCTGGGTAACCTCAATGTAACATTTACATCTTCAACAGCTATTATCTCATACGAACCAATAAATGGCGGGCTCAATTTTGCAGACCTACCACGACGAATCTTTTCGTCATGTAGCAATACGTTCTCGCCTATGGCGAACAACGGGACATTTGTATTCTTATCGTAGTATTCCTTTCTCCTTTCCTTCTTAATTCTCAAATTTGATCTTGTTGCCTCATAACATTATTCCAATCGGGGCTGAAGTTCCTGAACATAACTGTCATAATTGTATCTAATCTCAGGGATTTCCTTCTGTAGTACACCTGGAATACTGGGCTTTCTGCCGAAAAGAACCTCATGAGGAGTGAATCCGGTACTGGAGTGTGGAGTGGTGTTGAACACAAAAGTGGCGTATGGAATCCATCTTTCCCAACCAGTTTGATGCTCTAAAATGTAACATCGTAGATATTCCACAAGAACTCTATGTGTTCTGTCTAAGGCTCCATTAGCCTCGGGGTGGTATGGGCTAGTTTTAATTCTTTTAACTCTTAACAATTTGCACACATTTGAAAATAAATCACTAAGAAAGTTGGAGCCTTGATCGGTTAATGGCACCTGGGGTATTCCGAATTTTAAAATTATTTCTTCCACGAAAGCCTTTGCTACAGTCATGGCATCCTGTTGCCGTATGGGAACAGCTATTGTATATTTAGACAATTCGTCTTGAAACGTCAGTAAGTATTTATTGTCTTGTGACGTTAGTGTTAAGTGTCCAACTATGTCCATACTACATTTCTGCCAAACTTCTTCGGGTGTGTCGGTAATCCGTAAGGGTAATTTAGTTTTCTTTTTTGTTATTTTATTCTTCTGACAAGTCTCAAATTGTTTCACATAGTCTTCAATTTCCTTTTTATACCTGGTCAGGAGGTGTACAGTTTTATTCTATCAAACGTTCTATTCATTCCTAAATGTCCTGTATGCTGTTCATGAAATTCCTGTAAAATTTTCCTTTTATCTTCCTCAGTGGGTATTGAACCTGTTTCAGTGACAGTGTTAAATTCTGTCGTATTTATTCTGCTTAACGCGTCGGCGTTGGTGTTTCTTATTCTTGGTTTATAAACTATGTCGTAATCGTATTACTCTAGTATAAGCCTCCATCTGAGTAGCCTCGAAATAGGGTCCTTTATACTAAAAACCCAAGTGAGAGGTTTATGGTCAGTTACAATTGCAAATGGTATGCCAAACAAATATTGTCTAAATTGTTTACAACCGCAAACAATAACTAAAAGCTCCTTCTCTGTAGTGGAGTAATTCTTTTCTGCATTTACAAGTGTTCTACTGGCATCTGCAAATGGGAGATCCCTTCCAATTGGACCTTGACTGAGGACCGCAACCAGTGCTTCGTTACTCGCATCAGTTGTTAACACAAATGGTTTCGAAAAGTCGGGGTATTTTAGTAATGGTTCGCTAGTCAGTAAATTCTTTAGTGTTAAAGGTTTCGTCGGTTCTTTAGTTCCACATAAAAGGGGTATTCTTTCTTAGTAATTCAGTCAATGACAGCAATTTTGCTAAAATTTGGAATGAATTTCCTGTAATAACCGGCCAAACCAAAAAATCCTTTGAGGTAACGAGTGTTCGTAAGGATTGGAAATTCTCTGACAGCTCTTACTTTATCAGGGTCTGGGAATAAGCCTTGGGTAGTCAATTTATGACCCAAGTATGTGAATTCCTTCCTTAAAAATTCACATTTATCCCGTTGTAATTTCAAATTGTGTATTCGCAGTCTAGCGATTACGTCTCTAAGCTTATCATTGTGCACCTTTAAAGTTTCTCCGAACACAACAATGTCATCTAAATACAAAAGGCACCTTAAGCCTTGCATTCCAGAAAACACAGTAAACATTAGATGCTGAAATGTTGCTGGGGCTCCTTTGAGACCAAAAGGCATACATTTATACTCAAAATGGCCGTAATTTGTACTAAAAGCAGTCTTCGGTCTGTCTTCAGCTCTCAGTGGAATCTGATAAATCCACTTGCACAATCAACAGTTGAGAAATGTTTTGAATTTCCCAGTGAATTTAAAACATCAGAAATTACGGGGGTATGAAAACTGTCGCCTATATTAACATCATTTAGTTTGCGAAAGTCTGCCATGACTCCATTTTACCTTGCCAGAAGGGTCTCCTTTCTTAGTAACGACTAATATAGGAGAATTCCATGGGCTGGTACTATGTGGAATTATACCATCTGCTAGCATTTGTTCTGTCCTTGAACTTCCTCCTTGTGTTCTTTGGGTAAGCGGTACGGTTTTACATCTATTGCTCTGTGTGGGTCTACCGTTGGGGTGGGTATTGCGTGCTCAATTATGGAGGTACAGGTTAATTTGTCACCAGGTAAATAAAATATGTCATACTCCTCGCATATTACTAAAATGGATGACCTCTCTTCACTATTTAAGTCATTTAACCTCAGCTGGTTGTATAAACATGACAGTCTGGGGTCGCTACCTTTCACAGCTGTGAATGTCAGGGTCAATGCACTTTCGTCTAAACCCAAACCCTCTAAGACGACATGAGGTAGGTCTACTGTCAGGTCTGTCTCTGTCGTGTTTATTATGCTGGTAACAAAAACACCGTTTACTGCCTTTGGTAAGGATGAGGCGAGATATACGCCTGGCAATATTTCATTCTTGGGTAGCAAGCCTAGTCCTTTAGAAGAGGTTGGAACATTTACTATGTTTTCTGTCCTGACCTTTAATGTTAGCCGACATGCTTCCTTCTTAATTGTACTTGGTTTAGGGTCAAAATTTACAACTATTTCATTATTCATTATGATTTGGCGAGAACAATAGTTAATTACACTTTCCCTTTCTTCTAAAAAATCCTTGCCTAAAATCGCATCATAGTGCGTTTCAAAATTTCCTCCCAAAACATGAAATTTGTGCATTGTCTCGTGTGTGTCTTTAAACAGTTTTAAATATATTGTGTTCACTGTTTTCATTACAGTGTTATAAATCCCTTTAACATTTACTCCCTCATGCCACTGACATTCAACTCCTGGGGTTAAACTTGAGCTTCGAGTTATTGAAATTTCAGCCCCGGTATCTATTAGGAATTTTAGCTACATTGTGTCCCTTGAATCGATATATAAAGATATCTTATCTAAATCTGATTTTCCGTGGCTTTCACATTGATTTACACTGAACTTGTGACACTTATCCTCATCTATACAAGATGCGTTACAACCTATTTTCTCCTTGTCTGGGGACGCGACTGGTTCCGCATCGGCCCCTGATGTTTGTTTCCCGACTGTGTCCAGGTCCTTCTCTGGACACCGCATACAGCTTCCGTGGAGCTCCCTTGCTCACGGGTACCCAATGTCGTTCCCTGGCGACTTTCTTCCGGGAGACCCCTCGGTCCGCATGATTCCTTGTTTGACCTCTGTCGACAATCTCTCGCGAGGTGCCCTGCTCGCCCATATTTAAAACAACTCACAAAACTCCTTACTGCCCGCGCGTTTGGCAGGGGAAAGCCTATCTTAACACACTTACTGTCCATGTGACCCAGCCTATTGAAATTTGTACACCTGACGGTGTTCCCACCGGCTCCGGATTTTTCTCTATTGGAGAGGATGGCGCCTTCTTCCAGAGATATTTCCACAGCCTGCGACAGCAAGATTGACTCGCCTCTTTGCGAACTATGGTTTGGATCCGCTCGTTGTGTGACCCTTGTAGGAAGCATTCTTTCCCTAGATGGTTGATAAGCCCTATAGCACCTTATATTTCCTCAGGCTTACAAACTGTCCTTACTGCTACCCTTAATTCTGTCTGCATTTCATTAATTCGGCTTCCCCAAGAGGCAGCACTTTCGCCCTTCTCTTGTCTGGCATTAAACATTTTGCATGCATAAAAATCCAACGTGCGTCGCACGGCATAAATTTCTTCTAAGGTCCGTTTTAATAACGCCCATGTATGCGTTACATCCCGTACTATAAATTTCGACCTAGGGTCTCCTGTAATTTTTGTCTTTACTAATTTCAGCAAAATATCATTCTTATGGGGTTGCACAAGTGCGAAGGCCACATCCACATTTTCAATAAATTCGCGCAATATTTTCTTATCTCCGTCGAAAGGATGGGTGATTAATTTCATAGCTTCCGCTACACTACAATAATGAGTATCGTACGCGGTATCAGAATCTTCGCTGGTATGATCTGGTTCCATAATTATTATAGGATGAGTATACAGAGCACTTGATGATACTGCCAAGTGCCAAGGAAATTATTGGGACGAGTGCGACTTACCAATCATGAATCTTCGCGGCTGTGGACACACAGGGGGACTCCGCGAAGTTCCTGGAATTATGGTCGAGCTGTGGCTTGCGGCGTAGCGTAGAGACTGGAACGGCGGCTCGAAACTGGATGTCGGGGCGGCGAACGGCTTACAGGAAGTGGTGGAGCTAGTTGCTTATGCTGCTGCTGCGGGAAATTACTGCCTGGCTTCTTCTTCGTCTTTAGGCTCTTTGGTGGCCTCTCAATGCGGATCTGGTCTCGTCGAGGGGTGACGGGATGAGCGTCGTCCAGTATCAGGCCGGGGTTCACCATAGCTTGGGGTGGCCAAATCCCCTTAACGATAATAAAGATAGCACCCATTGTAGCGCTGCGACGAACGGGACAACTTCTGTGCAACCTTCAGAAGTAGCTGTGATGAAACGACGATGACTAGATCGGTGGAGTTGGATTGGTAAACTGTGTCCAAACCCCACATCTGACACTAGAATCTTCCTCCCGGCGTGTTGTATACCGAGTAAGATGGTCGAGGTCAGGTACGCCGGTGTGGACCCAGCGGCTGGTTGACTGAAGGAGGCGGGTATAAGGCTCGTGTGGACACTTAAGAATTGGTAGTAAAGAATCCAATCACAACTTTAAATGAAGAAAGTTGGTGATTTATTGTGACTAGTTAATGTCAGACAACATACGTA
>Ga0268261_10000932_pt1 | contig 19517 bp, 8 predicted proteins | sample TergutNc150P1_FD_190353 | JGI IMG/M metagenome (GOLD analysis project Ga0268261, IMG submission 190353) | Nasutitermes corniger P1 segment gut microbial community from laboratory colony in Florida, USA - Nc150 P1 (SPAdes) (version 2) | ecosystem: Host-associated > Arthropoda: Insects > Digestive...
CTCCTCTGGACAAGTGATCAGCTCGTCGCAGAGACCTGTACCTGACAACACACGGCACTCACAACAGACAAATATCCATGCCCCCGGTGGGATTCGAACCCAAGATCTCAGCAGGCGAGCGGCCCTGCCTGTTGGTTTCATTGACTAGTCACGTAACACTTTAGGACTATATAAACATTATGTTACAGAGTTCTTTCGGTCACAAGTCTCAACGCTGTCATTGTGTGTAGCTGATTTTTACAAACAGAATATATTTATTTTTCTTTCTGTAATTGATTTTTGTGTATTTTAAATTTAGATAATCTTTCAGACAAAGAAAGGTACACATTAAAACCGGCTTGTTAATATTGAAATAGTATTCACTTTCTTCCTACTATAATGAGGAGGAAAACAAACTCACAACAGGAGGAAGGGGCTGGAATACGAATATTAACTTCCGTCATTTGCTCGGTTGAATAACTTGGAATTTTTTTAACCAATAGCTCTAACAGTTATAGTGAAGAAAGCCAATAAAATGGAACGAAACAGATGCTCTAAAGCAATTTTCTTCTCCGTCTTGCTCGCTATTCATTAAAAACTAATAAGAAACCAGACGTCATGGCTGAAAATTATCGGAATATTCTGTTCTATCTACATATTCATCGCCCCACAAACTGTTCGTATATTAAAGGAAATATTTTTCATTCTCTAATTTTCCTCTCACTTTGTTTCCTGATACTGATTAAGGACAAGACAGTTGCAGAAAACCTGAAGATATGTATTTGTTTCACATGGTTCAATTTTATGATATATTATCAATTCCTAAGGCAAATTACAAAGCTCATATGGAACACTTCAGTCAATTGCTGTAGAAGCAACACTCGACAGATAAAATAACAGACTTTAGTATACAATAACATATATTCGTGTATCTGTGAAGCGAGTCAAATTACACATGAAACTGTAGGATTTGATTATTTTTTCACTACCATGTACATGGTGGAAGGAAGATCCTTCTAAACGTCCGTAGAAAATTATCACTAATCATGACTTTACATCGTAGGGGTCTAATATTTAAACCTCGACATGGTTTGGCCTACGACGTTGTAATTGGCTTTAATTAGCCTATTTCGAATACCACAAGACTTACTGAAGGCCACATTTTATTGCTCACAGAATTTGGTTTTCAACGTTCTCTACTGTTTGAGTTCGAAACATTTTTCGCTCAGATAAATATTTAAGACACTATTTTCGCAATTACATAGAAAATACTTAGGTCTTTATGTAAAGTGTTTATTGTTGTTTTATTTTAATCAGAATTGAAGTATAAATACATATTTTGGTAAAACTACCCAATATAAAGTGTTGTGTAATTCTTTTGGCCGCTTCCGTGTTAGAAACCTACGGACGAACACAGGTAAATTGCCTGCCGTCTGTTGTGCAAAGAGGACATAAAATAACAAGCAACAAAGATGATGTTACGTGGGACTACAGTTGCAATGTGATTCTCCACACAATTACTGACGCTGCCCTTATTTTCAGAGCACAGTGCTTGTTGACAGCCCCACAGTTGTTGCCAAACTTTAACAATCCTTCTGTATTTAGCCCGATGCTACTACCGCCCCACAAGTTGCCATGGTAACTCAACTCTCTGCTCAATAGATAACACTCGTGACCACACTGACTGCCGACAATGTGACGCCTCGAAAATGGAATGCCTTCCATTTCGATCACTTCAATAGATCGATGGGTAGGAAGCACCGGTGGAAAGATCAGCTACTTTCCATTTATGAGTCCATATTTCAGTTCCGCTAGAATTCGCTGCACTGTGGTTTTTGTGATGCTTTCTTTGGATATTCGTTACTGAGGACAAGAAGAATGAATTTACTGGCACGACTGCTTATTGTGTAATTCAGTTATGCATTTTTAAGAACACAGTATTACCGCTATATCTGTGACGTACAGATTTAAAATCTCGAAGCCGATTGCTATTCGCGAATAAAATTTTTCGTGTTTTTCTGAAGTGCCACAAGGTAATTGCTGTATTAATACCTCAGATTAGCCCTGGACCTTTCCTGCCACATTGTTTCCAGTTACTACTTTGGAGGGGTGGGAGGTTAGCTATTAAAGTATTAAAACGCAGTAAGATGATAAATATGGCGACAGGTGAGGAGGAAACAAAATATTTACTTACACCTGACAAAGCCCAGTGGATAGCCCGCTGTATTCTGTCACTTTCGGTAACAATAAATATACCTGCATTTTGATCCCACAGTGTTTTATGTGCTTCTTATAATCTTCACAACAAATAATGACAACTCCCTAAAGATCATTAATCGGCTTTTCTGTGTAATGGAAGCGGAGTGTATCGTCTTGAGGCACCAACTAAACTTTTAATGTATTTTCGATGAATTTAGTGGGGTGGAATTTCATATTAACACACGGAAAGCTGCGCTGCAGCGGAGTTTTGATGTTAATAATTATACCGCCCCAATTCAGCCTCTCCTTTCCTCTCCCTCCCTTCCGCCTCCACTGCTAAAATAAAAATTTATCCCTAATGCAGTAACTGCTCAACTTCTTTCTTCTACTCCTTACTCAATACTCTCCGCTTCCCATCACATGACTTTCTTCTGTTCCCAAAGATTTACCTTAACTCCATACGAAATTTACCAGAAGAATGAGTGGATACTGCATGGAAACTTCAAGAGCCGGAACAGTCCTCCCTCTCGATGTAAAAAGGTCGTGTCTCCCAGTATCGTCAGTTTTTCTTTGTATTACTCAGTATAAATTTCTTTGTATTATCGTTCAGGTTTCGTGGCTGATAAAGTTAAACCATATAGTAACTAAATTTCACGAAGAATTTGGCAGAATATCTAAATTTCTCCAGTACTGTAAAACATGAAGTTGGTAGAAGGAAGAAGAGATTGTTGCAAGTTACCCTCTTCTGTGACAGTGCGTTGCTTATTTAGTTGACGGACACCAACGTTTCGGGGGTACGATGCTTCTTCCGCTTTTAGGATAGAATTCACCCTAAGAAGAATGAAGCAAGTTTGTCCTCAACATCGGTACTTCCCTCTCTTTAACTTTACAACTTTACACCACAGAATACCAGTCGCCGTGACAAATATGAGCCTCAGCAAATGATATGGCCAATTAAATAAGAAGGAATAAGTTGAGCTACTCAGTTATTGGCAGGCGTAAGTGAACTGTCGCAGAAATACATATGATTTCCTTTCCGTTGGGCTGTGCAGTAGTGCTGTACCTGTACTCACACCCTAGCCCTTTAATTAGCTGGATGGTGTCTAGCAAGAAAACATTGCTTCATTTCATCGCCTGGGGCCGTGCGACAGGAGGAAATACCAACAAATTTATACGCACTTACCCTGATTACCCTCCCGCCGTCTGTTTCCAATTAACACATGAAATAACACAACTCCTCGAAACTGAATCATCACTTGTGTTCACCGATCATGTTGCCATCGGCAGACATATTTTATTGTGGCTTTGGAAGCCAATCAGATCGAGTGGATTCAACAATATGTACTGGTATTTAGGTGTTTAACAACATTTTTTTATGCTGCAGATATGCGAGTCAGATCTTTTCGGATGTGAAAATATGTATGCTTGTACCGAGAAACTGCCTCCATTTTCAGGGTTAATACAAAAATTAGCATATCCCTAATCGGAATAAACAGATTTTTGTACAAAATATGTGTTCAGTGTGAAGTAGGAAATTTACTTTAAATATTATTTTCAAGATTAGTTTAGGTATTATGTCGTACAGAAATTCACAGAATCCAAAATCGATTAAAGTCCATTAAGTACCATTGCTCAAGCACGGCATGATTTTAACAAGAACTGAAGTAGCAAGTCTTTGACCTGGTCTCCTCCGCTTATCTTTACTCTTGTCTCCGTAGACTAATGTGCAACAAGCCCCTACTATCTGAACACTCCATGTTTTTTACTGAATACAACTTCCAAGAAGATTTAATTGTCGTGGAATATTACGACGTACGACCGATAAATAGTTACCGACGTTTCGAAGGAGCGTAGTGCCTTCAAACTGTCCAGCAGTATTTGACTGTCGACTAGTCGACACGGCGTAAGATCTCAGAAGACTTGAATCTTCATCAGCCTCTGTGATAATCTCAAATCTTGAAAAGCTTATACGCCTCTGCCCATGACGTAACATCCCACATATTGACATATAATGCTCTATACTGGACTGTAATTTTGGAATTCAGAGATGTGTGTAAATATTATTTATCTCTCAAAAGAAATGTTTGCAATGTTAAGGGTATAATTTAAAACCCTACTTTGGGTGTTATTTTGTGCTTTTAAATAGAGTAATTTGTACTGCTCCATTTTTGTGATGCTTCGGGCTGTCGCTAGTAGATGTGTTTTATATCGGATAATAGGGTATAAAAAACTTCTACTTGCTTTCAAAAGCAATAACAAAAACTCAGCGTTTGCTCCTCTTCTACTGACCAATGGACATGCCATGGGACCCATGGAAGAATTTATGGACTTGCTATAAATAACACTAAACGAAGGCACATAGAAAATGTCGAAAATACTTCATATACCGGGATACTAAAAAGGCACTCATATGAATAATAAGAACAACAGAAAACAAAATCTTTAATGTATAATTAAACTTGAAATGGGATAGAAGGAATTATGACATTAAAACATTATACATATAGCATGCCCCTTTCTAACTGTATCTTCCGAACAGTTGGCAAAGCAACAGATAAATACAAATACCAGAACCTACTAGATACCAGTACCTACAACTATATCTCCAAAACAAGTAATTGTAACATAATATGTGTGATTAACAATAATGCCAATACTCGAAGAAACGTTCGCTAAATTATAATAATTTTCACAGGAAGAAAAATTAATACGGAAAAACAATCCACAACAAAATGAAGAAAAGCTGAACAAAATTCCACGAACCGTATATTTCGTACTCATCTACTACGTCAAGATACGATAGAACAACTCGAGAATATTTTAACAATCATTACACTATTTTAACCTTTTAACTTTTCTTGTATATAATCGATTTCGCAGAGTAACATATACTTTATCGAATTGTAAAATTGAATCTCAATTCAAATCTTAATACACTTGTACACAATTGTTTTTAATTATTTTGCACTACTGGCCTGAAGACGATCCACTGAAGTCGACACATGATGCGAAATTGAAGATGTAACTCTTACTAGTTGTGTTGACGACAATTTATTTTTCTTGTTAACAATGTTGTATTTGTACCTCTTAGATACACCAGATCGAATAAAATCATGTTTCATACGTTGGTATTTTTATTATGTAACAATGAATCAGTCTGCACGTTTGAATGCGCAGAAAGTGTAAATTGTGTTTCCAAAATTAATTCTGGTTTCAATGTATTGTGTTGTGTATTATATTTTACTGCTGACTGCAAGCAGTTTGTTCTTACAAACTGTGTTAATTGAAATGAACTAGGATCAATTAGGCCTACGCAAATAACATCCGATGTTATTTGCTACTGCATGTGACGTCGCAGTAAAGCGCTATCTAGGGACCACTCATCCTTCTGTCCAGTGGGAACCATGGGTAAAGCAGATGAGACCACTCACCTCCTCTCAGTGTCAAAGGTAAGAATCCGTAGAACGTTTAGTTGTCTGTACTTTTATGAGGGAATAACGTAGGTAAAGGAGACGAAACTATAGAAGTGAGGAAACAAAGGATACTGTTTATATATGTATATAATTTTGTTTATCTCTAACCGTCTATCACAACGAAGCGATTAGTGTGGACGAGTTTTCGATCTTAGCACAAGGAGGTTGGTAGGTTTCATAATCATATGTGGCTGCACTCCTGGCATTACACGGCACGTAATCCTGTAAAGAAAAAACCACAACGCATTAAAATAAATAAAATTTGTTACATGTTCCGGCCGAATTGCTATCCTTCACCTTGCTGCGCTGAAACTGAAGTGAATGTTTGCCGAAATTTGAAATGGTGACAGAAGACTATCATTGGTTTTTAAATGCACTTATTTTTTAAAGGAATATTTTCTTGATGGCAGATTATTATCTTTCCTGACCAGCAGGTTTCCCAAAAGTTTAAATGCGTAAAATGTGTGTAGGTTATTGCCGTAAGAATTTAGGTAGTTAAGAGAAGGTGTATGGAGAGATGTAGGGAAGCTCGACGTTTTCTTAATCACGGCCTTTAAAAGTAAATATTAGGACAGTATCTAAAATTAGGTAACTGGTTTTTTCACTTTCAATTATATTTCACTATTATCCCTCCATTCCAAGAGTTACTGACAGTGCCGTTAAATAAATAAATAAACAATATATTAACCTTGACGTTTTGTCTGCGATATCTTTGAAGATAAGAGCTCTCTGATACGTGACACAGTGTAACCTGGTAAATATTTATCGGCGTTTTGGAGATATCTTTATTAATGCATGTGGGATAATATCTGATATTAGAGGAAGCAGGTTCTTCTGAAACTTTTGTGCCCGTCTGCCAGACTACACGGCATCACATCTTCAAACGTGGAACAACATAGTGACCACACCACTTTTTCCTCTTCCTTTTTCCTTCTTTTATTTTATCCTCTTGTCTCCCGTTTCCCTTTATAATTTTATCTCTTTTTTCTTTCTTTGTTCCCTTTCCTTCCACTTCCTTAATGCGTTTTCTGTCGTCTGTCTCTTTACTGCCGTCCACTTCCCTAGCCTGCCCGTCTCTTCTTATCGCTCCCATTCCACTCCCTTGCACTTTCTTTTTACAAATTTGCTTTAGGCTGGTACAGTTTCACCCATATTCTTTTCTGACTCTCGTTTATATTATGTGAATGCAAAATTGTATATTTTATTTACCTGTAGTTATTTAATCACGCTCTGTGGTAACATAATTATATTATAATAATATAATTATCGAATGCTGAATTTTGAAGGCTGTGGAAGGAAGAGGCCGTGGCCAAACGTGAAGTACTATTCCAGAATTTGCCTGGAGGGACTGAGGAATACTAAAGAGCCTCATTCAGCAAGTATAGTCGGTCTCTACGCCGAGATTTAAAACTGAGACCTTACAAATAAGAAACAGGGCTGTAAACCACCCCACCTTGACTTTATAACCGACCCCATATTGGAATGTATGTAACCAGAAGGCAACATATCTCTGTAGGTGGTATCGTGGGCCTGCGCATAAGGATACGGTTGTTACATTTCCACATAATTTGATGGGGTGAGTGCAAGGAAGCCTGATGAAAAAGGGCGCCGGAATTGTGCTGGGTTGGAGGAGTGATGAGCAGAAGGTAAACTCAGTCCACAGTCTGATACAGGCTTCTAGAGCAGTGTCTTTCTAACCTTTTTTCGCGACCGAGTTTCAGAATCATTTTGGGGCCCTATCCACAAAATGACCTCAGCTTTTCTAACGTATGAGAAAAACGAATAAATTCATTTAAACCTTGGAACCACTGAACTGCGAATGTCTATAGTTCGACGCCACTATATTTTGAGAATAGAGTAAAAAGGATCAATAATAATAATAATAATAATAATAATAATAATAATAATAATAATAATAACCCGAAGGAGGATTATGTTATTTAAGTGGAAACGGTGTGTGAAATGAGCAGTTTAACTACAGGTAGATTTATGTTTTAAATAATGATAATATTTGTTTACGTGAAATCAGAAAATAATCAGGAAAGAGAATTAAGATTTCTTATTCGCCTTTTGTGACTGGTGTGACTGCCTGTTCTTCATGATCTCGCCCCAGTCTTAAATACACGTTGAGAGAGCTACACGCCTATCGGGTACCCAGCTAAGCCTCTTCTTCCTTCGTTTTCAGACGAGTCAAAGGGGAAAATTCAAGTTCACGCATGTAGAAATGATGACTTAACGGTCTCCAATTTACATACAGAACTGCCAGTCTCACTATGGGCACAGGTGTGGCGGCTTAAGACAGATCTTTTGATCTGTAAGGTTTCAGAAATCGCCCTGCAATGATAGTTAAGCTGTCGCCCTCAAAGTGTATGGGAACCTTGTCTGGGGTGGAAAACTGGGAAAACTCCAAGCAAATAAATAGACGAAAATCCGAAGGACTTTCAAGAAGTTAAAAAAAATGAAAAAGTCGTAACGAACGGCAGCCGTACCCCAGTAAAAAATAAATCCTCTTGCAACCCAATAATCGGTCATGATCCTGAGCATGAAAAATGCAATTCTATACTGCACACTTCTCTCATGTCCACAGCCTCTCTAGGCTTTCTACATTTTCCTTTCCTTCATTTTAAAGTGAAGAACCTTTTAGTAACCTTAGTATATTCTATTATATATTTTTTGTGATCTATATAGAGATGTATAAGGCTCCTCCAAAATTTTGGTACCTACTTAGCAGACTGCGCTGCAAAAAAATTCTAAAAGACAAAACTCCAAGTGTAATGCGTCTTTTCCGTATGTCTTCCGTTGCATTTTAGGCGCGTCCCCAGAATACGTTCTGCTTTTCCGCACAAACGCGGCTTGTTTTAAAAGAGGCCAACAAAATTATGAAGACTGGCCAATTAAATTTAGAACTCTGTGTATGTTATTTTGTGTCTGTAACTTATTACACAGGAGTATGTTACTACTTCATAATAATCAGAAGTCGCTTTGGATGATTTTACTCTATCCTTCTCCTCAAACTAACCTCAAAACAATGTATTTTGTACCGCTGCTTCTAGTTTTGGGAGGAGTACGGATAATGTGTTAAAAGGGGAGACATTTTTTGGCTTGTTCTCAGAGAGATTGTGCTCCCTGTCTGCTTCTCTGCACGTAACATCTCGATAAATCCAGAAGTTATTTTTATGAAATTTGACACTGGGAAAATTTACTAAAATGTGTTAAAAAGTTTAAGGTTTGTTTTACAATTAAACTGATATAATTGACGATGTACTTAAAGGCATGTACGTTTTTCTGCTATTGTCTTGAGTGTAACTTACTAGATGTTAACCAGAGTAAACAATTTTTTGAGCAACCGCCGTAGAGAAAGTGCATTTTATATTCAGTATACTATCGTATGAGAGAGTCGCTATTAATGAATTCTTTGATACGATATTGCGACACACGAAACAAAAGATGACAGACTTACATATAACACTACACAACTCCACCTCAGTCCATCAATTTAATGGCATTGCCCACTGTACAGCAGACTTAAGACTTACGAGAGATGGTCGTAAGTAAATTATGCTATTTGAAGATATATCGTTATAAAATTACTAATATAAATGTGCTTTATTATTAACAACAATGTAGAAATTTTTTATACAATATATATTTTTTCCACAGCTCGATAGCTCCTAGTTTGCAAGGGCCTCGTCATTCTCGACGCTTTACGATCACACTCTGACACACCACATCCCGTAGTACTCCTCTGGACGAGTTATCAGCCCGTCGCAGGGACCTCTATCTGATAACGCTCAAGAGTCACAAGAGACAGATATCCATGTTCCCGGCGGGATTCGAACCCGCAATCCCAGCAAGCGAGCGTCCGAAGAACCACGCCTTAAACCACGCTGCCACTGGGATCGGCATGCTCTATATTACGGTAGGAAAACCTGAGGATAACGAGTAAAAAACAAGGTTCAGTATGCCGATTAAAAACTTCATAAAACAACAGTCACGTAAATAAAATAATTATTGTATTTTATTATTTTTATTGTATCTAAATAAAGGAGAAAATGTCCCAATATATTAATCGACAAACAATTAAATTTACTGTATTAGTGCAAGGACAATAACCCTATTTTACATAAACAAACGAAGTTACGACGAGGCAACAAAAAATAATAAAACAAGAGTATGATAATGAATTCTTATTACGGTAAAATAAAGATACAATAATTTTATTCATTTTATCCTATATGTGACTTTTGAAATATTCTTGCTGTCATAGTAACTGTTATTAAATAACAGAACGAAAATAAAGGAACTTTTTACATTGTATTTTTAAGGCGTGAGAGGTTCATTTTAAAACAATAGTATGAGTGTAGTAAATAAAGTTGAGAGAGTGGTACCTCTTTCACGAGAATGACAATTCAGGATATTTGACTGCCTTCCTTTTCATCTTTTTCGTACCTGATGATGAGACTTAGGGGCCGAAACATGTAAAATAGCCTTTATTATTTACGAGTAGTTCATGAGATACAACTGCATGTCTTCTCTCAAAGTTGCTTACCACGAAGGCTTTTACAGACGTCTAGCACATTTAACATATGGGCGAACGTACTATAGAGTTAAATAACAGCCGCAAAACATTCACAAAATATTATACGGTGGGATATAATTAAAATCATTTATGTTAGTCTCTGTGTTCATTAATTAAAGGCTAGAGTCCTAATGCTCCATCTTTCTCTACGTCTTGTTTACATATGTTTCAAATGATGTTAATGACTTTGTTGAAAAACCGCTCTGTGTTTATCAGCCAAGCCACTGTTTCCGCATTCCTAATTACAATATGCAAATGTAAGCAACATAACTTCGCTGCGACTCACACAGACGAGGCCTGTTTACATTCCTAGTCGTATCGACGACGACACTCAGAGGCGCCATTCGAGGACTTCATTCAAAACAACACGGGGTCTATCGTCGCTCACCCCATGTGGTCGATTTATCACCATCTAAAATCAATACATGAGCTGAAAGCTTTTTTTGGGCACGCGACGAGAAAGCAGACATGATACGTCAGAAGCGCATAGCAATCAAATGGCGTCAGAGAAAAACTGGTGGTAGATACGGGATATTTTACTTGGCTGTGTTTGACCTTTCGGTGGCAATAAATGGATTGTACGGTGGTGAACAGTTCACATCTTCCGGGTAAATTAAAAAAAAAAGTTCATGCTCTTATATGCAAGTTTAATAGAAAGACTGCTCAACTGAACAATTATGTGGACGGGACGTGTAGCGTGTATGGGAGTCGCAAATATATTTCAGCTTTAGCAGAAATTCTTAAAGCGAAAATATTACTTCAACTGTTTAGATGTATGCAGGATTATAATATTAAATTTGCAATAGGGAGGTGGGTTACGAAAATGTGAAATAAATTCAAAGCCTCGGACAGGGGAAATTATAATAGCTTAGATAGTATTGTGTTTTGGGCTTTGTGCTGACGTTTATCATGCATTCTAATTGCATTCAATGTAATCTCTGGTTCACGTGGCGAGCAAAGCAGACTTTACGATGTTCTCAGAAACACCTCTATAAAACGCACTGTTTAGACAGAATGCTAGCCGTTTAACATACACAGTATTTGAGACATTGCTCTTCGTCTTGATTGGGTATTTCAGTAGAAAATTAAATGCCTAAAGAGCTTTGAAACAATATATTTCTAATTTTACCCCTCTTGATAAATTTATGGTTGCTAAGCCACACGAGAAATTCCATGTTTATTATGGAAAGCAGGTGCTTACTGTCCGTATCCACAAAAGGCCCTCCATTAATTCATAGCCTGACCACAAAAATAAACTCCGTTACCTCCCATTCATTTCTTTGTTGTCAATTTGAATAGTACTTTCCCACCTATTCCTGTTCGGTTTGGGCTTTCCGACAAAACATTTATGTATTTCTGAGCTCTCCTTTTATATTACGAGGGGGTGCTGGTAAGTCCTTCACGCCATTCTGACAGAAACATTAGGGGAACATGCACCATCGTATGCCACCGTCAAAAATTGGGTGACCCAGTTTAAACGTGGTGATTTTTCCACCTTTGATGCGCCTCGTCCTGGAAAACACAAAACAGTTACCACCCCGGAGATTATTGATCAAATTCACGAGCTAATCTTGGAAGACCGCCGGATTTTGGCTAAGTCAGTAGCTGAGTAACTGGGTATCTCACGTGAGCGGATTGGGTCCATCATTCATGAAGATTTGGACATGCGGAAGCTCTCCGCGAAGTGGGTCCCGAAATGCCTGAACGCGGATCAAAAACGTCAACGGTGCCAGTCGTCTGAGCAGCTTTTGGAATTTTTTCGGCGCGATCCAAATGATTTCCTGTCGCGATTGGTGATTATGGACGAAACCTGGTTAATCACTATGAACCGGAGACAAAGCAACAATCATCGGAGTGGCGGCATAGCAGCTCGCCCCGCCCCAAAAAATTCCGACTGCAAAAATCCGCTGAAAAAGTTCTCGCTTAAATTTTTTGGGATCAAGACGGCATCCTCCTTACTGATTATCTTCCAAAGGGCCAAACTATCAACGCGGAGTAGTACTCATCTTTGCTGGTGCAATTGCAGGACATTTTGAAGGAAAAACGCCGCGGGAATTTCACCAAGGGGATCTTGTTTTTGCTCTCCGGGCACTTGCAACCCAGAAGAAACTGGCCTACCTGGGCTTCCAGTATCTTGATCACCCACTCTATTCTCCGGATCTGGCCCCGTCGGACTACCACCTGTTCCCTGGACTGAAAAAAAAATTGAAAGATCGCCATTTTTGGTCCAAGGCGGAGGTCATTGCTGCCGCGGAGTCCTGGTTGGACGCACAACATTCTGATTTTTTTTTTTTTTTTTTTTTTTTTTAGTGGCTTGCAAAAGTTAGACCAACGGGCTAAGAAGTGTATTGAGCTTCGAGGGGATTATGTTGAATAAATCCCGAGTTTGGTCGCTGTAGCTTGTTTCCTTCCTGGTCGGGCTAAGGACTTATCAGCACCCTGTCTTGCCGTGCATGCCATTCCAATCCCATCCTGCTTGGTTTGACCAAATTACAGATTACAAATTATAAAGCTTCTCATTAATTAATTAATTCTCTGTTCTCCTGTCATTTCATGTCTGAGGTTCATATATTCTCCTCAGCAACTTTTCTCAAACACTCCCAATCAAAAGTAAAGGAGCATCAAGGCCAGTAAGTTAATGAAAACAACAAAGACAGCATTGGTAAAAATGCATGTCCCTATAGTACCGTTGTTCTGGAAATTCGACATTCAATTATTTCCAACGACTCTCGGGCGACTACAAAATACTTTCGACCGAAATTAGTTGAACGAGAGCGTGAATCTCTGTCCTATACATGGCGCTGTATTATTGCTGTTCTTTTTACACTGCACATTTCGTCCCTGGACTAATTTACAGAGAAAATCAATTTGTGTGTTTTCGTAGTAAAGTCATTTGATTGGTAAATCAGGTCGCCCCAAGAAGTCGTCAGTACAGCGACCGCTCTTCCGACAGACAGACAGACAAACGGACAGGCTGATTGACTGACTTTTCTCCAAATTGCGATTACAAAAGTGTGAGGATGACCAGTAACTGCGGCTTCTGAAGTGTAAGATAAAAATGAAAGACGAAGGAAGAATGATGTGAAGGCAGAAAAAGGACACAAATAAAAAAGGGAATGAAGTAAGACCGAGTTATTTGATTGTATCACGTAGCCTTACATGGAAAGTACTAGATGGAAGTAATGAATAAGTATCCAGCAACGTAAAACATGTTTGGTGGGGCAGGTCGTTTACCTTTACAGACACACGGGCAGCCGTCTTACATTCAGTGCCTTACATTGAGAAACATAGTGTTTTCGCGATACAGACAGAATCCTACTATCTAGCAAAGGACTGTCATTGTTCAGAGTTATATTTGCCAGCATACCTAGTCTATAATTCGTATGTCTGTTGTACACATTGTTGTATGAAATTAAAGTGTTGTGTCTGACGGTATATCTTGTTTGTAATTTAAGTATACTGTTGTTCTTTACTGAGTCAGGTTGCTTTTTAAAAAGGGCAGTCAGTATAAGAAAACGAAAACAAAAATTAGAAACACAAAAAGAATAGTTGATAGAAGTCAAATAAAGTATAAAAACGCAGAAGTGTGCAAGAAAATTTGCCAGGCAATGGATGTCAGTCCTATGAGAGGTTGAAGATTCCAACTTGGAAACGTACATCAGAATGTTAGGTGCCCCGTCCCAATTTGTATGTTGGTATGTGTAGAAGAATGCAAGTGAAGCAGCCAGAACTATATTTACTAATCTAAAAATTGGCAAACCGAAGAGAAAACAAAGAGAAGGAGTGAGACATGCTACACTGAATGTATTTACTGAACAACCCGAATCTCAATAGAGATGATTAGAATAATATATCGCAGTGATCTTTGAAAACAGTAACGACTGGTACAAGAATTACGCTAGTACAGTAACACACTGTTGTCGCTATTTCAGCGCATATGTATGTCGATAAACGCTTCACCGTAGTAACATGAATCTCGGCAGCTAGGCCTCCTGTCTACGTACATTGTGCCTTTTATTTCTGTTTTCACGTCACCTATATTTTTCAACCCCCGTCCGTTCCTCCACTCAGCCCTTCTTTAATTAAACGAGACCTCATGGGTTTCGATTCTAGTGTCACGCGCCCATCTTCCTTCTTGTGATGAACTACACACATTCTCCTGCCCTCCATGTCACTCGCTGCAGGGTTGCCAGTTCTAGGGAAACAGGTAATTTTCTGGTGATTTTGTGTTATATATGCAAGAACATTGAACGGTTCAATAAGAGATGAGTAAGGAAGTGTAATAAATAATGGGTGAAATTGAAAGAGAAGATAAGAAATAAAATAAAGAGAATGTAAATAAAGTGGCAATATCAAAGAATTCTTAGACGATCCTTTAAGAGAAGAAGGTAGCAGTTAAGTAGAAATTGAAATAATGGATAAAAGGAGACAGGATGAAAGAAGAATTGCTATGCAAAGGCAAAGGCAGGAAGGATAGATATAAAGTAATTAATAGGTGTGGTAGAAGTAAGGAACGAAGAATGATGGAAGCTGGAATGAGTAAGAGAAAGAAAATTGTGTGTACATCGTGGTTTAATACAGAACAGAAAGAAAGGAAAATACGTAAGAGAGCAGAAAACTATACGATAGAAAGTAAAGGATGAAAGGATAAAAGTATGATACAGGGAAAGGCATAGATGAATGGTGCTCTGCATTCAGTCGCCGGTTGTAGAAAGGTATGCTGCGTCTTGTAGGCAAATAGCAAGTCATCAGTTCGGTGACACAGAACGCTTTATGCTGCGTCAGTGGTACTGAGTTTCCTGTCATTATGTACAGGCACTTATAAGAGTTGGCGAAAGATGCCCTCTGAAGCCACCTAACTCTGAGTCTTATTAGCAGTGTTTGAAGTCGAGGGATCACACAACCATTTTTATCAAAGCGTAAGCCTGCGGCTAAACACTTAGTTTCTTGAAGCTATATCAGTTCCCTCATGAGCGCACCATATTGTGGTGTATTTGATTCTTGGTTTACACGGGTTTCGTAAGAAAACGACGATGTAACCGCCCTTGCTGTGATAACGTGTAAGAGTTGCGTGATGTAATTTTGTACCTTACAAAATAAAGAATATCTAAGTTAGCTTTAATGAAATACAGTGTTATCGGCATTTCAGGTTCAAGTCCTGGTATGGACCGGTGATTCAGGTTCAAACCCTGAACGGGCTCATAGAGATAAATTTCTTGGCTGTCAATGACCTAATTAGAGAACACAGCAGGAAGTGTGAGGGCTGTTAAGGCATTCAAAACCTTGAGCCTGGACAGAACATCCAACTGTCAAAGTGGTTGGAGCTTTAGAGCTCGGGTTTTTAGTGAAATCCGAGACTTTTATCACTTTGAGGACGTAATTCTTTCAGTAGGAGTGCCTGTGAGTGACCCCCAAAATGTTCGTTAACGTAAGTTTGGGGTCTACTGACTTGAATTAGCCAGCCAATGAAATTTGACTTTCTAAAAATTTAAATTCGGCCAATGGGGTTTTCTAAATTTGAATTTCGACCAATAGGATCATTTCGGTACATAGAGGGGTATTTGGTTTGGAGAGTGCAGAAGACGCAAGCGAGGGACACTCTCTTTTGGACCGACACAGTTACAGGAAGAAAATTTGAGTGCGGGGTAAAAACTTCGTTTCGACAACAATTAATTGTAAGATAAGTGTGATTACGCAATTGCTGTGGATACTCCAACGTGTAATCCGAAAGTGAACTGCCACAATAAATAAACAAGAACCCAAACTAAGTGTATTCGTAAGTCAGCAGTTGCAGCAGATCGTGGGCCTTGCAGGAACCTCCTACGTAGATTACCCTGAGACAAGACCTTCAGGCTAGCTGAGAAGAAACGGGCAGCTACAATCCCAAACCAAAACGGGAGAAGTACGGTAGCAACAGTAACGCCAGGGAGTGAAGGTAAAGGATTGGCATTATAGAGCAGTATAAATCTTGGCGTTTTTATAGAGATACGCTTCCAGTCCCCCTTAATCTTCGACACTACTATGGTAAGGGGTCAGCCTCACGCCCCGGCCTCTTTGCTTCAGAGAAAGAACTCCCGTATAGCAAATTGGATTTAACAATAACTGTCGTGACTTTCATTCGAAAAGAGCTGACTTTGAATTTCAGTCTGAACACCGCTTACTGTGACAGCCTTTCGTGGTCTTGTTCGTTCTGTCCAAAAACAAACTGGAACATTATTTCAAAAAAGAACGTCGCCAATTTCCTTCACATCCTATCATAATTGTTAATTTCCTTTAATCCCTAACACTGAACGCTGTAAATTTTAAGTAATGGTAGCTTAGTTAATAAACCTACGTAGTTAAATAAAATACCTATTGATAATGTGTTTGCGGAAAATTACTCTAGCATTCTCAAATTCAGTATCTGATTGAGATAAGTGGCCGGGTTGACATGCTGGTCACTTTAACCCGTGGATATAACCTTCATAGACCAACGGTATAGAAGAGTGGACGAACCCCATAACAGTACAATGAAAAACACAGTAGTCAACACTTCCACCCCCACAAACCAGCCGCGGTCTCACATTCTTTAATCATACTGAATGAGTTCACTGGCTTTGCAAAGGAGAAGTGTCGGGATTTTGTTCTATTATGAGTCTAAATGGGGAAGGAAGAGGTGATGAAGTGCTTATTGGTAGGGCTGGTGGCATGAGACGAGGGATGGTATGGCAGTCTGGTCTATATTACAAAGCTGTGTTACACGGGCTGGCGTAAGGCCTCGAAGACAAGAAAACTTGGACCGTGCAACCAACATCCTCTCGAGATTAAATAAATAACCTGCCGATTTGTCATCTGGAGTGACAGGGTTCAAAACTCAAAAGTCACGTAATTAGCTCGTTATCTGCCGTGGTTACTATGTGGCGTGCACTTCTTAAGCATGTAGGAAGAACCAGATCCTAGGAAAGATTGGCGCCTTATCAGGTATTAAGAAACATTGAACATATATGTTATATTTTATAATTTTTACCGATACATGTTATTTTGGTTACTGAATCAGGCAAAGTAATAAGATTGGTGGAATTGCTCAAACGTTTCGTAACGTTTGTGTTTAAAGTTAATTTATTTTCCTTCACACTAGACTTTTATAAATCTTCAAGAAGAATTCCTAATGAAATAAAAAAAGATATATATTTTGGAGAAGAGTCCTTTATGAGTCCTAAAGATTCATTGCCTTGTTCACAAAAACCACCCATTAACTGCATTCTGTGTCAGTTCAATCCATCCTCATCTTCATACCGCACTTAATTAAAATGCGCTTTAATAATAACCTCCCAACTTTATCTAGGTCTGCTCAGTGATTCCTTCCCTTCATATTTTCCGGTCCTATTTTCATTTACCCCATTACTATTACATATTTTCTAATCACATGTTGCTTTTGATAACCCTGAGAGTATAATGTGGTGAAGAATACAAAATAGAAAGCTGCTCATAAACTTATTTTATTTTCGGTTTACTTCATGACGGTGTGACTCATTCAGACCACACATCATTGAATTTTAGGATGTTGATGATAAATTGGTAAGGATCTGAAAGGATGCTGTCATGGCCTATTTTGAGGCACTGTCCCGGCATTTGCCTGGCTGCTGTAAGAAAAGCACGAAAAACTCGGGTCAATTAAGCCGGTGCCCGGGTTTGAGACAGGACATCCCAGAATACAGTTTAGTAGGATCTTGCGGAGTTTCGTTGTTTCTCCTTCCTGGTACTTCAGTGTAAGTTAGGGCGCACAAGAACCACCCCTTGACGCCACTGACGTGGTTGTCCAAACGTGCTGACCACAGTGATTGTCGACTTCCTCGCAAAACCGTCCATGTCGAACGCCTACGCCACTCCGTTGTGTTGCGAAACACTGTGTGGATAAGGACAAGAAAACATGATGAGCGCGCGAACGCGCACGCATTCAGCTTCACACTTGTACGTGAATTGTTACGTCGTGTGTGACGCCTGAAGGTGCAAAAGATAGAGCGAGCGTGAATGTAAGCGATAGGCAGTTTAGTTTTCTTCGTCTGCATGCGATAAGAAAACTATTACAGCTGTCACGTGTGCAGCCATCTATTCTTCTTTCTGACCTGTCACCCATTGGAGGCACGTGGAAACATGCCGTGTCATGCCGCAATGTTCGGGACGGGTCGATACACTAGGAAAGAAATCTTTGTGCTTTGTCCACATCCGTAAGTGTTGGCATCTGCATTGACTAAATCTCTTTGTCATTTTTATGACTAAATCTCTGTTAGCAGAACCAGACTTTTCAACATTCCTATAACAAAATCCCGCTTTTGGGAAATATCCCAAACCAGTTGTATCCACCTCCCACCCTCACACGATATTTCCCTGAGGAATCTGGCTAATTAACTTACAATGGTAGCAGAACCTGAAAGTTCAACACCACTAATACCGAAGTCAGCCACTGGACAGGATCCTGAGTCACTTCAATCCCCCTCCATCGTAATTACTATTTCACAGTATCTTACTGGGTAAAAGAACTTTCTGGTAACAGAAGGCGAAGTTTCAAAGCGCTGTTACCATTGCGTACCTTTAAAAAGGGTTCTCAGTCACTTCCTTCCATTTATCCTCAGATCCAACGTAATTTCCTCCGCTCATCTATTCTCGTTTTTCAAAATGTCCGTTATTCAAATTTCCCCATGGACAGTCGGTATGCATTTCTTCTCTCCTCATCCTCATGCTCAAGCCCGTCAAACCCCGATCCATTTTTTCCTTTTAATAATGTCGATGTGAATTAACCTAAGGAATGTGCTCACGAAGTATGTAATTCAGTGTAATCACAAAAAAGGGGTTTTTAACATAGGCAGTTTAGGTCTGGGGGTGTGTTAACTGACGGCCGATTGAGTCGACAGTGTTGGAAAAGCAATTTACAGAAACCGTCGACCTGCCTTTCCAAAAAAAATGAGTAGCAAATATCACGTATCAGTCTAGACTCCATGCCCTGTAGTACGTCGTATGCTAAGAAGCAGTATTATACTCAATAAATAATCAGTATTTCCTAATACGCCTCTAAATGTTTAGTCATAAGTAGAATGATTGAATGATATTAAAAAATTTGAAAAGGTGTGGAAATAAGCGAACGCATCCAATTTGGGACAGTAACCAGGAATAAGCCTGGACGGACTGAGAAATACCACAAATTATACCGTTCAAAGAATTTAAACCGGGACTTCCCATATATGATGAAAAAGTGTCAAATATTCAAAAATGTCTTTTGCTTTGTTCCCCCCTCCCCCCCCCCCCCCCCC
>Ga0268261_10000933_pt1 | contig 19513 bp, 17 predicted proteins | sample TergutNc150P1_FD_190353 | JGI IMG/M metagenome (GOLD analysis project Ga0268261, IMG submission 190353) | Nasutitermes corniger P1 segment gut microbial community from laboratory colony in Florida, USA - Nc150 P1 (SPAdes) (version 2) | ecosystem: Host-associated > Arthropoda: Insects >...
CCCAAACCAAAACACAACACGGCCGAAACGGGATAGACGGACCCATTTCAAGATCCCTCTGTTCCATATATATATAGTATTTACCGACAGAAATTAAGAGAATCACTTTAGGCTCGTAGATCACAATCAGTGCCCTATTCTCTCCCAGAGCTGTCTGTAAACCAGAAAAGCCCTTGGACTTCCATAGGACACTTTTGGACACGAATCCGATCTTCCCTGAATGAAAAAATAGAAGTATAAAACGGCAGCAAATTATGTGCAGGTTTCGTGAGTTAACTTCACATCCTAAAAAAAGATTGACATTTGGAAGTCTACTGTAGGTTCCGTCGGCGAGCTGCAGAAAAGAGAGGCTTAGTGTCCAGAGTAAATGATGGGTTTATTCAACCCCTAATTTATTCATTCTTCATTCATTTATCCATTCCAATCAAGAGTCCCCATTTCAGTTGCTCTCCCATAAACCAAGGCGAAAACAGTCGCCATCTGCGCAGCCCCGCGCAGACGGAACACATACATAAAATTGGGTGCGGCCTGGTTCCGCGAGGGATATACAGTGGTACTAAGTTTTATTTTCAAGATTTTGGATTTAATCACTGTATTGTTATAAACTATTAGGAACTTTAACCGATAGATATTCACTGCAGTAGACTTGTGAAATGCACGCACCAGCGCACTAGCACGCACGCGCACGCGCGCGCACACGCACATGCACACATACACACATACACACAAACCAACACACACACACATACACTCACACACAAAACACACCTGCCGTAGCTGCTTCCAAAATACCAACAATTCTCCCGAAAAACGTTGCCAAAATTCTAGCTCAGACTGGTATACCATAATGTCTGTATCGAATCCAATTGGTTGCAATGTGCCACGCCTCACACATAAAAATAATCCTATTGGCCAGCAACATTCATCTCTGTCACATGATCTCCGTACCTAACTCACACGTCACACACCTGCAACTGTGTGTCGCCAGGCTGGCGAACTGAGGGGAAGTGACGGAGTGAGCAGACAGGATGTCGCCTTGCATAGGCAAACATTTATGAACAATTTCTATATGTGTCAAATAAAATACTTAAGCCGGCCGCGCACAAGCGGTTTTAGTCGCTGCGACTATCGTGCTGCCCAAATGAAACTCACAGTTATATTTGGTAGTGCGCGCACAGGCGACTATCTAATGGTGGCGATTAAAAAAATCGCAACTTGTTCCATTTCAAGGGCGACATGATTGTCGCTTGACTACAGCTTGTACAAATGAAACACACAGGAACAAATGGGTGAGCTCTCACGGGCGACAGTCGCCTCCTTATGTCTGTGTGAAATCAGCACCGTCCAAGGATATTTCCATGTGATATCGTGAACATCACACAAAAAATTTGTTTCTGTTTTCGCGTTCAAAGGGGTGTGTGAATGTGAAATATTGATATCGAAAATTGAAAGACGTCGTGTTCTGTTTCCTGAAAGAATACAGTGATAATTGTTTGAGAGAGAGAGACTGTGGGAAGAAGTGGTGGGAGGGCAAAAATGGAAATGCTGGGCATTACGAAGAAAGCCAAAAATATGGTGTTTCAGCCACAGTACGCACAGTGTTTTAGTGCAAAAACTTCTTTACCACAGACAAATGATTATAATTTCCAATACCAAAACACATCAACAGTAACAAATATTCCAAACAAAAATCAGCAAACTCCCCAAATGTGCCGGATGCATTATCAAATAAATCATCCAGCTTTTTAGATATATGCTAGATAAAACCGTAATGAAGAATGAACATTCTGAATTTTTTTCTGTTTCGGATAAAACTATAAATAATAAAATGTGTATCATAAATAAAGGAGAAGTTTTCTTTTAACGTCCTGTCATTGATCACCTTTCTTCTGGTGGCACGGACTTTCACTTTCTGGCATCTTGAAATGTAACACGTGGACCAAACAAAACCAACAGTTTATCAAATGTTGCACTAGACACTATAATATTTAAAAAAAAAAAAACATTTGTGAATGTGCACTCAGGCCTTCGTACAAGGTGTAGAATTTTCCTTTAAGTAACCTATGACTCGTTATGGTATGTACTCATAACTTCTTTCTTTTCTTTACGTTTCGCGTTCGAAGCGACAAAGCACACACCAATTCTATATCAATGAGGTAAAATTACAAGTTCCACTGTCAAATTTTTCCAGTTCAGTATCTTCAGGCTCGCGCTGTGTACGGATGATATAGAACACAACCTCACTATACAACATAAGTATGATACCCGCACTCTAGTAATGTGCACTCACACATAGCCTTCATCTGTTCAATAGAAATATTCATTTCACTATAAAACTTCCCTTCTCAGTCCGTCATTTTCAAGCTCGTAAATCTACAGTCGCCAATTCCGGTGGCTGCGAGGTATATGGCGTATGAATGCGGCAGTTTGGGTGTTAGCAATGCGAGTTCGAGTCCTGCCTGTGGCATTGATGTTCCTCTTGTAAATGTTGTGCGTTGCGAAGAACTGATCTCTCGTCCAGAGGGGTCCTACTGAAAGTGTGTGTGTGTTATCAGTGAGTACGATCAGGTGCAACATGAACATTCTACATATAAAATGGTTAGGTGAAAGAGGTCGAAATAAGAAGGAAAGAAAGTTTTCCACAGTAACAAAGAATCTGCTGATGACCACAAACTTGGGCACTGGGCAATCCTGTTACAACAGTTACAGTGTCAGGTGGTTAAAATTACATTGCAATAAAAGCCAACAGATTCGTAATTTTAATTCTGTTGCTAAAAGTGCAGCGAAGACGGAACATTATGAAACAAGTTAAGAAAATCTAGCTACAAGTCGATGATCTTTTCATTCGAAGAAAGTGATACAGAAGAAAAATGTAAATAAAATTTGATGGGAATACTGAAAGATAGCTGACAGCCTCAGAACCTAGACCTACATGGGAAAAAAACGAAAATTGAAATTCAAAAATTAGGGCTGCTCTGGTTGGGATGGACAAACCCGACAAGTGTTGGGCTGTTTATAACATTTCGTATCTTGAAACATTTCAAGTCCTCTTATTGATTTTATGTTCTGTAAAGCCAATACCCGTGACGTAACAGCAAAACAAATGGACGGATCACTTCCAGTACCTGATCAGCTGCAAGCAGTCGGTACCAACATACAGCTTGCTGTGTTGAACATAGGATTACCCTAGCTATCATAACGGTAAGAGTTACATTGCAAAAATTCGGAAGTTTGGCAACATTGAATAAATAAATTTTTGCAAATAATAATTTTTTTCCCTCCAGTATGCGGAGGAGCAATTGGTTGAGGCATTGCGCTACAAGCCGGGAGGACACATGTTCGATTCTCTATGGAGTGGATGGAATATTTTATTTACATAATACTTCCAGCCGTACGATGACATTAGACCGAATCAGCCTCAAACCTGAGTACCAGAAATATTTCTTGGAGGTAAAGGCGGCTGGTGCGTATGTCTGCGAACTTTACCAATTTCACATGTCGACTGTCCATAAATCTGGGATTTTTCAAACTCCTGGAACTCTATGTGTTTGTAACAGGACAGTAATTGGAATGCTTTATCTTAATTTCTCCAGTGGGGAACACTTCCTTCAGACCAACTATTCTCAAATATGGTCATGTGGCCCCCGAGGGGGCCACGCCAACTTTCTAACGGGCCAGAATAACTTCTGAGTGGGCTACCGAATCTTCACTGTAGGAATGAAATATTTCACATTTAAAACTAAACTAAAGTTTCCCCTTTCTCCTACATCCCCCGCACTACAGTAAATAAGTTTTAATTTATTGCTGTTCCAACATCATTTCTACTTGAGTCTGGTTCCATGTGGATGACATATTTGCTGTCTAAAGTAGGCAACCGCCTTCCTTTTCTAAGGACAGAACATTATCTTACAATTTAACCGGACACTCAAAACTTTGCAAGGCCTAAGGAAGACACTCAGTTTAATGCCAACTATTAACAGAAAATATTTACTTTTACAAGTATGTGATGTTTTAACCTAAAAAAAATATTACTATGTATATATATATATATAGGTAAAAGTGACGGAAACTTATTCTAATATGCAAGTCAAAAATGTGGAAATAACTTTTTCTCATTGGTAAAGGCATTTACTAAAGGCGGAATGGTAACACAGAAAAAACAATCACAGAGTGGGGTCATTAGCGAAATATAAAAAAGAAGCAGCTTGCGAAACACTCGTTTAGACAAACATCCGAAATGTCGAGGTATTTTTACAGAAACACCGAACAATTTAGACAAGATTCATTCTGATAATATTCAAAATTTATTGGTTCCCATTCTGGTCATTTGAATGTAACAAGACAGGCATTACTACACCCTGGTCTAACACCGTAAAATACCTTAGCCTCCTATTAGACTCCAAACTGCTTTTCTGGAAGCATTTACAAACCGTCCTCCATAAAGCTACGGGCACTCTCCTTAAGATATTCCCCCCTCCTAGCTCGAGACTCCCCACTAATCATACACAATAAAACATTTCTATATAAACTTCTACGTTCCATGATCACATATGCTGCACCGGTACGGAGCTCAACATCCCTAACCATTTATCGTCATCTACAAGTCTGTCAAACCAAATACCTCCGCGTTGTTGCGGACTACCCCCGGCGCACTCCTATACCAAACCTTCACGCTCACCTTCAGATATCCCACTCCGCCAATTCATCTACTACCTCACCGACAAATTCTTCGTGGGCTGCCCTGTACACTCGAACATCCTCATTCGTAACACAGGGAATTACACCCTAGAGGATCTCCATCGTCAATACACAAAATACAGGCATAAACGCATCAAACATATACTGCTCTAAATGACGTCTACCCTAATGTTGCAGTGCTTTTTCTTCTTATTGTAATGAAAATTTTTAATTGCTTTAAGCATTAATGTAGTTTCAACGATAAGAATTTCAATAGCCTAAATTAAGTCAGAAGTCTCATGTAAACTGGTATAGGGAACAGTTTCATGTAAACATTTGTACATCTCAGAGCAATAAAATAATCTCTTTAAAAAAAAAAGATAGGCAAAATATACATAAAGCACCATTATGTTAAATTCCTGCAGTCTTTGCACATCTTCTTAGTTATAAATACTGATACCACTTCTGTCAATAAGACCGAATTTATACAGATTTAGTGTCGCAGCTAACAATAAATTGTACTTAAGCTTTATGTAAAGCGTCCCATATTTCTGCCCGATTTTAACCAAATTTAGATGTTTCAATGCAAGCCTTCAATATAAAATTACATGGAAAACTCTCCAATGAAAGCCGCCCTGATACATGCCGACAGACAAACGGCAAAACCTAAAGCAAATTGGCGTCCCTGCGACTATACCAGAGCGCATAAAAATCTATTGTGACAGCCGAGGAGAAAGACTTCAAAGGCAACAATTCGGTTGCGCTGAATCAAATAGAGTGAAGAAGCAAAGTATGTTTTGTTACTTGCCACTGGCAGTACATAAAGATATTTGTACGTATAAATTGCGTGAAATTTTATCGCCACAGACGACATGGTGCACATTTCGTGCAGACCGTCCAGTGACAGAAAATTCTGAGCAGCACTTAGATGTAGTTAGGTGGCCCCACATTTTTCTAAATGTGCATCTTTGCTCTTAATGCGAGAGGTAAAGGAAACAGTACAGTACATAACAACAGATAATGTGCAATATATAATTCTGTATACAAGGTCATTAAATAGGATATAAGATCAAAATAAACTGCCTTGTGTCATGTGAAGCCGAGATGTCAAAAAGAAATATCAAATTATGGAATTCATATACGACAATAATTCTCTATTACCAACAGTGCGCTCTCAAAATTTTGTTCACTCCTGTGATAAAGCAAATTTGGAACATTACGAAAATTTCTGTGTTTTACTTCAGTATTGTCAAATGTCTCTCTTTTTTTCACTGCGTACCCTGAATTTTGAAAACTTTTCTCATCGATTGAAATGTTTCAGAATGTGGCGCAAGAGTCTTATTGTCCAAAGTAGGCAAATCAGAAAATTCAGCATACGGACGCTATGGTTGAACTCAGACGCACAGCTGAAGGACGGTCTAGTGATCACTTTCAACAGATTCAGTATTTAGAGAAGTCAGTAACAGCCCCGTCATTAGGAACTAATATTTAGTAAATTGTCGTTTCATTGCCTGCAGAAAATTGGGTTATATCAATAAGTAAATAAATCCTGGGCAATCTAGCAGCATACGTCTTCCTCATACGAAAAATTCCTGACAGTAGAAATAAGAGTTTACTTTTATCAAAATCGTAATTCCTCACGCGACTTCCGACACAACCGACATGTATCAGTTTTCAACACAAATTCCATAATATTCGTATCTACCAAAGTTTAATATTTTGAGAAATAAGAGAGAAATTGTTTCAGAGGACAGTCATAAAATACAGAAAAAGAGATAATTCAAACAACATTTCAATACTATAAGGAATTTTGTATCTAAAATAGACATGAATGATCAGTATTTCTCAATAAAGATGCTACAAAATTAATCATAACCAAATACACATAAAAATAAAATAAATTTAATATTACATATATTAATCTTACATTTTAGGTTGTAACGAAAGTGTAAGAAAATCGAATATTAGCATCGTCACATTTTTCTGTTCGTCTGTTGGTCCGCACAAAAAAACTCTGCTACAACTACACGGATTTTTATCAAATTTGATATTTGATGAATTTTTTTCCTGTTGACAAATTTAAGGTTTGACTAAAATCTGAGAAAAATGACGAGTAATATACATTAAATTATATTTGAATTTATTATAGTTTTTCGTTTAATTAATTTACTTTTCCAGTATTTTCCCATTCACGGAATGTATACAAATTCAGAATGAAACATCTGCTTCTTATTCGGTAAATTTTCCAACACTGTAAATTAAATATTGGCAACACTGGGTGATTCCGTCTTTCTCAGAATTTTTCAATAACATGGATAAACTTCCGATGCTCCGTAGTTGCCCCCAGTTATATGGAAACATATTAACGATTTTCAAATAGCAGCTTTCGTGTCTTATTAATAATGCAATTTAACAAAGTATTGATCATGCTTCTACCAATAGCAACGCTCTGTTAAGGAGCTCAGTGTAGTACACAAAGCCCGGACAGTCACAGACGTACTGAGCAGCTGGAAGGTGACAAATAAAAAAAAAACATTAACTTTCCAAAGCTTCGAGTAATATTTTAATCTCTGTTTTACTTCTCACTGAAGTAAATCGTTTCCACATGAATAGAAAAGGAACAAAACTAAAGGGACTGTCGGAGAGTCGTTTCGGTCCGATGATTTTCCTCTTCAAAATAGCAGGAATTCCAATTCAGATGAAAAATATATCGACTATTTACGGTGTGTACATGATAACAGTGACTATATGTACTTTTAGTACATTTATAGGCATATTCGTCGATGTGTACATACACAGGGACGATTTGAGACATGCCATGACGACAATGCGTGTTTTGATTCCGTTCACAAATGTTATGTGGATATATTCCAACTGCAGGTAAGTAACAACACTGGCTGTAATTTCTTCAGTATCGTACATGTGATAACAATTTGTACCAAATATATTCCAAAGTAGTGTTTTGAATGGAACGCTGTCTCTTCACATATCTACCTATTATTCTTAATCCAAGTGCACCATACACTAAATTGGCTTAATATTTTATATACATAATATAGAATATTAGAATATCATGTTTTTTGACTGATGCATAGTCTACGAACTTATATGGAAATACGTCAGTGCAGAATATACATTGGTTTTGAGAGTGCAAATTTAGTCTAAAATTGTTTGAAGAAACTTAGCACAACTCCTGGTATAGAGACGTTCAGGAAGAGAACATATACATTGTTCAAATGTCAGATTTTGATGTAAGAGACAGTGTTTTTTACCTATTGAAACGAAAGAAAAATGTAGCAGCGTAACATTAATGGATTCTACACCAGACAGAAAATATAATTCCATCCAATCAGAATTTCAATTGCAAAGAATTTATATGCTCAAAATACCACAACACGACACACAAAGCTTCCTGCACTGCTTTGACTGCTTTTCCACATTTAATGAACCTGAGGTAACGGTTTGGTTCATTTGTCTCAGATTGGGAAAACGCAGCATTGAACTTGCGATGGACCTAACAGACAGCTTCACGTGGGAAGATCTGCCGACCAGAGACGCTGACACCGGACACTTGAGAGCGGCAGGATGGATCCCGCTGACAATGAAGTACAGCAGAATTGCATTTATAGCGATCTTATGTTTCCATACCGTCCAATCAACAGTACGTATCGTGACAAACCACGAAACAATAATAATGGCGTGGTATCCTTTCGACTGGACTGTTTCACCGTACTATGAACTGGTTAACATCTCACAGGTAACAAATTCTAAGACAAAATTCTTATTATCTCTTTTATTATTATTCTTATATTAACACATTTAGTTAAATGACACATATATTTTTCCTTTTTATTTTTTCTTACTTTTTCTTTCTTTCTTTTTTTTTCTGTCCTCTTTCCCTCCATATTTTTCTAAGATGACCTCCAACTACATAGCGTCGGTCAGGTGGCTGACAATGAGAAATTGTAAAAAAATATCAAATAAACTTTCTTCGCTTTTCCGTGTCACTGAGCTGGAATTTACTTGCAGAACTGAGAGAAAGATGAAAAAATTTGTCACATCCATTGTATCGGCCGGCACCCATTTGAATACAAATCCATAGGGCTACAGCACAACAAGCTCTTCAGATTAACGGTCGTGTCATTACGTGATCTAACGTTTTGTTGTGTTTAGCAGGGAAAATTGTTAATGATACCTGGAGACTGATGTCAGTGAAACAGATCAGGTTATACACGGGCAATCGTAAGATTCACGATAATCTCAGTCACAAAGAGCACAGCACTCACTTTCCTCATCCACACAGTTTATTTGTATATCTTCCACAATTATTAACCCAACACTCACCAAACCGCCGCACTTCTACATCAAGCCACACGCGCACTGACGCAAGTGAAAGGAGGAGAACGTAATTTGTATGTAAGCAATATATCTGCAGTACAACAGTGTGTTCTGATTCATTAACTTCAGTTGTTAACAACTACCATGCAATTGACAGATTACTTTACGTCCAGGCGTCAATTTTTTTTTTGGTGGCGCTTCGGCCCGTATTCGGGTCATGCCTTCTTCTTCCACGAAGTTTCGAAATAACACTCAGGCACAGCACACTCGGTAGGATCCTCCGGCCGAGTAATCAGACTCTGAGACCTCTAATTGACAACACACAACAGACACACATCAATGCCCTTGGTGGGATATGAACCCCAATCTCAGCAAGCGAACGGACGCAGACCCACGCCTTAGACCGCCCGTCCACAGGGATCGGCTTCTCAGTTATATACCCACTCTATCTGGCACTTTGCTGCACAATGTATTTACTGGACCAACATAAAAAAGCACAAGAGAATCAAAACAAATTAGCAAATTTTATAATTAAGAAAGAGTACACAAAAACAATTTTATGTTCCATAGACTACGTCCTGTAATAGGAAATACCAAATGTTTTTTATCTTAGACAAATCGCTTCCCACAGTAATATAATTCTAAGTATATGTACATTTTCATATAACCACGAAGTTTCTATGCTTCGCATTCATGTATTCACACTGCAACAACAGATTTTTCAACGACGAATTTAGTGTGAAATTATAAAGATAAAACAGACATCCTAAAGTGTTTTCCTTTCGAATATGTAAAGTCGTTCATTCAATCCAATCAAAAGAAATGCCTGTTTGACTGGATGTGAATTTACATTCTATGAAAGAAAAATAAATCTTGAAAAAAAGAATACTAGTCAAACTTGTCATTTCCTTATGGTCATTAGTGCAGGCAGAAATTATTTACGTCAGAATTCCTTAAGTGCTTCATTTAACGTAAACTTATGTTATTAAAATTCACTTATTTACAGAGTTTCACATCACTGCTAGTATTGAGTATTGTATGTGGTTACGTGTCCCTGGTTACCACTCTGATCGCTGTGGCCTGTAGTCAGTTCCAGAAGCTGAAGGTGGCCATATTGGATATCAAACAGCAACATATCACGCCTAACCACGGGCTGGAAGATAAACAAGTTCATAAAGCTGCAAACTGCAACTTGCTAAAAAAGTTAAATGCGTGCATTCAACACCATCAGAATATTATAGAGTAAGTTCAAAAGAAAATACAAACTCTTAGTACTAATGTCAAAATAGAAGTACTCAATTTACCATCTTTCATAGTTACTTACTTATTTACTTACTTTCTGACTTAAGTACTCCATGGAGCAGAGTCATTCTCCAGAAGGTAACCTGTTCTTAGCTTGTCAAAATATTTCGTGCTTTTTTTAGAACTCGAATGAGCATCTGTACGTTTACAAGTGCCCACCACCTATCCTACACTGAGCCAGATCGATCCAGTCAAAGCCTACACACCACCTTCTGAAGATCTAATTTAACATTATCCTAACATTTAAGCTTGTATCTTCCATGTGGTCTCTATCCCTCAGGTTTAACCACGAAAAGCTTGTAGACACTTCTCTTCAGAAATACTTGCTTTATGCCCCGCCAATTTAATTCTCTAAAATTTTAATACCACAACCATATTGGTTGGGGAGTTCGGAACATTATGCTCCTCAGTATGTAGTTTTGTCCACTCCCCTATTACATCGTCCATCACAGTTCGAAATATAATCAGCATGTTATTCTCTTATACCCTCAGGCTACGTCCTTCCCTCATTGTAAACTACCATATTTCACACCCATAAAACACAACAGGCAAAATTAAATATCTTAATATTTAAATTTTAATTTTGCATCGAATGAAAATCCTTCACTAAATTCCACTTCCTCCTGATTTCTTCCTGAATAGAATTTTCATTTCTATAGGTTGTTCCCACATATTGGAACTCGTCGTCCCTTTCTAAGGAGCTATCATCGATTTGTATATATTGACTTCGACCTGCATTCTGATCTTGAGACATGACGATGTACTTAGTTTTATCAGCATTCACTTCAAGAACAATCTTCTTACTAGCGACTAAGAAATATTCTGGATTTCTCTACAGTGTGTACGTTTACATAAGCAGTCAGCTGATGTGTACATTACAGTTTCTAGCCATCTTGGTACAACTTAAACTTCCTAATGTTTTATTCTAAGGCAAACATAAAAAGCAATGGCAATCAAGATTCCCATTGTATCAAACCTTTCCAATTAGGAAACATGTCAGTCAATCGCTTGCCTACCCCGACTCTGCTACAGGTTTCATTCATTCACGTGTTTATTATTTTCATCAGCTAGATAAGAATATCAGACACAATGAGAATGTTAAACAAGATCTCTCTCCTAAATGAATCGTAAGCTTTTCTGAAGTCTATAAATCGATTATGCACTGATTAATTGTATTACCGAATTTTCTGATGTATTTGAAGAACGTAGACTACATGATTAGTATCTGATTTGTTGCGTCGAAATCAACACTAATTATCCAATATAAATTCCTCTGCATTTGGAGTTAACATTCACAGCTGGATCTTGAATAAATATTTGTATGTAATTGACCCAAGTTTTATGCCTCTATAAATTATTACATTCTGTATCATTACCATGCTTAGAAAAAGGCACAATGATTGACTCCTTCCAATTCTCAGGCATTTCCTCCTTATTTCAAATAGAATTAATAAGTTTAGAAATCTCATAAAGAATTAATCTAACCCCTGCTATAATTAATTCTTCTTGGATTTGATCAATAATTTGTGATTTGTGCTTTTACAGCTTTCTAATAGTCATCAATAACTCAAAGGCACTCGGATACTAAATTTCTCTAATATTTATTAAAAAACGTATACACATCATCATACAAACAGCCCTTTTAACATTATTTTGATTCAAAAAGCTCATAATCTAACATCTAAAACTGAAACAAAAGAGTAATGCCCAGTAACATATTACATGTTATTTTTTTTAAATTACTATACCTGTTCCTCTGTACACAGGTTCATTCAGCACCTGGAAGATACACTGAATAACTCTCTATGTGGAAACTTTCTGATTACGCTGGTCACAGTTTGCTTCGCTGCTTTTTCTGTAGTTACGGTACAGCATAATAACTGTTGCATGCTATAGCACTAGAAGATATTGACTGTTGAGACGTGATGCCATGTATTCTGGTAGATATGCGTAAAAACTCTACCTGAAGAATTCGAGGCAGAAAACATATCGAAATGTATGTATGTATGTGTGGAGCGTATATACATGTGTATATATATATATATATATATATATATATATATATATATATATATACACATACATATACATACGTATACGTATATATAGCAAAACATTGCACATTTTTATTATGTCATAAACCGGTGTGTATGAAGCACTTAGAGAGCACGTCACTAGATTCATAAGGCAGACAAACCTCCTCGTCTTTCATTGTAGTCAGTTCCAATACACGGCACATATATAACATGTCCCTTGTCACGTTTCACATAAAGATATGTTACAACAGTACTTCGCACAGTTTAGCAATACTTGTTTGTCAAGCACGCCGTCCAATAAGTGCCTCTTAGTTGCTGTTTGTTACATAAAATTCTTATTTTTTCTAAGAAACCGCAAAAATTAAAACTTTTAAATTATTAACACATTCCTGTCTCTTTTAACCATTATATGGAACGAAACAAAAATCGCTATTATGTGACATTTATATCCGCTAATACAGTTTAATATCACACCCTTCCATTCAAATAAATGTTCAAATTTCTACTCACACAAATATATCATAACACAAGTCTTATAAAAATTACAATTTTGGTACCTCTGCTTTATATGCATGAAGGTTATTTTAGTTTCAGCATTTTAACTACACTTCAGCGCTTCAGTATAGATCTAATGAAAAAAAATGCACAAAACTGTAAGAGAGAACGAATTTGTTCTGCCTCAAGACGATAAATATATAGTACTAGCAGGCCAATTTATCATACAGATGCCCTGTTTCATAACAAATCACATTCTCAATTTTTTTCTTTGTGCTTAGGCACCAAACTACTGCTGTGTGGTACTCTGAGTGTACGCAGAGTTTCTGCACATTAAGTAACATTCCGTCCAATTGAATGACAGTCTATACTTGGTACTCATATTATAAACTTCCCGGTGTGTAGAAATGTTTATCTGCACTGACAGTTCATGAAAGAGTATGACTTAATTCCGAAACATTTAAAGTTACTGAAAACAAAACAACACAGATTTGAATTATGCAAGGAGCTATGCAAATTGAAGACAGCTGAATTATTAGAGTTGATGAAAAAATGGACGTATGTAACTAATATTGTTTAAAGTCGAGTGTTTAAGTAACCAATTCATTCTTCCATAAATAAATTCTACATCTTTAATTTCTACAATTACGTTTATAGAATGCAAAAGAGTTGAACATGAGAAGTCCAAATCCCTGTATGCTGAACATAAAACTTTATCTTTGTTATGTTGGATGTTTTAGGGTAGATACAGACGAAACAGTATAACTGCACACGTACGTATGTGGGAAAGAAAAACCGTGTAACAAGTGTAGCTTACACGTTCAGAGATGTACGAAATTTTGCTTTAATTTCTTGCCACATTTATGGTGGAACAAATTCATGAACGGATTAAAGCTGTATTCCTCTTCTCAGAAAAAAACAAAATGGTGTCAGTATCTTGCTGTAGATTGCACAGAACTGCAGTGCTTAGCCTCAGTTTACCTGGATGAACTGGGATACAGCTTGAGCCAAATACCTTTTATGAGAAAATATTTTTATGGATAGATTCCAGAAAATCTAATATGTGAGAAAGCATTATTCAGGTTACCAATCACTCCTCATTAAGCAAATGCTTTACGCCCAATCGGCTGATAAGTGCTGAATAAAATAGACATGTTAATGCAGTTAACAAAAACCGTAGCAACTAATACGGGGAACAAAACACGGAACGTTTAATTAACGTGTCTTGCATGGTAAAACAGAACTTGCTTTTGAAAATTAAGTGGCGTTATTACACGCCTGGTTTTAATAAAAGTTAGGCTACATATAACGTCTGGAATACATAAACACTTCTGAATTTCGTATATTTCTGATTAATCGAGTCAGTTTACTACGCTCTCTACATATTTCTTTATGGGGATATATAGATTTTAATTTTTTTGGGACTAAAACATTAAAAATATTCAGACTACTCTAAATACGAAATATGTTATTACTCTAAACGCCCTATCATATTTTGAGTTGGAATTACTTACACGGAATAGTGTAATTCTTCTAAATGTACATCTAACGCCTTCTTTCAAGTGCGAAGCACTTTGACACAGTTCAAAATTCCGATCGGCGGACAGTCATAGTGCCCGTAGTTCCGAACAGTAGACAAGATTCGTGATCACGTCTCTGATTAACAGAATATTATCACAGAAACAAAATTCAACTACAACAGCACTGGAAAACACCAACGGAGAGAGGAATACATGTAATGAATTTAACACACAAGTAAAAAAATGTTTGTGCAAACAGGCACTCAGTTTAAGGTTATTAACATTAGCTCAGCATAGTTTGAAGAGAATAGGAAATGAAAGTCACGTTAAGTGATGCTGAAGATTGACTTGAAACCCTATTCTAAAGTGATGATATTGAAGACAGGTTTGAAGCACTTTTCCGAAGAAATGGGGACTCGGTTGGTGTGTTATTTAAGATAAAATGACATATATTCTGATTTTGTTGTGTTACCTGGCCAAAGAAAGCACTGTCATTTGTGTCTAGTCTGGTAATGCCACAATTTTATATATTGTTTCATAAAGACATGACTTTCAAAAAACAATATATATTGAATATAAATTGCGTGTTCTGGTTTTCACTACAATCCGTGTCCGAAACATTTATTGTAAGACAAATTGAACGAGGCATTACCATAAATGAACAAATGTCGATATGTAAATTACCCGTTACTATGAACAAATTTTCATTAAAATTTAATTTTCTCAACAGGTTTTTGAAGAATTCTCAAATATTAATTTTCAAATATGGCCATTGAAAGATGAGTTGTCCATGGTGTCGAACGATCCGACGGACAAACAAAGAGGACGAATCCAATAGTCGTTTCCTGCAATTTTTCGAAGGAGCTTAAAAGTCATAAAAAATCAAATACACACGCATAACGCCACTATTCATAAAGTAAAATATTTTGCTTAATTTTGTTATTTTAAATCTTCATTCTTTGCTTGAGATAATACAAATAATTTTTTGCAGAACTGGGGAGATTATGCAGATATGAGTCAAGGAGTGGCAGTTTATGTGACATACGCCAGTGACGTGCTTCTGATCTGCTGGTTTGGAACTCGGCTGACACAACACGTAAGACAAAATGTATTGTTATTTTAATTGTTGTTGACGCTGTTAACACCTTACTGTCATAATCGGTACCGAGCCTCAAATCAATTTAGAAATTGTGGCCCATATTAAACACTGAGGATTTTTCTTCCCTACACGGCTTCCCATATTGAATTTTCTTTGGAAAATTTATGAAATATGTTTTTAAATATCTTACGATTTATAAGGTGTTAATCACCCAAAAATATTAAAATTACTTTCACACTTTATGGCTAATAACGCACTTATTATTTATTAGGCTTTTAAAATACTTTGCCAAAAACAAAATTTTCTGTTTCTTCTATTTATCATATGTAACCCTTTGTTCGTGAAAATTATGACTATTATTTTCCATTTCAATAAAAAATTACGCAATTAATTTTGAATTGAGTGCTTTAAAACTCTTTGAAAAGAAACTGCAATTATCTTTCTAAATTAATTTTCAGTATTTTGATATATTCCGTGCATAAATCAAGTCCCTAATAAAAAATAACGAAAAAAAGTGCACTTCTATATTTATGAAGTAGTTTAAACAAACATTTCTCACCTACACGCTAGATTAAACTCACCACATTGATGATTAAACAATTTTAGCTCACAAAAAATAATAAGTATTAGAGATTTATTCATTCATTCATTTAGTAGTCTGTCTTACGACAAGTCCAAAACCTCTTCCAAAGCGCGCTCTCCACATAGTTCGATCCAGAGCTTCCTCCTTCAAATGAGAATATCTTCTCCTTTTCTTAAGGTCATCCAGTAGCTTCCTACGTATTTTTCCTCTTCTTCCTCTCACTTCTATTCCCTTTTGTATCTTTCATTCAATAACCCGCTGTAGAAGGCAGTTTCTACGCAAAATGTAAACAATCCAGTTCGCCTTCCATTTACGTATTTTATGTAGGATATTTCTCTGCTCCTTGACTCGTAAGTAATAATTCTTTATTCTCACATAATCAGTCCAAGTGATCTTTTCAATCCTTCTCCAGCACCATATTTCAAAACTTTCCAGGTATTTCTGATCTACTGTCCAAAGCGCCCAAGTTTCAGCACCATATAAAGCTATACTCCAAATGTAGCACTTCACTAGATTCTTCCTCAATTCCAAGTCCCATGTGCTAGTAAAAAGAGCCCTCTTCTTGTTGAATGCAGCTTTAGCCATAGCAATCCTACATTTATTTCACAAGTACTTCTTCCATCATTTGTTAAAATGCTACCCAAATATTTAGAAAAATTCCACATTCTCTAGTTGTTTTTGGTCTATTATAAATCTGGGAGCCTCAAATTCCTGGAAACCTCAGGGCCTGTCCAGGCCTGTAATTGGATTGAAAAAAAAAATTTACTGGGAATTGTTGTTTTGAAATTCTCATTACTTTTGTTTTTTCCACATTCATTTCCTTTCCATAACATCTTCCAAATTCAATTAGTTTACCAGTCATGTCTTGTAGCACCTCTTCTTCCTTAGCTAGTAATGTAGTGCCTAGGCTACCTGATCGTCGTGTAGTCACTCTTGATTTTACTTTACAGACGCCGTCGTTAAACTGCACGTTTGCAAAGGATAGCGCTGGCACATGAACAAAGTTCAGAACGTTATACAGGGATTCGAAAGGGGGATTAGTCCAATTGAATAACCGCCAGTCACTAATGACTAGGAATATATATTCGGTTACTATATACACATATATATACGAGTTGGTGTTAATGATTCACAATTAGTTTCTGATAGAGATAATCGTCTTGCCTTCTATATAATATCAATAGCTTCGGAATTTTGCACGTTTGAATATTATGTTTAGATTTTGCTTGTCCGAATGAAGGTATCGAATTTAGTATAGACAGAATGACTCACCTTTTAACAGCAGGAGTGACACTAAGCACAGAAAGATTCTGTAACAGAGCTTCAGCGATGTCGTGAGTATAGACTCTTCTCAAGTGGCACTTAACGTCGGTATCTTTTGAAGATCGTAAATCACAATGTAATTGCGACTTGAGATTATATAATTTGGAAATGTCTACTTCAGCGTTTTCGTGCATTACTGTAAGTTTCGTGCTCTAGTTTACTTGTTTCTTCGTGTAGCGTATCGAACGATGTAATTAGGTCTGTGCTGACGTAGACAGAACTGAGGCAAGACGGTTGTGACTTCCTACATATTACAAAGGATTTCACAATGAAACCAGGGCAAAGTGTCTGCAATAAGTTGCGAAAATATTTTCCAAATTCGAATTTAGCCACGTAATTTAGATTACAATTTCCACATTACAGTAACACAAGTTCATCTGCATATTTCACAGTATGAATGATTTGCCCGCCTATTTTGAAGTCTCCAAAACCTTCCAGAGCCTCCTTGGTAATGCTTTCGCTGTACAAGTTGAAAAGGATTGGTGACAAACGGCTTCCTTGTCTCACTTCTCTTCCAATCTTCACACTTCTTGTCTCCCCTCGGTTCAGTCGTAAGTTAAGACTCTGAGCCATTTACAAGTTGCAAATCAATTTTCTTTCACGCCAGTCAATACCAGTTTCCTTTAGGATCTGCATTAATTTTGTCCAGTTGACTCGGTCACACGCCTTCTGCCAGTCTATAATGCAAACACTCAATTCCTCACATAACTCCAAGTTTCGTTCCGATATTATTCTCAGCATCACAAATGTATACCTAGTCCCTTTTCCTCTTCTTAATCCAAACTGATCTTCTCCGAGTACAACCTCAATTTTCTATTTAATCCTTCTTCTAAGTATTTTTGCTACTATTTTTGCTGTATGTGCGATAACTCTGATTGTGCGATAGTCGCTGCATTTTGTAGCTTGTGTCTTCTTCATTAAGGCAATCATTGTAACTTCCGTGGACTCCTTGGGCCACTCTGTAGTTTCATAAATGATGTTGATCAATTATTTCATTATTTTCAATCCCACCTCTCCCCATAATTTGAGCCCATCTCCAGGTACATTATCTTCATCTCCTATAGCCTTCTTATTCCTCATTTCCTTGATGGCTTTTTCCACTTCACTTTGCAAAATATTTGGGCCCTTTTCGTCTGCATCTACTTCCTCTTCAGGTTCGACTTCTAGGGTTTCCGGTCGATTAGATCGATCGTGTATTTCTTTAATATAATTCTCCCAAATTTTCATCACTTGACTTTTCTCAATTATTCTATTCCCTTGGGAGCCTTCGATGCCAATATTCTGGATCCCGTGGGTCTCCTTCCAGGCTAGTAATTTTGTCTTCATGTATATCAAATCATAACGCCCTGTTCTTTGAAATTCTATAATACAGATAAATATGTTCTAATGATATTGTTTTTGTCATTATCTGTGTCTCTTGTCAATTCGTTCCTCAGCCTCCGGTTGTGCTTCCTGCCTTCTTCAGTGTTGAAATTCTTCCACTTCCTTCTTTCATCCATTGTACTGATCATTTCCTGTGTAGTCCATGGTTTTCTTTCTCTATTCTCGACTTTCCCAACCAGATAACTTAGAGTATCTAAGACACATTCCTTTGTATTGTTCCTCTGCACTTAGCCATTCCCACTGTCACATCCAAAGATATTTATAACGTGTAATTATATTACTTACAAATTTTTAACTTAAATTATAATAATTTTTCATTTTTATGGAGTGACGACACAACTAACCTCATTGTTCCTTTGTATCTTCTTCTTCCCATAACACTACGGCCCTTTCAGTTTGGCCTTGGCTTCCTTTATAATTGATGCCCATTCCTCTCTTTCCAATGCTTTCGTTCTCCATCGTTTCACACCGAGTTTCCTTAGATCGTCTTCCACATCATCTATCCACCTGAGTCTGGGTCGTCCTCTACACCTTCGTCCTTCAAATTTCCCTTCAAAGATGTTCTTTACAGACCTGGTCGCATTCATTCTAACCACGTGTCCAAGTCATTCCAATCTTCGAATTTTTATTTACTTACTTACTTACTTACTCCATGGAGCAGAGTCCTTCTTGAGAAGCTAACCAGTAAACTTTGCAGCTAGTCAAGAAATTCCCCGCATTTATGGGACCCGAAAGTCCCTCACCGTACCCACAAGTG
>Ga0268261_10000934_pt1 | contig 19492 bp, 12 predicted proteins | sample TergutNc150P1_FD_190353 | JGI IMG/M metagenome (GOLD analysis project Ga0268261, IMG submission 190353) | Nasutitermes corniger P1 segment gut microbial community from laboratory colony in Florida, USA - Nc150 P1 (SPAdes) (version 2) | ecosystem: Host-associated > Arthropoda: Insects >...
GAGCGGCAGGGCCGCTCGCCTGCTGAGATCTTGGGTTCGAATACCACCGGGGGCATGGATATTTGTCTGTTGTGAGTGTCGTGTGTTGTCAGGTAGAGGTCTCTGCGACGAGCTGATCACTCATCCAGAGGAGTCCTACCAACTGTGCTGCGTCGTCGTGTGTGATCTAGAAACATCAAGAATGGGTGCTCCATATATATATGACATTAGTCGCCTAAGGGTTAAAGAGAGAGATTAATAATCTTCACTAAGTTTGAATGCCTGTCTGTGTTAGTACATAAAATAAAAGCGCAATTGGAAGATGCCTTTATCTCATGTTGCATCTGTGAATTTACTGGTATAATTTTTATGATATTTTGTACTGGGTTCTGCACTACAAATCAAAACAAATTTTTAAAATTAGTATGCATGTCCAGATATATTAATCCTTAATTTCCATGAAACTCTCACTAAATAATATAACAGATTTTCTAAAAATGGCTCACTGTACAAATCAGCTTGTAAATTATGTAATGTATACATCTAGATATGATCAACATTTATTTGAAACTCTTGCAATCTGATGAACATAAAACTACAACAAAGAATTTCGATCATAGCCCCAGCCTTAAGTACTATAAGCATTTCATGTTCATTGTCTGAAAGCTGTATCAACTGACTCTTTATGCGCATCGTTGCACTTGGTGAAAGAGCCATTTGCTGTAGTGTCTCAGAAAATGATAAAACATGTACAGTCAGATCTTCATTAAACAGTTTTGAAGAACTTACAGTTGTATCACGTAAAAATTTTGGTGCAGATATGAGAATAGTTGTAGCTGGTGACTGGGTCTTTTGAAAGCAAGCCTCAGACACTTTACGGATAATTTCACTCTTGGATCCTCTTCAGGTTGTATTTGCCTGCATAGTAATGTTATTTCCTTGAGGAACCATACTGTACAGATGGTGAATCATGCATTGAAATGTATCATGTTTGCAGGAAGCTTATGGTACACATGGTCCCACAAACTCAAATTTGGCTTCATCACCTTCAGTATTTCCAAGTACATCATCAAAATATAATGACGGCCCTCTCAGTGCTAGCAACCACCTTGATTCTATACCGACCTCTATTGTGAACCGAACTGCTGGCCTGAAATCTAAGGATTTGGGTACTCTGCTTTTGGAACTGGGACTTGAAAAATACCTGAGTAAGTTTCATTTTAATCCACATACTTAGTGAACATACAGAACACTGTACTGGAAATTAAAGCCATTACTCCTCATTATGTTAATGCACAGAGATAAACTGTTACATTCTGGGAGATAAATTTTGATTCTGCATCAGCAAGTTTTATAAGGATTCCAGACACTTTCTTCAGACTGCATGAGTAGGCCTGTGACATGAAATGTTTTTCTGAAGTTTACTCTTAAAAGTTGATGGGTTGCAATGAGCAACGTGTAAGAAATCCTTAAAATGGAGTAAAATAAAGCATCTTCCCTGAATGGCCAAGGTGATTCAAAGATACTGATACAGTTTTAGACCTCTGATATTGTTCACTGAAGCCCAGGCTTGACATTTCATATAAATACTGTAAGATAAATTGTCCAATGTCAAAACTAATTTCATCAACATATTTTGAAGTGTGGGAACCAGAACAGCTCAGTCTGTATACAGAATAAGCTACATGCTGGATGGCATAAGGTACAAATCCTGACAGGGGCAAGAGATTTTTCTCTTCTCCCAAATGCCCAGACTGGCTCTGGAACCCATGCAGCCTCCTGTTAAGCAGGTACTGGCATTGTTTCCTAGGCATAAAGCAGCCATGGTGTGCAATGACCACTTACCTCCATCTAGCACTCATGTTAAGAATGAGTGAAGCCATACCTCTACCCACTTTATATTCCCTCAAGACATGGAGAGGCACAACTTGAACTTTTATTTGGTACGGACTATTCGTATTAGGTTTTGTACACATATATTCTTAAAGATTACAAAGAGTTCCAAGCACACATTTTCCAAAGTTTGTGAACTACCTTTGGCATTTATGATCCCTACATGTATCTAACAATTGAACACAACATAGAGCTCATGTGCATATTTTCATTTTGGTTGTTAGAGAACTTTACTGACCATGAAATTGACATGACTACCTTTACTTCACTCACGGATGCTGATCTTCGTGAAATTGGAGTCAGTACTGTAGGAGCCCGGCGTAAAATGCTATGGCTAAGCTCCGGTAAGTAAAAAAAAAGATTTTTGATAAACACATTTAAGTAGGTATAACTGGAGTGGCAGAAAGATCTCTACTAGACCAGTATTTATTACTTTCTATACTCGTTTGACAGATTATTTTCTTATATGACCTAAGCTTGATTCATGCTTGCCTCTAGTTAGTTAGTCTGCGGTTGTGTATATGACTCTAAACTTGTAGTACATTTATATCGATATTTTACAAACATTATCCTGTAAATGTTGTGTTTAGAACTGAAATGTCATCAGAACTCATTCTGTGGGAGTGCTGCTCCTGGTGCTGAGCGCAAAGCATCTTCATCACTTCTGGTAAGCAGCAATGGTATTGCAAATGACTGGTAGGATTTGAACTCTATACAGACTTCCTGATATATGTTGCATGACAAAATTATGTTTATAAAGAAAAAATTATTTATATATTTTTGGAAATCTAAATTATTGTTCAGACATTGAAATATAAACTTCATATGAAAATGTATATATATATATAACATTTGGTTAATGTAACTAAAACATCTATTCAAAATAATTATAGGGGATTGGAAATCCCCACGAGTTACTATGTTAATTCCTGTAGTCATTCTTTTTACCTCTTCTAGGATTCTTGTTAAAAATGTGAACATTGTGATATTGATGATATTAGCTGGTGATGCATTTATCTTTTAAACTATGTATTTATTTACTTTGTGGTGTGTATAAGTTCATACTATATGGTAAATGTAGTTTGAAACTTAGATATTGCCATGATTTTGTATGTTACAGTTACTAGTTTTCTAGGATCAGAACTTGAATTCTTCAAGTATATCATATGTACAACATATTTGGAAAGTCACAAAAATTACTGCTAGTATAATATTTTTTTCCAAAACTGTAATACCACATTGAAATTCTATTTGCATGTTAAATGTATGACATCATGGTTTTATTTAAGTGTTGTTTGTGAATGTGATAATCTTTAGAATCATAGTACTGTCATTAATTTTTAGAGTACTATTTTACTTGAAACTGTGTTTCTGTAGAGGAGAGACTGAATATTCTTCCACAGTTAAACATCATGATTCTACAGACTGACATACAATATTAATATCTGATTTATCTAACATGTTATCTTGTCACTCTTACTGTCGATGTCAGGGTCAGGAAAGTGCAAGAAATCTGTTCAGCATTTCATATAACTAATTTTCTGGATGAAGGCTTATAACTTTCAATCTCCAATCAACTGTTGTCACAGTGAAAACCTGTGACAAGTCTAGCATGCCTTAATGTGCTTGCCTTATAACAATCCAAACACAGCCAAGAATACTAACAAATACTTAAACCTTAATCATTTTATAAAATATATTTATATACCTTGGCATAACATTTTCAACTAAAACACATAAAAGTACATAAGTAATGTTTTACGGATGATTATACTATTGGAGTCCATAACACCTATTAGTTGTGAATGGTAACATTTTTTATGCTGTTCGTTCTCTGTATTATTGATAACTAATTCACAACACTAAACCAACGAAATGCACAAACTTGTTCCTTAGATATTTATATTAAAGTATCACACTGAATATTCCTACATGTTTCAGTCCACATGTGACCATCATCAGGGAATGAAATCAAAGTAATACAGCATAAAACCAAATTAGTCATTTTTGTACATAGCTGATGTAGTGTAAAAGAGTCAAATAGTTAAAATGTAGACATTTCTTTGTGGAGCCATTGTATAAATGTGATGGATGTTGATGTACAGTATATTGGAAGCAGCCTTCATACTTAGCTATGCTGACTTTCATTAAGTAGATAGGTGGCTTCCAAGACACCCTACATCAAGATCCATCAAATTTATTCAACTACACTACAAAGAAATGTCTACATTTTAACCATTTGACTCTTTTACACCACGTTAGCTGTATACAAAAGTGACTAACATGGTTCTATGCTGTGTTACTTGGTTTGATTCCCTGAAGTTGGTCCCTTGTCGATCGAAACATGTAGCAATATTCAGTGTGATAATGTAAAATAAATATCTAAGAAACAAGACAGTGCATTTTGTTGATCAAAGGTCATGAATTAATGGTAATGTTATTTATAAACAGAACTTTAAAAAGGAAGTGGAAAATTGTTCATAGTGAAATAAAACATTTTAACAAAGAAAATGAATGCTAGGCCTGTGGTTTAAGTGACAGAATACTGTATATAAAGCTTTATATTACAGCTTATACATATAACTGAATTGAAGAGGTGGAGAAGGAGGAGGAAGTAACTTATGAAGATAACATCATTACATATTAATTGTTCATAAATCAAATAGTAATATTGTAAGTCAATTTTTTGAATTATGGTGTTAATCTGTGGAACAATTTTCGATCTCTCCTCTGCAGAATTTCTTCAGATATTTGTACAGAAGTTTGCTTTACTTAAAACAGCACTTTTTAATTCTGTAATCCATTGACTATTGTAATACTAAAAGATTAAAGTTGTTGCTAGTTAACAAAAGGAAAGGATTACTCATAATATTAAAATTGTGAGTAAAGAATATGGTGCATGCAGTCCATTGGCAATACAGGTGAAAGCCTAACAAATAGACTAGAATAGCTGTTTGCAGGTTTTATGTTAGATAATAATCACCCTTTCCCATACCTATTTTTAATGTGATCAGAATAAGACACATTGCTAATAAATCTGTGTGTTATAAAACATTTTATTCACTCAGTATATAAAAATAAAAATATACACATAAAATCTTCATACAGTTTTCTAGTCAAAGTAAAGAAATTAGTGAATTAATAGATTGTATTTCAGAAAATAGCAGTGAACTGCAGGTGTTGGATTCTGAAAATCATAAAACATCAAGGACATAAATTGCTGTGCCAATGTGTTATTTAGGTTGTTTAATAGTGCATAAAAAATAATTAGGTACTTGCATATACTAGAGAACATGATTGGTTTATGGTTTATTGAAACAAAATAATCATATACCTAATTAATGTAAGTGGTAGACATCTGTGTTGATTTGGGTATAATGTTGAGGTTCATAATGCACTGGATGCTGTGCAATATCCAGTGCAGTAATAGGATAAAGGAACTGAGCTTGTAATTCGCAATTTTGGAGGTTAGTAATGCAGGATGAGAAACTTGCATGATCTGACATGCTATACTGATTACTTTTATAACTCTGGGAGTCATGTTCTCCCTGCTCTTTTATCGTATATTCCAATCAGCTCTGAAATTGTGTATTATAATATTACTGGTTACATGCAGTGAACTACGTGGTATTAGTTAAAACATACGTTGATGACTTGAATCACAGTACAATCATGAGTCTGAATATCACTTTAGCCTTGAGAAATGAATGTGTGTAAATTGTTTCTTTTACCACATTGCATGAATACTGTCCACTGGTTGAGATGGTTTATTCAGCTTCCACTTATTGACTATCTTGAACATACTGGTAACTCTCCACACCTGTATCAGGAACTTACATGCTTGTTCATTATTATAATAATAATTATTATTATTGTTATTAAAATTATCCTTATTGATATCTCTATATAATAGTCAGGCATTGATCTGTCTTACTAAAGCATTGTATTTTACTTAAAAATCGCTACTCAAATATATGGTTCCCATGGAGTAGGGACAATCCTGGAAAATATGATTTGTCTAGTTTGAAAATAAGGCCCAGAGTGCATAGAAAACCAATCTGGGGTCTCTATAGGCAATTTTAATCATTCTTGAGGAAAATCCACCTCCTAAAGAGAGAACCCAAAAAAAATTATTTTTTTTCTGAATTTGGAAATAAGGCACAGGATGCCCAAAAACAAGCTCAAGCTCTTAGTGCCAATTTCAGTCATGCTCAGGGAAACCCCAATTCTTGGACAGAAAATCTGGGGAAAGTAACTGATTTTCTCTCTCTTGAAAGAAGCTAATCTTGAGCACCATGCTTGGCCAAAACTCAAATTTTGAACATAATGCACAAAGTACCCAATACTAGGGTTTCCACAATTCCCCAAAATAGTCACTGTGGTTTCAAAAACATATACACAGAGTGCCAGGGACCAGTCTGGAGCATCACATTTAGGGTTTGCACAGGATGACAGAAAGGCAATCCTCAACATGTAAGATTTCAGAGCACTTGGTTTCATTCCTTTATAGGGCAATGATGTGAAATGATAGTGTGGATAAGTTAAAGAGTCCATCTGTCTTTCCATGCATTATGCTCTGTACATCAAAACTTAACAATAGTAGTAGCAAAAAACTGTAAATATAAATGATCTGTTTAGGACAGAAATATTGGGGGAATTGTTAATGTTGCTGTTAAATGCATGGGTTAGGGTCGAAGTCAGTTTAATTCCCCATTACGTCTTGCAATTCTTGTCATGGGAAAACACATCACTGTTGGAAGACCTAGACTGGTTCTGGCACTATGATGTGGCAAAAGCCCACAAAGAACATTCAGAAAAATCACAGAAATCACAGAATGCTTGATTACAGCACCGCTTTTAGGGTATGTGGCAAACACAAACTATTAACTTTCTATATTTTTTGCATTTGCACTCTAGTTATTATTATTACTCGACTTTTTGCATGGGCACACTAATTACTATTATTATTATTACTATTATTATTTATATCATCATCATCATCATCGGACCTTTTGCATGGGAACCCTAGTTACGAAAGTTGGATATTTCCTGTTATCTGCTAGCCAGTCATAATAATGTTGTGTGTCAGTGAAAACAGTGTTGCTATCAAGGATACAGAATGCTTTTTATTGTGGTACCAGACTGTACTGAGTAAACATTAGCACCTCTCATACATAAATATATATGTCCTCAAAATACAATAATATCTGATAGCAGGTGTTCAATATCCTCTGTCAGCAGTTACATTTATATCTCACCACTGCCTGTTCCACTTCTCTGGTAGAGTAAACTAGTGTAAATGCCCAGCTAATTGAAAATAAACACCATGAAATAGAAGCAGTGAGAACCTTGTTGACAGATGTTAGATGCCCACTTATCTTTTGTCAATTATGCGTTCTTGAGAGTGGCTGGCAAATAAAAGAAATTACTACTACTACTACTACTAATACTATGACACAGCTACAAGCATAAATAAGTCAGTGGTTACATGACACAAAATAATAAACACTGACATAACCACTTCATAATTTTCACTATTGGCTACTACCATAACTTGACAATAAGAGGAGAATTTTTTTCAAATTTGTCATGTGAAAAATGGCTGGTCACCTTACAATTGTGCAAAATGTTATTCATGTTCTGTGACCAGAGCCAATATTTTTGTATAGGTGCATAAAGAAAAACTATACAACTGCTGCTATAGTAACACATGCTATTCTATATTTCTCCTGTCATTACTGACGTGCTGACTGCCAGCACCAGCTGTATATTCTCTGCTGCACCAGGCAAACAAATTGGCCTCCCATTTTAAGTGCATTTGCAAAATTCCAAAAAGCAACTATGTAGGCTCGTCATGTCATTTTGTCTGTCCGACTGTCTGTCTGTCCGCATGGAAGATCTAGGCTCTCACTGGACAGACAGTCATGAAATTTCATAATTGGGGATTTTTTGAAAACCTGTCAACAAATTCAAGTTTCATTAACACAAGACAAGAATAATGGGTACAAGACCTATGTACACTTATAATAATGTCTTCCTGAATTCTTCTTAGAATGACAAAATTTATGTATGAAAGTTGTTGAGAAAATCAAAACACACATTTTATGTTTAAAAAATGTTTTTTTGCAAATCATGCCTTTTATGAGATAATGTGGAAAAATATCATACAACCAGAAAGGTCACATATAATATAATACCGCGCACATAATATGTGAATTGTATGCTAGATAACTATGACAAGAACACACACACACACACACACACACACACACACACACACACACACACACACACACACACACACACACACACACACTTCCATAATATTCAATACTTGCTTTTACACAGGCAATAACAATTACGTGAATGTGTCTTGATGCTACATTACAGTATACTGCCCATCTCGTTTGTGTTTGTTTTTACCCATACTTGTCTGTAGTTTACACAATTTTTTGAGCAGCTCAAAATTTACAAAAATAAAACAAAAATTTGTAGTTAGCATAATGAATGTCCAACTGGTATACTCAAAACAAAAGTTTATGTTCTAATTGTTTATATTATCATGGATTTTTTTTTATAAAAAAACTGAAAGCTAAAATACCCAGGCATGTGTCATGCTTTGCTGGTGCCCACAGCTCAACATCCTGACAGCTCATTTTAAGTCACATTAAAGGAATGAAAAGTTACTAAAATATTCTGTAAGAATTATGCATGGTCATGTTGAATCGAATGGTACAAGAGCATCTAAATTCCATAGATATAGCACTGTGGTAATGACAACAGTTTTAAAGTAAAGGTAATTCAAGATGCAGAAGACAGCAACTGTGCCGTAACAAGAAAATTCTGTATCATGAAACAGCATGTATGTCACTGGAAAGAAGACAAATGACTAATGACACAAGCAGGGGAATTTCAGTGCTACTGATTAAAAATTCCAAAGTTTATACTAAAAAAAAATATAAGAACCCGCCTTTCTTTACCAGAGAGACAATATGAATGAAGGCATCTGATCTAAACTTCATATGTTTGATAGTACCATACCTTAAAATACACATTGCATGTGTTTCTAAAATATAGAGGTTTTAAAATCTGCTGTCAGATAATGAAGGACCACATAATGCTTTCCAATTTGGCAAACACATTTTTGATTATGATATTGGTGCAAGTGTCCAGTACAGTGCAAAGTTTTGTCTTAAGGATCTGACTTGAAATGAAAATACAACAACTTGTGCAATGTAATGCAGGATTTGGAGGGAGTGTAATTTAGTATTTTGTATAATAATGGAAATAAGAAATCATGTCTTGGAAGGATTAACCCTTCAGTGATGGTAAGGCAGACCCGCTTGACCCACAGCTTGCAAACAACATATTGCCCATGACGATTTTATATTGCCTGCAGACACTTAAACAAGAAAATATCTTTTGATCCTTTCCATGGCAAGTCAAAGCTAGAACACTAAAGCCAATTTGAAAGCTTATGAGCTGTTTGTTAATGGAGTCACATTATATTACTACCTCATTTTGCAAAAATGTAATAAAAATATTTACACCTTACCCTATGCTGTGAACTGAATTTTTTATACATTTTTACTGTTATTATCAGGATATATTCATCACACAATGCACAAGAAATACACAGGTAAAATTACTCATACAATTACCTGCATACTTATTCATTATTCAGTCTATATACAGAATTAAATGTTACTTGCACACAATTGAAATTTTGCCAGGTTTCCCATACCACATAAAAGGCTGAGCAGGCCTGTATTAAGGTTTAAAATCCTAATACTACCCAGGATGAAGGATTTGGGCTCTTGGGTTTTCTGTCTTATCATCTATAGTTCACATCTTCCAACTTTGTATTGTGTTTCCATATGTGTAGGATGTTCTTCATGGTATATCTTAGGAATCACTAATGACATCATCAATAGAAGATAGCATGAAAATAAAAGGTATACATATTATGCCATTAGGCTAAAGTAAGTTAAAAAAATTTTACTTCCATTTATACTTTCAGATGTACATGTTGTGTCTGCCTCAACCAATAATAATTAAATATATGCTAATAAAAAATGTAAATACATATATATTTTACACAGATTTTATAATTACATTTTTATTCATACATAGTTGCATATTTACAATACAGAAGTGATCAAATATTGGAGGAATCAAGAATGAGGATAGAGGCAAGTGAATATCTGCAACCTTATGTTTTTCTTTATGCCAGTGCGTGAAGTGCATAATGTGCTGCTGTTTGTTGTGAGAATGAAGGATTTTTGCATGAACGATTAGCATGTTCAAGAGGTTAATAATTTGTAAGATTTATCATCACTTGCCACAGACTGAACACATTCAAATTACATATGGGTACGCTACTAATGTTACGAGCAATATTCCTTGTAAAACACACAACAATTATATCAGGTTTTTATTGTTCTAATTTCAAAATGTTCTTGTGAATTAATTTTAAGGGTGGTGTTTTTTTGTTACAAATTTGTGCAAATTATTAGCCACATATAATTATGTGATCAAATATTTCAAGACAACGATAAATTATTGACAATGACCATCACTAGTAAGATGGAATTTATGTATTTTGTTATTACTGACTGAACACAGACCAGTTTGATACACAACAATATTATCTTTTCCCACCAAATTACTGCCTACAGCTTAAAGTACTGATGTTTCTGAGGTGATAAAATTCAGATAAGATTTACATAAGATTGACTTTTAAAGTTGAACTCCAAAGTTGTGTCTCAACCAGAAATCAAGTGAGTAAAAATGAATGAGAGCTACTTCCCAGTGCTGTCATAAAAATATTGATACTTTACTACTAATAATTTATAACCTTCTAATTCAGTGACACACTGATATTGATTAATTTTATCCATAGTTTGTCAAAAACTGTGTGATTCAAAATGTATTTTAAACAATCATTAACTTAATGACTGTATTTAGTATGTTGCACTGACCTCATTTGCTTAAAGATGTAAGATCTTGTTCATTCACAGGACCATTTCTGTTACAACTTGCAGCAGAACTTTTTTTGCTCTGACTTGACTATTAACATTCAAGCTTGAATACAATATTTTCGTCAGAAAAGTTTGCAGCCTACCAGATCAAATTTGGCATAAAAGTTCAACATTAAATGGTTCTGTTGCAGAGAGACAATCACAGTAAATGTGAAAATGACCATTGTTTTTTTACATCTACTGTGGAACTGTCTAACAGGGAGAATGTCTCTGAGCTATGAAAATTAATTTTAAACCTTTAGATGTTTTCACAAACTCTTTTAATGTTTATCAATAAGTATTCTGTAAGACCTCAAAGAGAATATCTTATAATATGTTTGGAAACTGTGAAAATCCTTGTTGGAAGCATAACTCCCTTGAAGGGTTAAGAAAAATTATGTGTAGAGAATATAATCATTCAATAATGTTTTATTTTAGTAATGCAAGTAACAGGTAGACGTGGAAAATTAAGTACTGAAACGCTTTCACGTTACCATGCTATACATAAAATATTGTGGACATGTCTCAGTCATGACTTGGGACATGTACTGAGGAAAGATTGATAGGATTTGTCGCAAAAAACCTATAATTTAACTGCCAAGACTGTATTAGGATAATGCACAGTGGCATAACATATAATACAAACAAAAATGACGTGGCTCTTATAAAATAGGGTAGCATTATACACTGTAACACAGCATAAGTGTTAGAAAATTGATAGTATCTATTAAAATTAATTTTGTACAAAACAGAGTTCAACAGTGTAACATTAATATGAAATAAATCAGTATTTTCTGACTGCAATATAATTTTATTTTTATTACATAACTGTCATGATCCACAAAATAAATTTGCCTAAACCCAACTAATGCAACACAAATTTAAATCTTGGTTGTTATGAACTTCCTAAGACCACTACTTTAGTTAACTAAAGCTGTAGACAAGCATCTGAGTAAGCATAAAATTAATAACCATAATGAAAGAAATCACAACAAAAGATAATGAAGACATTAAGGGAGGGACAAAGGTGTTTTAAAATTGATTAAGATGAAGTACATCATGTAGAAAAAACACACATCAGTCAAGAAGGCGGCCAGCCCATTATAACCAATGACAATTGCACCAAGGAACAGAGATGTACATTTGCTGTTCGTTATATCTTACCTAAGAAACTACAACAGAACTTTATGAAAGTGTTGCCATGACATAGAAAACAATAAGTATATAATCAACAGATGAGAACTGGTAACTGAAAATTAACAAGAGGCTAATAATAATTGATGATATAATTTATTTCAAAATGTAACCATTAAATTAGAAAATAATCCTCAATATATTTTGGAATATTTCAAGAAAAACCAACCAAATCAAATCCAATGAAATTGTTTTAATACTGCATAATAAACACGACACATTTAACTGGCATAGCTGTGCCATTAAACACCTTCTCATGTAGAAATTCATATGTTTATATTCATGCACTACAGGAATATACACACTTGTATAGTGAACCAACAAATGCACACTGGTAGAATAAGCCTTAACATATATTATTAATCACCTGCAAATTTTAATAGTTTTTGTAACCATCTTCAGGATGCTTTAAAAGAATACAGATGAAATATAAAGAAACTGTCAAATTGCATAAGTAAAACCATTTGATGTTACAGTGTTTATCTCAAGCGCTCCATATGGTTGTAAAATATCAGATTGTGTATTGTTAAAAACAGATAAAATTTGCATTGTTGTTAAAAACAAAACTGGGAGTGTTTATATTTTTTGTTAGTTGATATACACCCTCTTAAATGATGAGGGATGTGTGCCACAGGTGAAATTGCTTGTTGGTTCACTGCATAAGTATGTAGCTTCTCAAACAATTTTTATTTTTTACTTTACATAGCTCATTCATGAGATTTCTGACAGTCATATAGAAACTGTTACTTAATACACGTTTTAAAGATACATTTTATCTTAATTTCTAAACAGTTGTATTCTTCACGAGGCTGGATGAAGGATCTGTTTCTCACAATCAGAATATTCAGACTTGTTCATAAATATGATGGACATCATTACAGCTTACTTCTTAGTGCTAGCCATCATGGAGTACACAGGATTACAGGAAAACTCCCTCCAAGCATGTCCTTAATTAAATTATGCTGTAAGGTCTTTGGGATTAGCACTAATGCTTCTGATTAAATATGCATGGGTTAAATTTCTGATATTAGAATGATCCCATTAAAATTTACTCTTTCGTTTTCAACAGTTTCCTTCTGGGTAGTATTGTATTCATAACTTCAGGGCAGGGAACAGCTCTCTCTGGGACTGAATACAATAAACATGATCCCTATATTGATATTCTGTTTCCTGTTAATTTCAATAGGCCATTCACTAGTTATAATTCGAGCATTTTGTGAAGTCGTTTCAAAGGTAATTTTTGATCAGTCCAGTGGTGAAGGCATAAGATAATTCCAGAGGATTTTTCCTCCCTGCTGAATACTGTTCATGTTATTCCTATACATGCATATTAGCCGTAGAGTCGTTTCTCCGCTTAATTATCATGCCATGTAGGCATATGGAGGTGGAGACATAGAACCATGCATTTTGAACCTTTGTTTGACATGTGGGTGACTGATAACCCTCACGCCTCGGTCGCTTACCTTCTAGCAAAGGCCCCTCATATCCATCTGTGGGCTTCAGAGTCTGTTTGCAGACTATGAGGATTATTAAAATTTCTTGGAGCCTGAATAGACGTACCGACTCCGACTCTTAAATACAGTAGTCCAAGCCATAACCTCGTTAATATACTGATATAACCAACTCATGCCAGGATGGATCACACAATAATTTGGTTTCATAATTATCCGTAATTATTTATTACTGTGTCATTCTGGTTGTCTATTTTCCAAAATTTTAACTTCTATATATTAAGTGACTCGTTTCCATCACGTTTTCGGGGTTTGCCTGGTACAAACAGTCATGCACGTTTGGCTGTGTGCTGAATCTAGAAGGCCGTAGCATTGGCTGACGTCACTGAATGGTTGAGTGTCGTGAAGTAGGGTGTTTCATGTTTCGGTGAGGAAATGGGCTGGAAAAGGAAATTGGTTGGTTGATGGTGCTTCCTGTTGTTGCAAACTCGTCTTTTGAAAAGGTGAGAAACATTTTTCCCCAACCGGTTTGTTATAAATAGAGAAATATATTTATTTTTGAGTTGGATTTTGCTCCGGTTACCATTGATCTGTCGAGTGACACATGACGGAGATGTGATTTCGCTGCAAGTGTTGGGCGTGTTAATGACTTGTCATGTATACCTGGCTTCCATAGTTTTTCGTTTGGTAGTGCTAGGCATATTTGATTTAATGTAGCTTTTGATTGTCATGGGAACGTATCTGTGAAGAAAGCGCGTTTAATTAACCTGTTTTATCGCCACGTTTAGCCTTCACATTAAGGTTATGAATTTCACGTCTGCACTGTATTGGCGGTTTTGTCCTACACATCGAGCGTACCCGCTTACCGATGAACAGTGCCATTAAGGTTTTGTTTGGGACGTTATATTTCAAAGCTCGTCTTGTCCAAATGTTGCGGATACTTAACACTTAATATTATTTTCACACATATGAAGGTTACGTTCTTGTGTAACGTAGAAGTATGTCGTATGTATATAGAAAAGTTTCGTTCAGTAGTCTTCAGTGGTGGTTTTCTGCTTCGTTAATGTGCCCACTGCTGAATATTTATATTTTTTTTTATCTTGCCATTCTGCTTCCAAAGATGATTTGGCGTTACAGTTATGGACATACGTAGATTACGAAGATGTTAGAAAATGTTTTCCATGTGGTTTCGGTTTGTTCTGCTGATTCCTTTGTTTCTCACTATTAAGGTCATGAAGGATTCTTACATAATGACCAGAATTGATGCCTTAACACATGGCAAGTTGGTGGTATTGTGTTAATTAGACGTGTATTAAGTCACAATTGTTGTAACATTCCAAAAGCTAACCTAATACTTCTATAGAATGCTGTACTGGTATTTCATGGCATGTATTATTTTATATTGAAAAGTTACAGTACATTTCTAGTATACTTTGAAGAATATTTTATGCCAACTATTGATTTTTTTAAAATTTATGTGTATGCTGTAATACAAGGTGCATTCATTTTGCATATGTGAATATGTCCATGGGTCTCTTCTTTCCTCTTATGAGGGAACAGTGTGGTGGACATGATTATGTGTATAACAATAAAAGATTTATTTTTTGCCCAGTTTTTTTATATAATCAGGAATTGGTGCTGTTGAAATTTATGTGCCTTGAAGCTTTCACAGTGACAGAATTCAATAAAATCTTCTTAGGCAGTCACCTCAAGGCCTGTAAGTTCTCCAGCGTTTCAGGGACTGACCCATCCCTGAAATGTCAAAGAACATTCACACCTTCGTGCAGCAGTCAGCCTGAAAAGATTTTATTGAAAGCTGTTGAAATTGATTGGATTCAGGTAAATGGTGCTACCATGAAAATAGTGTTATAAAATAATTATAACATTGAATTTGCATTTAATAACCATTAAGGATTGGCATCTGTCACACCAGAGCAACTAGCAGCATGTGTTAGGCAGCAGGTGCTGTAGAGTGCTTTGAAGAATTGAATTGTTTTCTGTGACAATTGTTTGTACATAAATGACAGGAAAGCAGTAACTGCAATTATCATGAAGTGATACATGATTTTTGTCATAAGTGACTTACATGGTCCATTGACCAGTGACACATATTGCTTGTTCAGGGTTTCTGAAGAGTTACCATACACCTGATTCATTTATTTATTTCAACATACCTGCACTTTATGAATCCAGTGGATCTGTGTGGGCGCTCTGTGGTCACTGCAGAGCTTGGTACGTTACCATATCCTCTGTGAATTGATATGGTATTTATCACATTAAAAGAGATGACAGCATCAATAATGGCAGCTCATTATTCAAGATTGGCCTATAATGACACCCTACAGCTTTGTCTTTTATTATTCCCCACAGGCTGAAACACTGTTATCAACACATTCATCGTCTTACCTGTGAGCTGTCTTTCTTGCACCAAAACACAACCAGACACTCCTTAATGGAATAATTGCTTGCATCTCCCATTATCAGTGACACACAACACACAAGCTGCTGAGGAGAAAATGCAACTTTGGGCATTGACATGGCATGGCTTCGTCATGTGTTTATTACCATGCAGGGTTACCAAGTTGCATAATGTCATGCCAAGTCATAAAATTCAGACATAATGAAATAAATAAAAAACAAGTCAGGTGTGTGGTGACTTCCTAGACATTCTTAAGATTGTTGTAGGTGTCATATACTGTGTTCCTTCTGCATCATCCAGTGTTGCATAACCTCATGTAGGTCATTGTGCTTCACAATATTGATGTTGTTGATGATGATGATGATGACAATAGAGGAACAAGAGAATGCGGAGTTGGGCAAATTATTGTGATGAAAGGCAGGGCAGCAGTGTTTGCCGTACCAGTTTGCTGTGAGTCAGGGTCCATGTATATTAGTGTAGAGCATGTATGGGTGGACCTGTCATAAGACAGACTACAGAATGAATGAATTTGAAAAATGTGCTGGAAATAGTTTGCAGCGTGACCTGTTGGTGGTGTCTTGCTGAAAGAATAGCACAGATTCTCTTATAAGTAAACAGGTATTTGAAAAGTGGTGTCAATATGTGTGTTTCATTGCGTGAAGGTTTGGTCTCAGACCACCATATTGACCCATTGATCATATTTGCGCTCATAACATTTGACACATGAACCTCAACATAATGTAACGACACTGTCTAGTTCAATGGGATTTCAACAGTACCCATTGCTCTCAGAGTTCACATTTATACCAAGATTAACCTATGGCACCGGAGTTTTACATTTAAATTTTAGCACACCCTGTATGTAAAATGTGAATAGTATAGGAACCAAAAAAGGTAACATTATGAAATAAATGGCATTTTGAAGAGAAAAACGGAGAGTGTTCAGCATGTTTAAAATACTCAGTACTTATATTTGTTGAAAAAAAAATATATAAAATGCAGCATCTGGAGGGTAGCGGTATGCCCGTCCTATATATAGGACGCACGGTTTTTAAAGGTTACATAAAGCTTTATGACCAAATAGAAGTAGTGTGTGGTTAATACAACCAACATGCACCCTGTGAAGGTGGTTGTTCACACAGTTTAGTTATTTTGTAATTTGCATTATAGAGTTTGCGAACTGCAGTGGTTACAAATGGATGAAAATGCAGTAGTTTTGTTGCATTTTGTGCTGATGACACACATGTCTGTTGGTTGTGTAAGTTGGCCCAATGTTTTTTTTTTTGGGGGGGGGGGGGTGAGATTTTCCCTATCTAGTACCAATTTAATCCCATTTCTCTTTAGGACATATTCTGTTACTGCCAAAAATGGAGCCTTTTGCTTGAGACTTTTTTTTTTTTTTTTTTTTACTAATGTGTGAATTATTTGTGAGTATGGTACCAGAGCATCAGGAAAGTTTGGTCTGTATTTACAACACTTTTTTGTAGCAGTTATGTTTTAACGTGTGTATCATAAAGAAATCCACATGCTGGCTTTGAATGGCTCATGGGGACATTACATCCCTTCCATTAAGCAATATTGGAATGAGACAGTGAGTGGGCTTAGTGTAAATGTGTCCATGACCTGACAGAACAAGACCAGGAATTGCAGTCATTTAAAATGATGGTGTTGTAGGAAAGTATTGATTGGACTATGCGTATTCCATTCTGGATTGCTGAGAATGGAATGTTTCTGAGAATACATGGAGCAGAGTTCCTGATGAAACTAAGTTACCAGGTAAGAAATGTTGAAGGCAAATATATTTAAATATAATTGACTTAATATACTTGAATTATCTGTGAAGGCACTGATAATATAGGGCTTTGAAGCTACTTTTTTTGGTCAAATACTTGAGATGTTATAGTTCAATATATGTGTATGTGTAATTGGATTCTAAAATAATATCATGATAGTTGTCTGTTATGGTTAATTATTGCAATGTTTTGTTTTTCAGACTATGAAGAGAGGAGGAAGATTGAGAGCTGCATTTACTCATTTGCGGAAGAAATGACTAGGTTCTGGGGCAAAAGAGAAGAAATTCAACTGTCTTAATGTTGTGACCTTGTTGGTTTCAACTTTTATAAAATCTGTAGGAAACTTGCCTGATGCACCTAGTACAATCAGATTTGAAGCTGAGCTTTAGGAGTGTTTTGATGCTGTTGTGACAGATGGACTGATTGACTGACCAATGTCCTGACTGACTGACTCACTCACTCACTCACTCACTCACTTACTCACTCAGTCACTCACTTGCTGACCTACCCTCAGCCTTTTCTTAATATGATATGATGGTATGATATTTATTTTGTTCATTCAGTCCAACTACATGGGGCCATAGCCCATAGGATATAGAGCATGTCACAATTTGTGCAACAAAATGAGGCAAAATATGTACAAGAAGACATGGAAAGACAGTAAAAAATATTGCATATTATACGTAATACATGCCAGATTTTAGCGATACAAAAATTTACTTGCAAGTATTCAATACTAATACATATCAACCTATGTTGTAAGGTTCATGTGGTGATCAAATGAAGAAAGATAGAATTGTGAAGGATATTAAATTAGAGTAGCTGTCTGAATTTACAAAATATGTTATATCTAAAGCACTTATAATATGACATTTCAAATTAATAATAAGCAGTGACAATAAAGGATTATAAGTTTAAAATATTTAAAGTCTATTATAGTTATAAAATTCATTTAAGCTATAAAATGAATGGAAGTGTAAGAATTCTTTCAGAGCTTGTTTGAATTGTTTCCTAGTCTGGAGAAGATTCTTCACATAGGTGGGCAGGTTATTGAAGGCCTTAATTCCAGAGTAGTAAGGTCCCCTCTGGTAAACTGTCAATTTTGAAGGCGGTAGATGTAAATTTGATTTATTTTTAGTGTTAAAGCCATGAATTTCCGAGTTTAATCTAAAATGGTCAACATTTTCAGCCAGAAAAAGCAGGAGTGATAATAAGTATTGAGATTGTAGTGGCAATATTTTCAGCCTTTTAAAGTACTCTCTACAGGAGAGACCAAAATTTCATACCCATATAAAACAACAATAACAATTATTCTTTTATGTATTTCAATATTTATGTTTTTAGATATTAGAGTGGAAGGTGACAGATTCTGAACAAAATGGTATTGAGTACTGTATTGCCCATATTTAATCTGCTGTTTGTCTCTTCTTCCATTCAGTTGTTGCTTGTTGGTGGTGTTCCCAAATATTTAGCAGTCTAGCATGGCAAACAAATCTTTGGAAGCTCATACTGGTTTGTGACAAACACTTGTTTAAAAACGATCAATGTTCCAATGAAGTTTTGCTTCATCTCAAGAAACCTAATGAAAACTCAGTAGAAATAACCAACAAGATGCAGCCTTGTAATAGAATTTATTATTCCACCGTTCATTGAAGGCTCAACATGTTTCGAGCGGCATACCGCTCATCATCAGGAGCTCTAACTGTATTTGCAGCCTCTGGTTTACATACGCATGTGGTGACC
>Ga0268261_10000935_pt1 | contig 19475 bp, 13 predicted proteins | sample TergutNc150P1_FD_190353 | JGI IMG/M metagenome (GOLD analysis project Ga0268261, IMG submission 190353) | Nasutitermes corniger P1 segment gut microbial community from laboratory colony in Florida, USA - Nc150 P1 (SPAdes) (version 2) | ecosystem: Host-associated > Arthropoda: Insects >...
TGCTGGAAATAAAGCTCTACTCATTTTTATACTCAGAATCAGGCGGAGATGAGAAGACACCTCTAAGCCCCTGCTGTCTTACCACCGAAGAAAGAACTCCCTATTACCATTACTTAAATAATGTATGAAAATTCACTTCGTACTGTACACTCAACTCAGTCTGCAGCGTAAGATAAATGGACTGGTGTTGTTTAGGGAGAGAATGGCTGTGTGCTGTGGTAACAGTAGAAATAAAATACATGAAGTTTTTTTGACAATATGATACTTAATATTACAGTGCGTGGCACATAATGTTTAATAAGCACTGTGCCTCAGAGAGTTAAGCGAGAAAGGCTTGAACTGTACCACACTTTATGTGAGTGTGGTGAGTGTCGCTGTAATTATGAGTGGCAATGTGAAATTTAATTTAACGCGAGACACGCGGATATGAAATTATGTTTATTATTTGAAAAGGGCTAATTGATTGAGGGAGTTACATATGGGCATATGCTGTGACATAAAATTAGTTGGAAGTACAGTTGTGTACTTCTTGGTGTATCAGCGTAAATATTGTTTAATTTACGTAGGCTGTGGACAGTGCATTGAGCAAACTGCAACAGACTGGAGAGCGCGCAGTTCATAAAGTGGCTTATAAAATTACCAAACCTTTTTTTAATATAAAATTCCTCTTTCAAATATCAGTCTGTATAATCATATTTCAAATTGTACTACGTATTTCGGCTCTATTTCCGGCCATTGCAAGGTATTATTTCTTCAGAAATATTGTTTTCCATTAAGCATGTCAACATTAAAGTGATGACCCATTGTTTTCAAGTATTATTCATATGAAAAAGCCGGTGTCCATCCAATCGTTCAGTAAGTAAATTGAAATTGTTTAAGATAGCATATAAAAATATATATTGTTAAAGTAACTACCAATAATCCTGCCTACAATTGCATATTGTAATGTTTATATGCAACTCAATACTCCAATATCACGTAAAACTCTATTATAATTACGATACAGTTCACGTAAATATATTCTTGTGGTTATTTTTATAAAACTGGAAAAATTAGAATAAAAGATAATAAAAAGTAAATGTCTGCTAATTTGTTGCATGAGAAAGGAAATAACCGGCTTTCTAATATGAGTGTATTTGTAAACAGTGAGAATTGATTTTAATTGGTTACTTTGATTTAAAATTGTATTTATTCACCAAGAAATTTTTAAATGTAATTTTCAACCTTATTTGTAGACTGGAATATAATAATATGATGCTGAGAAAGATATTTTGCAGTAACATGGAGACTTTAACAGAGGGCTGGAGAAAATTCCAATGAAATTTAGGAAAATGGGATTTGTGGTGCGTGTGAGTCTATTCGGACATATAAAAAGTATCTACAAACGTTTTGTCTGAAAATCTGAAGTCTGAATGTTTTCAGAGATAAAATGGATAATATTAAAACTTATTTTAGAGCTATCAAGATTGGAATGCCAACTGGATTCATGTGGCTCTCTATACAGAATTTCAGAGGTCACCACTGAAATAATCACAGCGATGCTCTGAATCTGTGATTCAGAAATAGATACAAATTTTTTTTTCAGAATTTGAAAAATGCAGATTCTCAATAATACGGATTATACTCTATTGATCCTAGCGAACAGTATGTACATCCCGCATGGTCAAGTGACAGAAATAATGCCGAGGAAATCCAGCCTTGTTAAATAATCAATTTCGTGACGACTCGCTCGGAAATGCTCCACAGAAAACCCACAGTTAAAACAACAAGCAAATTGCGTCTGTGCTGCGTGTTCTGTAACTCCACAGTGTACAGTGCAACTTGGGATGTCTTAATCGATCAAGTAATGTACATAACAATTCGCCTTACGTAACAAACTGTTTCATTGTCACGGTCAGAATACTTGGCACTGGTCACAGCTGTAATGTTTGGTGTTAGTTCTTGTGCTGGGTTTATATCTTTTATTCACACGTTATTTTTATGACACTTCAGATGCTTCAATATAAGGGTAGACTTTAATATTATATTCCCTTCAAATTATTAATCAAAATTTTTCAATAAATATTTAAGAATATGTGTACAAATTTCCTACCACATCCCTTCCCTACCCCTTACCAACATCCCCCTACCCGCCCGTCACAACACTTCCATGCCATCCCATTCCTCACCTTCCCATCCATTACCTAATTAACCTAACAACAACTGTTGTCAACACACAATCAGTTTAACGTAAAGTGCTGCTTCTCTTTTCTTCTTGTTTTAAATTTTCTACTCAGCACTCAGTTAGATAAGACAATAATTACTCCTAACATGGAACTAGGGAATGTGTTCCATTTGCATTCAAATGACGCACAAAATATAATTTGATCAAGTTTGATCTCTTTACCGTTTAATTTCAACTGGAGTCACAGATTTATGTAGTGTAATCCGATAAAATACTGTAGTCATATGCAATGTACATATTAGGCGTTAAAATTGTTTTATTTTCTGATGGGGTTAAGGCTGTTATTTTATTTTTTGTCATAAATATACATTAACCTCTATCCTGCTAATGTGAAGAATAGGGTGAGCTCCTGATAATGCCAGCAAATGGCAAGAGGAAATTAACTCGGCTTTTAAAGGATTAATATATTATTTTTTTTCGTTAAACAAATCTCCGTCTTCTATTTTCATACACTAAAAGCAGGAGATTTTATTTATACTGCTTTTGTCAGTGTAAATTATTAAATTTCATTTTAATTTCGGACCAGAATGTGAAAGGTAACTTGGCAAGTTAGCGGCTTCGGTGGTCTAGAATTAGTGGGTTGAAAACTTTTTCCCATTTTCGCGGGTTCGCACCCTGCCGAAGCCGTCGGTTTTTTAGGGCGAAAAATTTATCAACAAGCCTTCCTTCGGAGGGGAAGTAAATCCGTCAGTCCCATTTCGTAGCTGTACGGTATGTAAAAGATCTCTAAATGTAACGTGGATGTCGGCATTTAGAAAAATACCCGGACATTTCTCGCCCAAAGTTCCACCTTTCGCCCCTGGGTGCTCTCGCGTGGTGACACGCGTGTAGAAGCCTAGAGATGAAAGTTGGAACTTCTAACACAGATCGCACAATAAACCTTAAAGTCTGCAGTGCGTAAGTTGAAAATGTTAATAATAACTTCGCTAGATTCATGAATTGAAAGTTCTGATGTCACAATTCTTGTACAACGACAGTCACATTGCACAATAATTTTATTATTTGCTGCACAGATGCAGGTGTAACAAACTTTTGACTATTGGTATTTAGTTAAAACGTCGTTGCTCGCTTTAAAAAATGAAATGGTTTATAAGTGTTCCAGAAGGTTTGGAACTACAAATTACAAAACTCTGTGCATTTGATTCCACATGTGGTAGTATTAATTGTACAAATGAAAGGTAAAGTAAAGCATTCCCTGTACAAACCCGGAGAGCTCCCGAGGGTTTCATGCTCTTAGAATTGAAGACAATCGGAAAACGAAAGTTGTAAATTTGTCAGCCCAATGCACCAGCCGCTTTTACATTCATGAAATATTTCTGGTGATCATTTTTGTTACATGCTGAGTCGACCCCAGTTCCATAGTTTGACAGAAAGCATCAAGTCAATGAAAATTCCATCGACACATCGGGAATCGAACCCGCCACCTTCCGGATTATGACGCTATGCTTCAACCAACTGTGTTACCTTTGGATTAATTGTACATTACGGATGGCAATTCATTGTGTTTCATGCATCCGAATTATACATTCCCGTGTTCACAGGGACCGCCAATAGCCTGTTAGTTACTGTCGATACCTGGAGGTCGCGACTTCTTATCCCATTTCTTTAAGATCCAAATTAATACTATCGTGTCTTTTAAGCATATTGCCTCCAAGTGGCGCATTCTCTATAGGCATTTCGGGTAAAGTTCATTTCGATATTTTTTAACAGCCAGGCGTGCCACATATTCCGCCCAGCTCTTCTTCGATGCAGCCAAATGTGCTGTTAGACTACCTCGTCACTGGGCAATTGTTTCCCGAATTTTTTGATGCAAATTTTTGTTATATCTTCAACGGGGAATAATGAGTGGGACATTTTGACCTTTTCAAAAATGTGACCCCGACATTCTCTCGAAAAGTCTGTAACAAATTACCCAACAAATTAGCTTCATATAACAGAAGAAATGGTGGGATGTTTATACCGCTGTGATAATATAAAAGTTGGCGTACCTCCTTGAATCGTAAGCCTAATTGTGTAGAATAGATTCTCTCGAATTTTTAACCAGAAAGACAAAGTACGTTTAATGTTCCAATGAGTAACTCTCATGTAACCAACAGAAAGAATTATTGCATATGGTGAGTGTGTGTCTGTAGCACTAGTTACGGAGTAAGCAGGGTTCATGAGCCCTATTATATTGCCGGCTGTGGTCTGTAGAGCTGTACCATAATTTTTCACATTGCTTCATTAAAGGAAATATAGAAAAATTGCAAATAAATTTGAGTATAAGCACTGCTATATTTCATGGTATTTACACACAATTTCAAACCAACTCAAGCAATAATATAAATTTTACACATATTCCGTTATATTATATATTAAAACACCAATTTTATAAAGATATTATTAAATTGGACTTTAGGGTCGATATATTTATTACGTGCTAAAAGTTTTTTCGTTATTGAATTTAATTTTAAGAAATTTTTATTGTCTATCTCGAAGTCTCGAAGTAAATTCCTGGGCACAAACCTATCAACTGTACTGTCTACAAGTGCAGCAAAATCTAATACTTTCAGTACGTTTTCAACATATAGCCATTTTACATTTTTAGATAATATTGACATCCTCAGAACCTACTCGTCAATACCTTCCAGTCAGTCACATATTCATTTACAGACAGGAAAGTACATATTATATTAAAATTAATAAAATTTTGCTATAGACGTGCTGGGGCATTTTGTTGATATTTATCAGTTCCATGTGCTTATTGAGGTGTAGGTTTATTTTATTTATTTAACTATTTTGTCTGTATACATTCACGAATATCATTTCTTTTAATTTCCCACATGTTCAACTGTTATAGTCCCAAGTGTTTCCTGTGAACATCTCCATTAATTAAATCAGACCACACCTTTAGTCTTCTCTCACCCAACTAACACAATTCGCCACACAAACAGCACACAGCTCACTATGATCTGTCTGCTGTGTTGTGTACTGTTAAAAAGGTGAACTGTATAGAAAGATTTTAAAACTCAAAATCAGGTAATATTTTCTGTACATTTCAGTACAGCAGGGATTATCAAATTCACACTCGCTAGTACAGTTGTTTTTCAATACAGATATATTGCAATCATAATACTTTGATAATTGCTAAATTAATATTACAAGACACCGTACTGATATACATTTATATGAATTCAACACTTTGCCTGGCGCCAGGGGTGCCAAAAGTCCTAGATATTCTTTTCTAGTAAAACCATCCAGTTCCAACATTTACACAAATTAGTAACTCAGTACCGTCGAACACATCATTGAGTGACATTAAAATAAAACGTCTCTTGTCTTCAGCACACACCAACATTTCAGCTAAACAGTATCTGAATATCTAAAGGATTATAAGACTTTTGTTGCTTGGGTATAGTGACAGAAAGTATGGTGTTGACATTAAGCGGCAAATAAATGTTAACTATATAGGTTGATTCATACTGAATTTCACGGAAGTTATACAAAGCAGACTCTTGGCAATCTGGACAATATGTGGGAAGGGAGAGTGCGTATTGTTTAAGAATTCTGAAACCGAGTGTGAAAACCTATGATATTTGTGATATGCAAAACACCTTCCCTGAAAGCTAAATTAAACTTCTTGAAGATTAGTTACTGGACGTAAATGTAGATGTTGATGATAATAATGCTAATGATGATAATATTTTATTTTTATTATTGTTATTATCATTAATGAGAAACTGGTGCTTTCGTTTTACTGTAATGTCGAAATATGTGACACAGAACACAACGACACCAACAATACTTGACACAAAAACTACGACACCAACAATAAGTAATACAGAACTCAACGACACTAACAAATCACGTCCTTACTGCTGAACAGTTAAAGACTCCAGATTTTCCCCAATTCAATCACCCAACCAGTGCCGGAATACAGACTGTCATAGAATTCCCCGTGTAATCCGGACTAATAGCGGGACAAAAGTATGTTACATTTATCCAGAATTGTCGGAAAATCCTGGGGATCAGAAATATTGAGGGACTGCTGTACTATAGCGAAATAGTTACTGATAAACTGCTGTACTATAGCGAAATAATTACTGAAAACCTGCTGTACTATAGCGGAATAATTACTGATAAACTGCTGTACTATAGCGAAATAATTACTGATATACTGCTGTACTATAGCAAAATAATTACTGATAAACTGCTGTACTATAGCGGAATAAAGTATAAGAAAACTTAACCCTGTAATGTTGCGTCTATTTTGTGGCATACAGAGCGAAAAGTAATATTTATGCAATCGGTGTGTCTGGTTTGTTTTTCTCTTTCTCATGGATTTAGAGAAGAGTATGTTAAGAGATAAAATATTTAACAGTAATTTCTTATATCAGTTCAGTGTGCAAACAATTACTATCAAACTGTCTTGCTGTCAGTACACTTTGATAGAGACCATTCACAGAATAATTATCTAAACACACACCATTCAGTTACATTAATTAGCTGACAGCTATACATTTTGAAACTAACTGTGGCCAGTCATTACAAACTCCTTGAGAGTATAAGTAAAATTAATCCTGTAACGTTACGTCTGTTTTGTGACACAAAGTGTGAAAAGTAATATTTATGCAAACGGTGGGTCTGGTTTTTTTCCCTATCACTCCGATTTAGAGAAGAGGATGTAAGGAGTTAACCATCTAAATGCAAGTTTAAATCCCATCTGCCATTTGCTGGCATAATTATGAGCTCACCATATTCTCCACGTTAGTAGGATAAGGGTCAAACAAATATTTTACAGTAGTTTCTTATGTCAGTTCAGTGTGCAAACAATTAATGTCAGCATGTCTTGCTGTCAGAACACACAGTCACAGACCATTCAACGTAAAATTATCTAAACACGCACCATTCAGTTACATCAATTAGCTGACAGCTAAACATTATCAAACTAAATGTCGCCAGTCATTACACACTCCTTGTGAAGCCCTGCAGTAATGTAACTACCTGGTGGTTCTTATATTGTATTATATAACGGAATATCTGATTTTTGCGTTCACACATTCTGCAAGTTTGCGGATTTTGTACTGTGGCTGTGTTATTAACACAATTTTTCTTTCTCAAAGTACGAGCTGCTGAAAATAGTCATTTAGACGTTACCAGAGTATGTGTTTAGTTGGGTTTTTTGCTCCCCGTGTACTTATTACTTTCCTGTGTTCTGTTTCACATTTTGGCAGACAGCAGTGTTGTATAGTGTTCTCGTTCTTTATCTCAGAACACACATCATCCTCAAACCAACATACATTAAAGACTGCAAACTTTATAGTCGAACTTACTGCTGCATTGGTAATCAGTTTGTGCCTTGTCACATTATATTGGTTCAAATTACAATGAAAAGAATTACCTTTGAAAAGTAATTGTTTTAAATCGGCGGACTGGAAGAAGTATAGTCTGTATTTTGTGTTTCAACATGCTTACATTACCTTAATTCTTTTTGCACTCCTGAAGCTCTGTTCTGCTCCATTCTCCAGTTCAGAAGGCTTTTCGAGATTAATTTCCCTTGCTGTTGCAAACACGAAAACCCGACTTCAAATTTCGAACTCCAGAATTAATCGGTGTGAGAACAATGTCAAGTTGATGGGTAGCACACACTGTTAAGAAGTTCTGACAAGAATTGTGCTATGTTTGAAGTGTAGGCACATAAGTTACATACGTAGATGTCCAGGTTGTATACACCGTAATTTCCTACGTCCCTAGACGCGCAGTGTACAGGTGGATAAGTTTTAGGTGTCTTTTTCTAACGAATAGCAGCACTAGGTGTATAGATTTAATTGAACCAATGTCTTCTATAGTGCTGTACAGAAGCTATGGACGGATGTGCGTCCGTGTGCATATATCTGTATGTTTCTGATACTATAACTATTTTTGCAGTGCTAAGAATACATACACCGACAATATATACAAATGTGATACTATGATACACATATATTGCATATTTTACTAAATTTCATATTCGATCGGTATGTCTGGTCTGTCAGATACAAAACTTATTTTAGAGCTATCAAGATTGGAATGTGAACTGGATTCATCTGGCTCACTATAGAGAATTTCAGAGGTCACCACTGAAATAACCACAGCGATGCTCTAACTCCGTGATTCTGAAAAAATAAACAATTAATTTTTCCAGAATTTGAATAGTGCAGCTGTTCATTAATACGAACTCCACTTTATTGATCCTAGCGAATAGTATGTTCTACCCGCAAGGTCAAGTGACAAACATAATGCCGAGACAAACCAACGGTGTGATGTTATCAATTTCGTGACGACTCGCTCGGAAATCCTCCACAGAACACCCACAGTTAAAACCGCACGCACATTGCTTCTGTGCTGCCTGTTCTGTAACTCCACAGTGTACAGTGCAACTTGGGATGTCTTAATCGATCAAGTAATGTACATACTAATTCGCTTTAAGTAACAAACTGTTTCAGTGTCACGGTCAGAATGCTTGGCACTGTTCACAGATGTAACGTTTGGTGTTAGTTCTTGGGCTGGATTTATGTCTTTCTGTCACACGCTTTTTTTTATGACACTTCAGATGCTTCAATATAAGGGTAGACTTTAATATTAACTCCCCTTTAGATTAGTAATCAAAATTTTTCAATAAATATTTAAGAATTTGCGTACTAATTTCCCACCCCTTCCCTTCTCTTCCCTTTATCACCAATCTCCCAACCCCCACCCGTCCCAACCGTTCCATGCCATTCCATTCCTCTCCTTCCCATCCTTTGCCTAAATAACCTAACAAAAACTGCTGTCAACACGCAACAAATATAACGTAAAGTGCTGCTACATTTTTTTTATTGTTTCAATTATACTTCTCAGCACTCAGTTCGATAAGAAAATAATTAGTCCTAACATGGAACTAGGGAATGTTTTCCATTTGCATTCAAATGACACATAAAAATGTAATTTAATCACATTTAATCCCATTAAAGTTTAATTTCAACTGGAGGTCATAGATTTTTGTAGTGTATTCCGATAAAATACTGTAGTCGTTTGCAGTGTACGTATTATAAGTTAAAATTTTATCTTCTGATGGGGTTAATCTTGTTATTTTATTTTGTGTCACAAAAATACATTAATATATTAAGGTTTTCCGATAAACAAATCTCCGTCTTCTAATTTTATGAAGTAAAAGCCGGCGATTTTATTTATACAGCTTTTGTCAATGTAAATTATTAAATTTTGTTTTTATTTCGGACCAGAATGTGAAAGGTAACTTTGCAAGCCCCGTGACCTGAAAATACTAATTTCTCAGTTTGTACAGCGACAGTCACTGTACACAATAAATGTAAAATTCGCTGTACATCTGCAGGTGTAACATGTTGTTGGAAAATTTTATTTGTTAAAACTTGGTTGCTCGCTTTAAAAGGTAAAATGGTTTATAAGAGTTCGAGAAGGTTTAGAACCAACAAATTACAAAACTCCAGGGATCTAATTCCTGCTTGTGGTAGTATTAATTGCACGAGTTATAGGTACCGTAAAGCAATCCCTGTACAAACCCAGAGAGGTCCCGTGTGTTCCAGGTTCTAAGAATTGAGTATATTCGGCAAATTATTGTGGTAAATTTGTCAGACCTACACACCAGAAGCTTTTACACAAATAAAATATTTCTGGTACTCATTTTTGTTAGATACTGAGTCGACCCCCTGTTCCATAGTGTGACAGAAAGGATTAAGTCAATGAAAATCCCAACGACCCATCGGGAATCGAAACCGCAACCTTTCTGATTATGGCGCTGTGCCTCAACAAACTGATACTGTTTGATTAATTGCATATTTGGGTGGGCAATTTATTGTGTTTTGTGCAACCGAATTATACATTCCGTGTTTACAAGGCCTACCATTAGCCTGTTTGTTACGGTCGAAACCTGCAGGTCAAAATATTTTATCTCATTTATTTAAGATCCATATTAATACTATCGTTTCTTATTCACATATTTCCTCCAAGTGGTGCCTTCGATTTAGGTATTCCGGGTAAAATTCATTTGGTAAATTCTTAACTGCCATGCGTGCCACAGATTCCGCCTATCTCTTCTACGATACAGCCAAATGTGCTGTTAGACACTGTCGTCACTGGGTAATTTTTTTTAACTTTTCTGTTGAAAATTACTGTTAAATCTTCAACGGGGAAAATTGAGTGGAACCTATTGAACTTTTCAAAATGAGACCTTACATTCTCTCGAAAATTCTGTAACCAATTACCCAGCAACTTAGCTTCATATAACAGAAGAAATGGTAGGTTGTTTATACAGCTGTGTAAACCTAAAATTTAGTGTAACTGCACGAATCGTAGGCATAAGTGTAGCTTAGATTCTCTCGAATTTTTAACCAGAAAGACAATATAAGTTTCATTTTCCAGTGAGCAACTCTCTTGTAACCAACAGCAATGATCATTGTATATGGTGAGTGTGTGTCTGTAGCACTAGTTACGGAGTAAGCAGGGCGCATGCGCCGTATTATATTGTCGGCTGTGGACTGTACAGCTTTACTATACTTTTATACATTATCCCATAAAAGGCAATATTGAAAAATCTTTGAACATAACAATTTAATTTACGCACTGCCATGTTTCATTGTGTTTACAAACAAGTTCAAACCAACTCAAACAATAAAATAAATTTTACGGATATTCCCTTATATTTTATATTACAACAGCTCTTTCATAAAGATATTATTAATTGGGACCTTAGGGTTGATATATTTATTACGTGCTAAAAGTGTATTTATTGTTAAATTTATTTCAAAGACAGAAGATTTGTTGTCTCTCTCGAAGTATGAAGTAAATTTTAGGGCACAAAGCTTTAAGGTACACAGTCTACACTTGCAGCAAAATGTAATAATTTTAATATATTTTCAGCGTACATCGATTTTACATATTCAGTTAATACTGACATCCTCAGAACCTACTCGTCAATACCTTCCAGTCAGTCACATATTCATGTACAAACACAAATGTACCTATTTCATTAAAATTAATAAAATTATGCTACGGATGTTTTGGAGAGTTTTATTGATATCCTACAGTCTGATGTGCGTATTGGGGTGTAGATATTTTAAATTTAATCTTCATGAATCCGTGCCTCGAATTGTGAATCAGTAGAAATAACCAACAAGATGCAACCCTGTAATAGAATTTATAATTCCAACGTTTATTGAAGGCTAAACAGGTTCCGAGAGGCATGCGGCTCATCATCAGGAGATGTAAACTGTATTTGCAGAGGCTCCAAATACAGTTTAGAGCTCGTGATAATGAGAGGTATGCCGCTCGAAACATGTTGATCTTTCAATAAACTTTGGAATAATATATTCTATTACAAGGTTGCATTTGGGTGGTTATTTCTACTTATTGTAGATTGTTTATTCCTCTAACTATTTTGTTTGTATTCATAAACGTATAAAATTTCTTTTAATTTCCCACAGGTTCAACTGTTACAGTCCCAAGTGTTCCCTGTGAACATCTCCATTTATTAAATCAGACCACACCTTTAGTCTCCCCTCACCCAACTTACGAAATTCGCCACATAGAGCACACAGCTCGCTATGATCTGCCTACTGTGGTCTGTACTGCTGAAGATAAGAACTGCGAAGAAGAACATATTTAAAACTCAAAATCAGGTAATATTTCCTTTACATTTCAGTAGAGCATGAATACAGAAGGGATTAACAGCTTCACACTCGCTAGTACAGTGGTGAAGTCTGAGTGTTTTGTGGTTTCTCAAGACAGGTGTATTGCAATCATAATACTGTGTTAATTTCTAAATTAAAATAACAAAACACCGAACTGATATACATTTTTATAAATTCAACACTTTAGCTACAGCCGGGGGTGCCAAAATTCTTAGAATTCCTTTTCTAGTAAATCCATTCAGTTGCAAACTTTACACAAATTATCCACTCAGTACCACAATACTTTATTATGTGGTGACTTTAAAATAAAACAACTGTTGTCTTCAGCACACACCAACATATTTCAGCTAAACAAAATGCGAATAACCGAAGGGTTGTAATTAGTATTGTTGCTTGGATATGGCGATATATCGTAGGGTGTTGACAGTAAGCGGGAAATGTACGTAGAAATTTATACGTTGATACTTACTGGCTTTCACTGAAGATACACAAAGCAGTACCTTGGCAATCTAGACAATATGTGAGGAGGGATGGTGCGGATTGTTTAAGAATTCGGACACGGAGAGAGAAAACCTGTGATTATTGTTACAAGGAATCCACTTTACCTGAAAACTAAATTATACTTCTTGAGTCTAAATACTGGACATAACTGTAAATGTTGATGATGATAATTATGATAAATATAATAATAATATTGGGAATTTAGTGCTATTGATTTACTGTAATATCGGAATAAGTGACACCGAAAACAACAACACCAACAATAAGTAACACACAACACTACCGCACCAACAATAATTGACACACAAAACTAAGACACCAACAAGAAGTGACACAGGACACGACGACACCAACAATAAGTGACACAGAACGCTACGCCACCAACAATAAGTGACACAGAACACTACGACACCAACAATAATTGACACAGAACAATATTACACCAACAATAAGTGACACAGAACACTACCACACTTACAATAAGTGACACAGAACACTACTACACCAACAATAATTGACACAGAACACTACAACACCAACAAATCACGTCGTTACTGCTGAATAGTTAAAGACAGCAATCTCTTCCCTCTGCAACTAACTAACCACTGTCGGAATACAGATTGTCATAGACTTCCCCCCTGTGATCCGCATAATGAGCGGGGGAACGGTGTGTTAGAATTGCCCAGAATTGTCGGAAATACCTGGGGTTCAGAATTACTGATGGACAGTTCTACAATAAGGAAAAATTGGAACTGAAAGTGTGGCATGGAATGTTGTCTTTGTTTGTTGGCATACAGAGTGAAAAGTAATTTTTATGTAGTAGGTGCGTCTGGTTTGTGTTTCGGTATCGTATTGATTGAGAGAAAATAATGAAAATAATTACAAAATTTATTAAGCCGTAATTACTTATGTCAGTTCAGTGTGCAAACAATTACTGTCAGAATGTCGTGCTGTCAGAACACACAGTTACAGATCATTCACAGTATAATTATCTAAACACACAGTTACAGAACATTCAAAGTATAATTATGTAAACACACAGTTACAGACCATTCAAAGTATAATTATCTTAACACACAGTTACAGAACATTCACTGTATAATTATGTAAACACACAGTTAGAGAACATTCACAGTATAATTATCTAAACACACAGTTACAGACCATTCACAGTATAATTATGTAAACACACAGTTACAGATCATTCACAGTACAATTATCTAAACACACAGTTACAGACCATTCACAGTATAATTATCTAAAAACACAGTTACAGACCATTCACAGTATAATTATCTAAACACACATTTACAGACCATTAACTGTATAATTATCTAAACACAGTACAGTTACAGACTATTCACAGTATAATTATCTAAACACAGTACACTTACAGACCATTCACAGTATAATTATCTAAACACACAGTTACAGACCATTCACAGTATAATTATCTAAACACACAGTTACAGAACATTCACAGTATAATTATTTAAACACAGTTATAGATCATTCAAAGTGTAATTATCTGAACACACAGTTACAGATCATTCACTGTATAGTTATCTAAACACACAGTTACAGATCATTCACAGTGTAATTATCTAAACACACAGTTAGAGACCATTCACAGTATAATTATCTAAACACGCAGTTACAGACCATTCACAGTATAATTATCTAGACACACAGTTACAGACCTTTCACAGTATAATTATCTAAACACACAGTAACAGACCATTCACGGTATAATTATTTAAACACACAGTTACAGACCATTCACAGTATAATTATCTAAACACACACCATTCAGTTACATTAATTTGCTGACAGCTATACATCATCAAACTAAATGTCGCCAGTCATTACAAACTCCCTGTACAGCCCTGGTTGTACTTATATCGTATTATATTATGAAATAACCGGTTTACGTTCACACAACCTGCAGGTTTGTGGATTTTGTACTGTGGCTGCGTTATTAACACACTTTTTCTTTCTCAAAGCACGTACCAATAGAATATAGTCATTACCTTTATGGAGGTTAATAGAGTATGTGTTTACTTTTGTTTGTTTTTTTGTTCCCTCTGTACGTAATCATAATGTTCCTGTTTTCTGTCAAATTGTGGCAGCCTGCAGTGTTCTATAGTGATCTCGTTCTTTATCTCAGAACACACAGCATCCTCAAGCCAACATACATAAAAGACTGCAAACATTATAATCAGACTTACTATAATTTTGGTAATCATTTTTCTGCCTTGTCAGATTATATTGTTTCCACTTACAATGAAAAGAAATATCTTTGAAAAGGAATTGTGTTCAATCGGTGGGGTGAAATAATTATTGTGTGCATTTTGCGTTCCAACATGCTTACATTACCCTAATTCTTTTTACACGCCTGCAGTCCTGTTCTGTTTCAGTATCCATTTCAGAAGGCGTTTTAAACTTCATTTCCCATGCAGTTACAAACACGAAAACCAGACTTAAAATTTCGAACTCCCAACAGTAAATTCAGAACATAACAACTGTTGTTATTTTCTCCACACACAGCACAAATCCCTCTATACCAATGTTTAACATGTAACGAAGGGCAAGTCACCAATGTTAGGCTGCACATTTAGACATTGGATTTTATATATAGGAAACAACTTATCTAATATAACCTTACATTTAGCTAAATTGAATCATTACGTCTTTACTGATCATACACACGCCGTAAACGTTAACACTGTTACAACATTGACAAACACAACTGATATAAACAAATTACACCATCAAAACCCACCGCTCTGTAAAGGCAGTCCCTGAACACTGCAGTCAATAGGGTGCAGTACAGTGACACTTACTGCTCAGAATATAGCAAAACATACAGCTGAACTGTGCGGGCTGATTTCAGATCCGATTCAGTTGAAGCAAATAGTCAGTCAATATAAATATCGCTGTTTTTACCGGTAATCAGGTTTACGTTTTTGACAAGGTCTAGGCTACACCTTTTTCTACGAAAGATGCTTCTATGACGTCAGTGTCACTTATTTACTCCCGACCAATAACCAGTGCGCCCTTTACAGACAGCTGTCACGACTCCATTCCGATCTGACAATGTCTCACAACGCTAAAATCTACTGAAAACATCGGCTGATTATTTGTTCGCGTGTTTTAAGATAAAGAGATTAGGAAGCTAATAGTAGCTTTTCGAAATTTTGCAAACTGGCCTAATTAACTGAAGTCATAAAGTGTCAATGTACTTAAATTTCAAGCATAAATTTTATATGGCTCCACACATATACCAGCCTAATTTTATGGTTAGGCAAAATTATTTCTAAACGTATCGCATTTTTTACAATAATTCAATTATTTTAAATTATTCGTCCTTTAAATTTACTCACTTTACCACATTATATGCTGTAACAAACCGGCACTCTCTGCAACAATACACCCCTCTTCCCTTCACAGTCCATCGCTGTCGTTCCTGATAGTGACACATAAAATTGTTTCTTTGAAATAAGATGTAAAAAAATTAGATTGTTACAGCAAATAGAATATACAATAGAGCACGAATACGATGCACTGGTGGAAGGTACTAACAGGGGAGAGCGAAGTTCTTGAATAAAATCCTACACCATTCCAACTGGTCTACAACGAATGTCAAATGAACCTGTCCGAGCTAAATTGCGGGCCGTAGCTGTCGGCGGTCTGAGACTGACCTATGAGCCAGAGTAGATCGAATCTTTAGAAATTATGTGACGTGTTTAATAAGTGGAGATTTCATCTCAGTAGTTTGTGTTAGCAATGAAACGAAGTAATATGACTTACATATTTAACAGAGTGTGTGTGTGTGTGTGTGTGTGTGACATACAGCATTAAGTTCATCAACAGCAGATGTAAACAATAACACAACATGAATACCTGAAGCAACAACAATTTTTGGACATGCATGTAGAACACAAGTGCATAACACACATTAGTTTCAGCAGGTGGTACATGAGAAATTATTTGATATGGAAACAGAAACACAGAGAAGCATTCAAATAGTCAGGACAGAGGCACAAAGCTGGAATATGGCGTAGTATATGAATATATGTGGCGCAGAGTGTGCGTGTTCAATAGTTATTAGCTGGTTCAGTACTACAATTTACTGCTACCCTTTATAATGTCCTTGCATTATCCTTCCCCATGTCCTCATAAGAAACACAGTAACATTCTAATATAGAAGTCCCAACAAGATGCACATGTTACAGAATTTATTTTATTATCCACCTTCAGGAGCACAAAACAACTGTAACTACAGCATTTGGTAACCGGTCTATGGCCATAGACGCCATGCTTACTTCAGCAACCACATGAAAACAACAACAGATCAACATACCACACACTCTCAAATCAGCTCCAACTCTCCCACGAAAGCAACAGACTATAATAAGGTTACGTACATCATTCACTATTCTAAAGAACATATTGAATTTTCCACAGAATACACATTATCAACAAGAATTGTAATTTTAATCTAATCTAAAGTTACTCTTTAACAGTAAAAATTTAACTCTGTCTATTACAGTGTAACGGTTACCAGATGCTGTAGTTACAGTTGTTTTGTGCTCCTGAAAATGGGAGATAATGATACCAGAAACATGTAGAGCAATCGTCAGATAAAATAAACTCTGTAACATGTGCATCTTGATGAGACTTCTATTTTAGAATATTATTAAATTGCACAGAACCATGTATATAAAACACAGCAACGTTCAACTACCGTTTCCCTCTCTCTGTGCAGATTACAGAACATCGCCATGCCATCAAGACTGACTGTGGTGTTGGTGTCGCTGCTGTTGGCAACACCTGTTATTATATTCTGGTTATGGTTGTTGATCCTGCCAACAAGTGTGGCAGTACTGTGTCCTGAGAAATGCAGGTGTGAGGAAGAGGGATACATCGTAAACTGTTCGCGTTCTGGATTAAACAGCATTCCTTCATTACATCCTAAACACACACGATTCCTCTAACTTGATGGTAACAACAAACTGTTTTTAGCGAAGGACAATTTTCTTTCCAAAGGACTGGTTGAGCTGGAGATAATTACAGCAAACTTCTGTAAAATCAAAAAAATAGAAGTGGGAGCATTTAACGGGCTTCCAATTTTGACATATTTGTCAATGAATAGTAACGAGATAACTGAAATAACACCGGGCACATTTGAGAAGATTAGTCATCTGGAAGATCTTAACCTAGCACATAACAGAATTGAGCACTTGGGGGTTGAAGTTTTCTATGGGTTGGTTAAATTAATATATATATATTTGCAAGGAAACAAATTGCAGTACCTGCATCCAGATACGTTCATAGGGTTACCAAATCTCCAAGACATATTTTTATCAAATAACTACGACCTTCAAGTGCCAACTCACCGTCACTTCATCAATTCACTATCCTTGAAGTAACTTGCAATATCAGGCTGCAATGTAAGTTCAGTGTCAGTCGATACATTTGGAAATGTCTCTGCACTTGAACAGCTTGACCTGAGCTACAATTATCTGAGAAGTGTAGATTTTAACATATTGAAAGTATTACCAAAACTTACCCAGCTGTATCTGGGAAATAACAAGATAACTGAAATAACACCAGGCACATGTGAGAAAATAAGCCCTCTGGAATATCTTTTTTTAGAATATAACATGATTGAGCACTTGAAGATTGATGTATTCTGTGGGTTGGTTAACTTAAAATACATATATTTGCAAGAAAACAAACTGCAGTACCTGCATCCAGATACGTTCATAGGGTTACCAAAGCTTCAAGACTTATTTTTATCAAAAAACTTTGGCCTTCAAATGCCAACTCACTGTCACTTCATCAATTCACTATCCTTGAAACTACTTGCAATATCAGGCTGCAATGTAAGTTCAGTGTCAGTTGATACATTTGCAAATGTCACTGCACTTGAAGAGCTTCACCTGAGCTACAATTATCTGAGAAGTGTAGATTTTAACATATTGAAAGTATTACCAAAACTTACCCACCTGTATCTGGAAAGTAACAAGATAACTGAAATAACACAAGGCACATGTGAGAAAATAAGCCCTCTGGAATATCTTATCTTAGATTATAACATGATTGAGCACTTGGAGATTGATGTATTCTGTGGGTTGGTTAACTTAAAATATATATATTTGCAAGGAAACAACCTGCAGTACCTGCATCCAGATACGTTCATAGAGTTACCAAATCTCCAAGTCTTATTTTTATCAAAAAACTACGGCCTTCAAATGCCAACTGACCGTCACTTCATCAATTCACTATCCTTGAATCTACTTGCAATATCAGGCTGCAATATAAGTTCAGTGTCAGTTGATACATTTGTAAACGTCACTGCAATTGAACACATTGACCTGAGCTACAATTATCTGAGAAGAGTAGATTTTAACATATTGAAAGTATTACCAAAACTTACCCACCTGTATCTGGGAAGTAACGAGATAATTGAAATAACACCAGGCAAATGTGAGAAAATAAGCCTTCTGGAATATCTTTTCTTAGAATATAACATGATTGGGCACTTGGAGATTGATGTATTCTGTGGGTTGGTTAACTTAAAATATATATATTTGCAAGAAAACAACCTGCAGTACCTGCATCCAGATACGTTCATAGGGTTACCAAACCTCAAAGACTTATTTTTATCAAATAACTCTGGCCTTCAAATGTCAACTCGCCGTCACTTCATCAATTCACTATCCTTGAAACTACTTGCAATATCAGGCTGCAATATAAGTTCAGTGTCAGTTGATACATTTGCAAATGTCACTGCACTTGAACAGCTTGACCTTAGATACAATTATCTGAGAAGTGTAGATTTTAACATATTGAAAGTATTACCAAAACTTACCCAACTGTATCTGGGAAGTAACGAGATAATTGAAATAACACCAGGCACATGTGAGAAAATAAGCCCTCTGGAATATCTTACCTTAGATTATAACATGATTGAGCACTTGGAGATTGATGTATTCTGTGGGTTGGTTAACTTAAAATATATATATTTGCAAGGAAACAACCTGCAGTACCTGCATCCAGATACGTTCATAGAGTTACCA
>Ga0268261_10000936_pt1 | contig 19471 bp, 3 predicted proteins | sample TergutNc150P1_FD_190353 | JGI IMG/M metagenome (GOLD analysis project Ga0268261, IMG submission 190353) | Nasutitermes corniger P1 segment gut microbial community from laboratory colony in Florida, USA - Nc150 P1 (SPAdes) (version 2) | ecosystem: Host-associated > Arthropoda: Insects > Digestive...
GTCCAGGGTAGTCCTACCGACTGTGCTGCGTCGTCGTGTGTGATCTAGAAACATCAAGAATGGGTGCTCCATATATATATGACATTAGTAGCCTAAGGGTTAAGAAATTAAAAAAATAATAATGTGATTACTATGTGAAGTGACTTTACTGTGATAGTGATGCTGTAATACGCACAGCTAATTGAAGGAATAATGTGTTAAGGGATGAACTTAGGATGATGCCTCCCATGAGCTGAACACGTAGTTGATGGCAGATCTATCAGTACATACAGTCTGATAAAGTAAGTAAATAAACTGACAAAGCATGATGAAATGGAACTGTTACTGTGACAACTGTCTGTCAGTTTGTTGGAATGACAGATATGGTGGTGATACGCAAGACATCTTAAATAATAATGAACACACGCCAATTAAATAAAGCAAAACAATGTCACTTCAGAGAAATTTACAGGGCAGAATCATATTACCTTGAACAAATATATATCATGCTGCAGAAAAAAAAAATTGACAGTTAAAATACATGCTACATATGCATCACTTCACATATCATGTAAAGCAGACACTCAGCAGGAGAAATACCCATAAGACAAATCCCAAAGCATTCCATACCAGTAGTGTTTCAAGTTGACACCATTATGTGGAACATGCTATGTTAGCTCTTACTGCTAGCTATGGGGCAAGAAAACAATATAATATGCGAGCTCACTCACTATACACAACAGCAAATGGTATTTCAAAGGCTACGAAATCAATGAATCAACTATGCCATCCTGACAAAATCTTATAACTAGTACATCACACATGAGCAAACACAAAAATTCAGACATCCATGGAAGTCAACATATCTCATTCAAATACTTATTCCACAAAAGTGACATATTTAATCTTATTTTGTAGCAAAGTCTTTAATATACATGAAGTCATACTAGAATAGTTTTGAATTTTCTTAATTTGATACCTTACCTAATACTCAGTGTATGTGGGATACAACCATGTCAAACAGTAAAAGAAACATTAGGTCACTTTGTCCTACAACATAAGTAACACAGTAAGCTCTAGAATGAGGTATATTGTGTCCACCAAAGTGTTCTCACATGGCCATTAAAACAGGTAAAACATCAACAAGCAGCATTAGTGATTAGTGAACTCTGCTACCAGCAAAAATATACAGTACCACCAGGCAGAGTAATATCCCATACCAAAAGAACCAATTGCAATAAATGGACAGAGCATTCCACAGCTGGAGTATGGGGTCAAGCACGCAGAAACACACAAAAACACATGGAGAAAAGGGGGTTTCTGAGATCTCCGACCTTCATCTGTACCACGAAGATGGAGGTGCTGTCATCACTCCTGCAACTGGGCTGGACCTCATGAGTTGTAGAGGAGGGAGGATAGATGGGGAACTCAGATTCTTGTTCATCAACCAAATCAGAAAAGACTTCTTCAGCTAGTCTGTGTGCCAGGTAGGATGTCTGTTCCTCCTCAGCTGCTAAAAATCTTTCATCTTCAGGTACATTTTGCATAAAAGTATGGCTGCCTAGTACAGCAAAGCCAGACAGGTAAGTGCTCTCATCTGGCCAGCCGCAAATCCCACCAGGCAGATCAGCACTCAGATGTTCTGTTGTATCACCTGATTCACCTAGTCCTCTTCCACCTTCACCTCCTCTTCTTGCATTGTGTGGCCCTGGAGAACCATGTCCACTACTTCCATCATCGGAATCATCTCTGTGATCACGCGTCCTATCCAACTTTATCTCAAGGGATGCCATGGTTGACAAAGGCTTCTTCTGACACTGAGCTATTACTTCTTCCCATTCACATTCAGCATCATGACACCTGCATTTGTCTGGCCAGAATGCTCCATCTAATAATAAATAATGATGAACAAGTTCTTTCCTTACATGCACAATGCCTTCCACCTCTTGCTCATCAGAAAGTGGATGCCTCCCATTAAGATCATGAGGTATTTTTTGTGCTGGAGGCTCTCCGGATCTCTGGTTACTCTTTGTTACCACCTCAACTTCAGCTTTTTCACACTTCTTGAATGATGTCTGCACCTCCTTACCAGGTCCTGATTGTGTCATATTAGAGCTTGTCTTATCCTCTCTAGCAGTGTAATGCCCATCACCACCACTTATTACTTTATTTTCAATACCAACTGCATAATGTTCAGTAAAATCTTGTAAAGATTTGGATGTAAATGGACTCATAATTTGCTTTCTTGCAGAATCAGTTTCCATTGTTTGAACATCACTAACACTTACTTCTTGTGATTTCTCAGGAAGTGCCACATTATCTTTGCAACGACTTCTGGACCGAGATCGTGATTTACGCTTTCTCAGTTCCCTCTTTGGAACAAATTCCATAAATCCCTCAGGATCAACTTCAACCACGGGAACATTTGTATCTTTTCCTTCAGGTTCTTCAACACATATATTCACTGACAGCTGTGGGGGCTCTTGCAAATCACCCACCTTGCTAACAGAATGTTTTTTCAAAACTATGTCTGGTAGTTTTCCCTCATAGCCTGTTTCCTGTAGAGAAGAGGGCTTCTTAGATGCCACTACTGTGGCCCATGTCCTCAAACTTCCATTTGCTGACTCACTCTGCAATGCAACTACTTCTTGCTTTTTGAAACCCTGCACTGCATCATCAGGTTTTTTAAAATCAATTGCCAGCACAGGTGTTACATCCATCAATTCATTAGCTTTGGTGTCTGCACATTGTAACAGAGCCAGCTGTTCTTTATGTTGCCTCTCTGCATCATGAAGTGCAAATACATCATAATGACAGTAAGAATATTCCATGCAGTGACTTCTTGACACTTCCCAACTTACCTTCTCTTTTTCCTTTATCAGAATAGTTTCCTGAACATCTTTTTTCAACCCCGCTATTTGCTCCTGATGCTGTCTCTCTGCATCACGAATCCTATGTACATCGTATGGACAGCAACATGCTTCTGCTCTGTAACCTTGGTGTAAAATAAAATGCATTTCATCTTCAGTCAGATTAGAACCTGGCTTCAGCTGTGCTTCCTGAAAGGCACCCTCTGATGTAGAAACAGCATCTGTTGATTCTTTACTCAGTTCAGAACTTGAAAACATCAGTACTTGGTCCTGAGACACAATTTGTGATGGACAGATATCATCCGTTGAATGTTTCGGTTGTTCACAAAATGATTTCATTTCTGGGTCCTGACAGACATCTTGCGATGAGGGAACATTGCCCTCTGACCTCTCAAGTTTTGCTGTATCACAGGTACCGATGGCCATTACCTCTATCTGATGCTGCTGCTGTTTGAGTAGTTCTTCATTGGAAGTGTTGCCATTTCTGACTAATCCCTGAGATTTCACCACAGCTGTTTGCATACTTGCTACATCCTCTTCACATAGCAATTCCTTTGGCAAAACTTTACTTTGAATTTTGTTCCATTCTTTTTCAGCATCAAGAAATTTGTATGATTCTAACCAAACATCTTCCTTATACAAATTATGAAGCATTTCTGTTTTATCTTTCTCAGGTACAGGTGCGAATGAAGGGCCAACAGTTTCATCAAGCTTCAATTCTGATTTTTCTCTATCAAGGAATTTCAGCTGTGTAGCACCATCCTCGATCAATGCAACATGTTCTTGTAATTCTAGTGAAGACTGTGCATCAGTTAACTCCTCTTCAATAATAGCTGTAACTTCTGCAATAATGTCAGAGGATAATGCTTTTCTGCTGCCACCAAATGTGGAATCACTTCCTATAATCTCTGCTTCTTCAAATTTTGTGGAAATGCTAGTACAAGGTTCAGGTAAGGATGCTTCTTTTACACTGTCTATAAGACTGTCACCATTGATTACCTGCCTATCCACAAAACGTTCTGTAACCTTGGTCTCTGCAGGCAGATGGGAACTTTCTGGTTTCTCTAAAATCACTGTATGATCTCCCAGTAACGTGTGTTTCTTAAATTCATGCCACCTTTTTTCAGCATCCAGTAACATACGAATGTCATAAGCCTGGACTTCAAAAACATGCGTACTTCTAGGGCCTTCATTCAATGGTGACTCAAACTTGCCCTGCTTGGTATTTACAGCAGGAAGTTCTTGTATACACTCTACTGCCTTCTCCAATGCACTCTTCAATCCTTGTTTCTCCTGGCTTCTTGAAGGAAGAGAAGAACCTCTGAACACTTCTTGTGCCACTTTTTCTTGCCAGTACATTTCAGCATCCCGGAATAGATAATACCATGGCTTGACCTCCTGTACAATGAGCTCAGCCATTAAAGGATTATGATGAACATCTGTTGTAGTGCAGGCTGCAACTGAAACTTCTAATTTTTCTAACACCTCCTCCTTGGGTGAAGATGGTTTCTGTACAACAGTTTCTGGTATTTTTATTTTGGTATTAAACCCCTCCACATGCACAGACTCATCATTTTCAAGCACTGCTAGTTCTAAATCATCCAAGCAAGCATACGCAATCTCTTTGGAAGATGGGCAAGTTACAGACTGAACTGCAGCACCACAGATATCAGAAACGGATTCAACAGTCTGCACGACGGCCTTTACTGCAGAAGTAGTTTCAGTTGTCAAGCCATATTCAGAAATCACATCATTCACAACTGTAGCAGATAATTCCGTCATCGGCGTGTGTTCAGAATTCATGTGACCTGCAAATTCAGTGAGTGACTCAGTCATCAGACCAGGTTCATAAAACTCATCATTCACAACTGTGGTGGCAGGAACAGTCATCGCACTAGGTGCAGACACCACTATGTCTGAAACTTCATTCACTGTTTTAGTCACTGGGCCACATTCAGTGAACTCATCATTCACAATGGCAATGGCTGTTTCAGTCATCACACCAAGTTCAGCAAGCACATCATTTGCAGCTGAAGTGATTGTTTCAGTCACTGGACCCATTTCAGATGATAAATCATTCACAAATGTAGCAACTGCTTCAGTAGTTGAACTAAGCTCAGAAAGTGTATCACCTGCTACTGCTGGGACTGTTTCAATCTTCAGGCCAGATTCAGTACACAGATCACTTGCAACTGTTGTGATAGTTGCAGTCTTCAGGCATGGCTCAGAAAGCACATCACTTGTTACTGTTGTAATTATTTCAGTCCTCAGGCAAGGCTCAGAGAGCACACCATTTGCTATGGTTGTCACTGTTTCAGTCTTTAGGTCTGGACAGACATTGCCTGCAACTGCTGAAATTGATTCAATATTCAGATCCAGTTCAGAAAGCATATAATTTGCAACTGCTGTGATATCTTCACTCTTCAGGTCAGCCTCAGAACACACATTATTTGCACATGCAGAAACTGATTCAGTCTTTAGGTCAGGTTCAGCAACCACAACTTTCCCCACTCTAATGATTTCTGCAGTGTTCAGACCAGATTCAGAACGCACATCATTCTCAGTTGTTTTGATTTCTTCAGTCTTCATGGCAGGTTCAAAAAGCAAATCATTCCTAAGTACAGTAACTTCTTCAGCTTTCAGGCCAGGTTCAGAGCGCATGTAATTCCCAACTAAAGTGCTTTCTTCAGTCTTCAGGTCACATTCAGAAAGCACGTCTTTCCCAAATAAAGTGGTTTCTTCAGCCTTCTGGCCTGGCTCAAAAAAAACATCACTTTTAACAGTCGGGACTGTTTCAGTTGTCAATCCAGAGTCAGAAAGCACATCATTTCCTGCAGCAGGAATAACTTCTGTTTCTAGAGCTGGTTCAGAAAGCATGTAATTCCCAACTAAAGTGCTTTCTTCAGTCTTCAGGTCACATTCAGAAAGCACGTCTTTCCCAAATAAAGTGATTTCTTCAGCCTTCTGGCCTGGCTCAAAAAGAACATCACTTTTAACAGTCAGGACTGTTTCTGTTCTCAATCCAGAGTCAGAGGGCACATCATTTCCTGCAGCAGGAATAACTTCTGTTTCTAGAGCTGGTTCAGAAAGCATGTAATTCCCAACTAAAGTGCTTTCTTCAGTCCTCAGGTCACATTCCGAAAGCGCATCTTTCTCAAATAAAGTGATTTCTTCAGCCTTCTGGCCTGGCTCAAAAAGAACATCACTTTTAACAGTCAGGACTGTTTCAGTTGTCAATCCAGAGTCAGAAGGCATATCATTTCTTACAGCAGGAATAACGTCTGTTTTCAGAGCTGGTTCAGCAACATGATCTACGACAGGAACTGTTGTTTCAGCCTTAAGTTCCAATTCACAAAGCGCATCACGAACTGCAGCAATTACAGTCTCTTGAATTTTAACAAGCGTATCATCTGTTACAGTGTTCCTTGCAGAAGATGAAGGCAAAATAGTCTTTCCATCCACCTCTTCTTCACCACCCTTAAATACCAATGACTCATCTACAGCACTTGCATCATCATCAATCAGTTTGTCTGATGGACATAATGAATGAAGTTTCACTTCTTGAGGAATTTCTGCCACATTTTCTTCTAGTGACTGAATATCACACACACTTAATGACGTATCAAAGCTTTCTTCTGATACTGTCACTGGTGATGCTTTTAATAAAACTGGCTTCATTTTGGAATCTGAAAGATTACTGTCACCTACTAAATAAGGTGTTTCTGGTCCTGATTGCTCATTAATCACTGTAATTACTGGTGATACTGGTTGTACTAACACTGATGCCGGAATACTATCAATTCCTATATCAGGAGCTATTTCATGGAAATCAGAGGAAGCTACTTCTGTGACCAGAGATGTTTCTGGTTTATGATGAGTGATCTCATCAGGTTGATGCTTGTTTACAGTTTCAGCATCCAAATTTAATATTGTAACAACTTCTGCATCATTTTCTACTTTAAACTGAGGACTTCTGAATTCAACTGGTATTTTTGGGCGCCTCTTCTTCTTCATCATCTTATCTTTCATCACCCTGTACTCTTCATCCTCTTCTATATCCTTCGGCTCTTCTGCCATTTTAACCTTTCCATCTCTTTTTTTAGTATGCCCTTGTACAGACGATTTTGGGGTTTTCTTCTTCTTTTCTGGTGCACTATGGGTAGCAACTGCTACTGATTTTGCTGCCTTTTCATCTACTGTCAAGGTATCTATGATCTTCCGAGGTTTTCTTGTTCTTTCCTTCACTGACCCAAAAATTCCTGCAGTCTGAATTTCAGGTACCTCCATGTTAGTGTTTCCTTCTTGTGTGTTCACTATTTCTTGTGCCAATCTACAATCAGCAGCGATTTCAGTTGAAAATGTCGCTAATGGAACGTGAGTGTCAGGTGAAGCGGCCACAGATGGCGTTAATGATGAATCATTACCTTGGTCTTGCACTATATCAGACATATCCACAATTGAGGGCTCAGGGAAGTCACAAATGCCCACACATTTGAAAATGGAACTATCTACAGTTGATACATTCTGCAGTGCAGATGATTTTTCCATCCAATTTGGTGCTAACACTAGAGAGTCTAGATTTTCTTTTGATGATAATGTTCCACATGGAACTAAAGGTGTTCCAGAGGGATGTTTCTTGCTTTCAGGCAAAGACAGTGGTACTGGTGGGGTAGAACAAATATCTCCAATCTCAGGATCAATTTTACATGGAATATTCACATGCATTTCAACTTCATGAACATTCATAGTATGTCTAGCTCCCTTCTTTGCATCCTGCTTTTTAAGTTTAAGAATACTATCCAAAGACACACTAGCTTCAGTTGATGTCTGGTATTCTCGATGTTCAGATATTTCTTCAGATTTGCGACCCAAATCCTTATCTGACACTGAGGTAAAGCTGATATCTCTTTGCTTCTCAGTATTCTCATCAGCACTATTGTGTTCAGACTCTAATTTATATATAATTTCATTCACCCTGGTTTCAGATCTCTCATCTTGAACAACAGACAATGCTTGTTGTACTTGTGTTGAAGCGAATCCTTCTTCATCCTGTTCATGATAATTCTCTGTACAATCATCAGGCACTTCTCGATCAGGTAGAGATGTTTCAGGCACAAAATTATACTCTGTATCTCTAAATGCATCTGCTTTCACAGTATATGCATCACGTACATTCTCTTTTGCAGGCAAAGTAGCTACAGTAATCTGTTCTTGAACATTTTCAGTCTCTGCAAATAATTTCATGCACTGGTCTGTGTCACCAGAAGAACAAGGAATCTGTTTTTCAAAAGATTCACAGATTTGATCATCAGGCTCACTCTTCCTATCAGGTAATGGTACGTCCGCTTCACTCTTTACCATTAGCATATCTTGCTCAGCATTTACACATTCCTGATTTGACAAATGTTTATTTTGTTCATCTACAGAACCTCCACACTCTGATTTCTTATTGCTTTTCCTGCTCCTATGCACTGCATGTTCAAGTTGTTTGAAAGCAGAAACACTGTCTGTTTCAGAAATAAGGTCTTTGTCATTTTGACTTCTATCATCCTCAACAATTTCTTGTCTTTTATCTCGATTGCTATCAACTGCAGCATCCTCTGAATGGGCAATGCTTTTGTTCTGTTCCGATGTAGCTGCTTTATGCTTCTTGGATGTTTTGGAACTTCCCTTTACTTTGTTCAATGGCTGCTGCTCAAGATCTGTTCCAACAGTTTTCACTCCTTTCAAAATTCTCACATCTTGAATGGCATTTCCCGTGTCTTTACCAAGTTCTTCAATGTCTTTCAAAGTGGACTTTGATTTCTTCGACTTTTTAGATTTTCCTTTCCTCGTTCGTTCAGTTGTTAGCACTTCCACATCACCAATATCAGTATCACCTACTCCCACACCAGAAGTAATGGTTATTTCCTCTGATGACACATCTAAATGTTCATGTGTATCTACTAACAAGTCTGCGCATTTGTCTGATGTATCCATGAGTGCCTGTCTACCATTCTTATCGTGTTCATTCTCCTCAGGTGTTTGCTTCAATGAAGGTTCTTTTTCTGTCACAGGCTTATGTTTACCTTTCCTGGATTTCTTGGAAATTTGCTTCCTCTTGCTTGCATCTCCGTCCTGGACTGTACCTAATTTAGTGCTAACCAATGTTTCTTTACTACTGAAATCAGTGCCTTCAGTTGACTGCTTTACTGAAATGACATCCATGGTCATGTCATCTCCTGTTCTAAGTCTGTCTTGTTCTGATAGTAAAACATTCCCAACTGGTTCTTGCTTAGGGGAGTGAGGAGATTCACACTGCCTGGATATTCCAGCCTTTGTGCCTTTACTATTTCCTTTCCTTTTATGTGGCAACCTGGCCGCTACTTCTGGTGCGTATGTCTTTTCTGCTTGATCATTAAGTTTTACCTTCTGCGAATTATCTTCCTTGTTAATAGATGAAAATTTATTTCCTAATTTGTGCTCTTCTTTCAGAGGAACATATTTTGTTGTAGTCTGTGACTCCACACCTATCAATGTTGTTGCAACATTGTTACTTACTTCTTCTTTAGCCAAGTCTGTAGCATTTTTCCGTTTCCTATGGCTTTTTTTGCCTTTACTTACAGGAAAAGTTGTTGTTTCTCTCAATTTGCTTTCTTGCTTTGTTACACTAATATCTGCTTCCTTCTGTTTACAATATTTATCTACAGGAATTGCATGATCAACTACAGGGACAATTTCACTGGTTTTCAGGAATTCAGTTTCATGTTGTATGTCAGCTAACAGATCTGGTGGAGGTACATATGACTCCTGGTTGGGAATTTCAACATATTCAAACTGTGGAGTTCTGCTTTTCTCCTCTACTACAATACTTTCTCCCTGAAAACGTTCCGAAATTTCTTTTTCCACGCCTGTAGATTCGGCTTCAACTAAATTAGTTGCATCAGTAATGTCCGACAACCGTTCCAATTTCTGTGTGAGCAATACATTTTGTCCACTTTGGATACCATCAGTTTCACATTCCATATAAGTGCTATGTATCTGGGGTTCTTCCATCACATGTTTTCTATCAGGGACATTACGGCCTACTAGCTTCTTTCCACGTTTCTTTTTCTTCTTGGACTGATCAGTTTTGGGGATTACAGTGTTCACATTTTTCTGTTCACTGGCCACATCACATAAAATTTCCGGATTTTTATCCCGTTTATCTTGTAAAGTGGAATTACATTCCTGACTATTTGTGTCTTCAATTACCATGCTGGTTTCAGCAGATGAAACCACAGCTGCCACATGCTCGGGTTCTGCCTTGTGAATTAACAAACTTTCATTATCAGCATGTGTAGCAGTCTTCACCTTTTTATATTTTGTACACTCCTTTTCTTGTTCCATCACACTAACCTTTGCTTCCTGAGATATTTCAATATTCTTATTTTTGTGTTTGCTTTGGCTCATTTCCATCACTGCAATCTCTTTTAAAGCCTTCTCTATTTCATCTTCATCAGCATTCTTCTCTAGTTTCTTCTTCTTTAGTCGTTTCTTTTTTTCTTGGTCTGTTAATCCATCTTGTTTTTCATCAACAAACTGTACTTGTTCTGACATTGTCATTCCTGTTGCATCATCCCCTTCAGTTGCCACTGGTACATAATTATGTGGGGATATTTGTGAAACAGGTTCGCTGTGTATATTTTGTTGTCTACCATCATACAATGGTTTTGATTTCTTATATCCAATGTTTCCATCTTTGACTAAAGCCAAGCTGCTGCCAACTACAGATTTCACAATAGATGTAACAAGTGTAATGGGCTCTCCACTGTTGGCAGCAGCTGTAGCTTGCACATCGAGAACAGGAACTTGTTCTTTATTCTCTTCAGGAAGCCCTTGTTTCCCAGTAGATTCCACATTGGCAGTCAATGTTTGCTTCTTTTTCTTCTGCTTGCCCTTTCCAAATTTCTGCTGTTGGTCACCTGATGGAGGGCCACTAACATGGGTTAAACCACTAGTTTCCTTCTTCACTTTATCTTTCATTTTCTTAACAGTTCCATCTTCCAATTTTGGAACAGTCGTTGTAGCATCAGCTACAGCACATCTCACCACCTCTTCTCTTACTGTAGATGGTGTATTACAGGAAGGAGAGGTAGACCATTCTTGACGGTAGCTGGTTCCGGGGGAAGTTCCTCGTGGTGATAGGGGTCGATCGTTTCTGTTTACATACATATTCACTGCCTGACTGGATGGCTGGAGTGGTTTTGCACACAATCCTTGAGCTAAAATCTGAGCATATGATAGCTGGCATTTATCCAGTTCAGTTGGTATGCCACCTGCACTTCCTGTCTGATGATCACTCTCAATTCCATGTATAACCAGAGGCTTTACCTCTTCATCTGCTACTGATGTACTAGTAATAGTCGTCACTTCAGTCTGACTGTGCTGACCTGATCTGACTTTCTTTGAACGTCTTGTATTATGTACCGGAGTTACTTCCAGAGATGAACTTATATCAGGATCAGGCTGCTGTGATATATCATACTCATGTAGTGTAAAGTCCTGATGAACTGGAGTTGTGTAGGCAACTGATTCAATAGATGGCTGAACATACTCCAGTGAAAGAGTTTCATACTGGTTAGTGGTCTGCTGAGTTGCAGTGACAGGATAAACTGCAGACTGATCACCATCATGACCCATTATGTACTGGTGAGCAGATTTGTGATATGTTCCCAGACCTGAATTAAGAAGTTGCTGACCTGAAGTAATAAAACCCACGACATCTGGTGTGGGCTGCTGGACGTACTCAAACACACCTGAAGCCACTGCTACGCCAGTGACATCATGTTCATGAACAGGTGCTATCACCTCTTCTTCTAGGAATGCACCCGTACCCACTTCTTCAACCGAAGCAACCTTTTCTTCTACACCTCTGATCTCTAATGTATGATCCATGCTATAGTTTCCTACATTCTGTGCCGGATTTTCACCTGCGGCTGAAACGTAAACGTCCTCTGTATGCTGAAATCCTGCCACTGTTTTGTGTGACTCTGGCAAACTCCACTCTTCCTCCTGATACTGATATTTTCCTCCGTAACACTCTTGTACCTTCTCTCCACTAATATCACTGTTTTCTAATATTGGCATGTTCACTTCTTTAAGGTCCATCACTGGTACTGTTTCTTCATGTCCATCTGCAACCTGTCGACCACGAAGTATGTCTGCATATGAAGTAGAACCTGGATTCCACATTGGGCTTGGAGACCTCCTACGAAGGACCTGAGGCTTCAGTGTTTCCTGAGGTTCCTTCAACACAATATGGTGATGTTTTTTATGCACTTGTGCACGTTCTGAAGTTCTTGTGACAGGATGTAGTGGCCGCACATCTTCACGTGAAATTATTTCCATGTCCTGGACTTCAGGCTTCACAAAAATACCTTCTGATGCATCACACTGTGTTTTAGAAATATGTGCACGAGATTTATCTGTATTTTTTCTTTCTTGAGCATCTTTCCTCTGCTGTGATCGGCCATGGCGAGATGGTCGACATTTCTCTATCTGAGAAACACTGCTTGCACCTTGAGAGCCGACTGACTGTGCCCCTTCAGACTGAGGTGATACAGTTGAGCTCATTAATGACACTCCCACATCTTGCACTTTTTCAGAAAACTTTACTGGATTTCTGAAGTCATATACTTTTAAGCTTTCTGATTCACCACCTTTTCTTATTTCACCTTCACATTTTGTTTCATCAGACATTTCTGGATTTCTATCTTGTTTTGGATTATCTTTGATCTCCATAACCGTCCTAGTCATCACAGTCTTTCTAGGAAGATGCTTCATTTTGTCATCCTTCTCTTCATCTTGTTCTACAAAAGGGCAGGGGCTGGAACGACCAGCTGCAATATCGGCGTAAGTGGCAGATGATGTCATATGAACACAGAGATCTGCAACCTTCGACACTGCAGACTGCTGACTGGCCTTCTGATGCCTTCTACTGCCACCAGAAATATCAGCAATGTGAACACTGCCACTGGGAGGAATCTGTTGGTTATTTCCATTCCCCTGCTCTACTTTCTCCGGAAGGATGACCATGTATGGGTCCACCTGATGGATCTGGTCCATCAGGGCTTGTATCTGATCTCGGTAGCAGTCCATGTTCTGAAGAAGGTCCTGCAGTAACGTGACCGGGCCAGCAAAACAACAGTTAAGTCCAGAGTTGGTCCACATGTGTATATATATATATATATAGATACAGATATAGATATATCAGAAACACTTAAAGCACTGAAGAATTTCAGACACAAAAGTGTTTGCTTCTGTTGAAAATACAAGGTCATGTATAACTTTTCTACTTTCTATTCTGGTGGCCACGTTTCACATTTCAGTCCAAGTATCTTACCACTTTTATTCTTTTTCCAATTCTTGTTCCACTTGTCAAAGACTTTTCAAGAAATTCTATGTCTTGTTTCTATAACACTAGATGTATACTGTGATCGAGCGACAATTTGCGTGTTTCCAGGTTCATGAACAAGTAGCAGGTGAATAAGCAGGCAGGAGGAGGGATTTTGCTAAGAGTCTAAGGGCTCCAGGTCAGGAGATCCCCGCTGTGTCAGAAGCTTGATGCGCTCATTACGAGCACTGATCTTGATCTGCAAGGCTAGAACTCTCTCTCGGCATGCCTGCATCAGTGATGGGGGAGTGAACAGGAGTGCAGCAAAAAGAGATGTGTCAGAACAAATCAAACTAAGAAAACCCAAAACTAATTCAGACAGGAGTAAAGTGCTTTAAAAGCCGCTCAACTGTACTGAAAATGAATATGTAAATGATACAAATTGTAACATAGAAGAGAATAAGAATAAATATAATTTGCCACAAAATTCTATTAAACCTTTATCCCAAAGAAACAACTCCACATGAAAACAAAGCAAACCCAAGATACTACTATTATAAAAATTAGAATCAGTATGAACTATGAAAGAAAGAGATCCAAAAATAAAGTGGTGTTGCATTGTGCATTTAGGAGATATGAAAAAACACAGAAATGAAATCCAGCTGCAAGGTTTGAAGGACTGGTGGAAACACCTTGATGAAATGATTACGTAGCCACCACCTGATATAATAATCAAAGAAGTCCTTCATCAAAATGTTTCCAGGTTTTCTCTATGTTTACAAGTTTGTTTAACACAACTACTTCAAATATGTGGGGTTTATACGAAGCAGTTTCATTCGTTAACACTAAATGTGTCTGAAATAATCTTAGGCACCTGCAAACAAGGACATGTTACCACTCCAAAAGATACTGCAATATGCTGATAACCACTTCACAGCTTCTACTTAGCTCACTGTAACTCTCTAGTATGTCAGTAGTAACAGCTGAAGTGTGTTTATTACATTCAAGTGAACACGCCCTATGTGCATTAATGTCACATTGGAACTTCAAAACATTGTTACAGACAACATTCTGAATTCATTATCTCAACTGGCCATACATGAACATCAATGCAGCTCCATTAAGTAAATGCTTGGTCTTCAGAGACACTTTGTACTACAGAATGACAAGCTGGCAATGACTGTTAAACATCTCAGAATTAACACAAGGCAGACAGACACAAAAACAATGATCCCTCATAAAATGTCATTTCAGTTTTCTTACCTCACAGTCCTTAAGCTTTAGCTGATTGGGGTGGGCATTTCAATTTTGGTGCAAGGTTTACAAAAAATGTATCATTATACACACACAAAAAAAATTATGAATGTACAGAATTTTATGGAAAATAAACACAGATTATGCAGCATGTCTTTAAAATGCAGTACATTTCCTTGTTTCCTAAATACAAGGGTGCAGAAAACTCCATGCCCAAACTTCGGAAGGTGATAGGGACCAAAACAAAAATTTATTGTCAAGCAAATGTATGTTTGACATGCATCCTTGCAGTGCCACGGATCATCCAAGTGACTCTGACTTAAGTTGGAAATTAGGCAAAACCACTTAAGTATAATGAAGTTGTATTTTGTACCAAATTAGAGAAGATGATCAAACGGACAGCTCCTGACCTCGATATAGCAAAGACTGACATGTGACTAAAAAATGCCAGGTTGCTGCTGCTTTAATGATATGGGCAATAAGATCCTCTTCAGAATCAACATATCACTGCCACTTAAAATGTTTGCTGGTTTGGACAGGGTGGGCCTGTGGCATGGCCCCCAGGTCACCAGACCTCACACCAATGGACTTCTTCCTATTGGGCCACATTAAAGCCCTGATTTACATGTTGCCAGTTGATTCTGAAGAGGCTCTTATGGCCCATATCATTAAGGCAGTGGCAACTATTAGGCAGCAACGTGGCACTTTTGAGTGCACACATCAATCTCTGCTGTGTCATTTAGGCTGTGTATCGAAGTCGGTGGCTGCACATTTGAAACTTCTGCTCTAAATTGGTACAAAATACAACTTTTCTTCAGAGTACTTCTGTGGTTTTGCTTGACTTCCAACCTCAGTCAGACCCACTTTCATGGTCCATGGCACTGCTAGGACACATGTCCAATATATAATTAACTGACAATAAATCTCCGTTTTGGTCCTTCCTATCACCTCACAAAGTTCAGGCATGGAGTTTTTCTGCACCCTGCATATAAAATGAATTTCTGGAACTGTATTCTTATGTGTGTTCACATTTGGCCATGCAGGTATTTATAAAGTTCATTTGTTGGCATGCTCAATAATTACTGCCAATGCAGAACACCCATATACATCTGCAAGAAGTTTGAAAGTTTGAAATGTTATCAAAAATCTTGACATCTAGTTTGTAAAACCAACTGCTGATGCAGCTACTCCATCATGTTCATGAAGTACTCTGAACTCAATTCCAAATACTCTTCATTCCACAACCCTTCACATTTCACTTTCCAAATCAAGACCAGCCAATGGCTAAGCTTTAAATACTGTACAATGGTACACACACGAAAAATCCCAAGTGATGATTATGGCATCAGACTTGCCAGGGTATAATTACAACTGTGTAACTGTTTCCTTCCAGCTGTCATAAGTTTTAAACTTTGGATGTGTAAATGTTACATTGCAGCCAGTCTTATGGAGGATATACCTATGCAAGACCTCTTTCCATATAGTCCATGAAACAGAATATAATGGAATAATGCTGATATGGTACTCACATTTTGCTCTTCCACAGCTTTGTCACGATTTTGAGGCAAGTATGTGGGGCTGAGAACAACACGAAGCTGCTGCTCAACTTGAATTATCTGCTGCCTTAGTTGCTGAATTTCCTAATAGATAAGCAAACAAAGAACACAATAACCTACTCTGTATGTTAATTTATTGTGTACTTAATGACTCTCTCAATATACCTTAAATATACAGCAGTTAAAGTGACTGATGAATTGGAAAGGTTGTGTATCGTGGCATTTGCCAGCAGGTTGTGAAAGAAAACCACAAAACCTCAGTCAGGCAAGGTGGTTTCTATACCAAAACCTGCACCAGGGACCAGGAACTCCCAAACACTGAACACTGCCAACCAGTCCACTGCACCATTCAGTACAGCAATTATAAGGATCAACAAACAATTCCAGATCATACACCATTACTTTACCTACCACAAGGTAAGAGCACATGATACGGTATGCTGTTCAGGAACAGAAAACTAAAAACGGCTCATACAAGATACCAGTTATGACACAAGTACCAAAACATTTCAGCAATTTGGATATGTTGTAGAAAAGACAGAAATGAGTACAGCTTTTTCATCTACACAGACATCCACTTCACCCAACTGCACGCATTAAGTGCGTGTGCACACATGCATACACACAATGAAATAAGACTCACTTTAAGAAAGGTATTCACTGGCTGCACAGCACTGCAATTATCCTACCTGCTGGTACTGATCCAGCTGGGCTAGACATGCTTCTAAACTTGCCGTCTGCTCTTTTACAACTCCTGTCAGTTGGTCCAGCTCTCTAATAATCTCTTCTGCAGCCTCAGTTATTTTTGAATCACCAATAACACCGGTGCGGAAATGCAGCTGTCAAAGTAAAGATCATGTGTTTAATAACACAGCTGTTGCTTGCTCATGTGAAATTGAAAGATATTTCCACATGCATCTGTTGCAGTCTTGCATTCATTCATGATGGAGAACTACTGTGTGCCACTTTGATTGACTCACCAAACTATTTACATTAAGTATAAAACTTTTCAATGAATGTTATTATATCACTGGATTAACTACACTTTATGCTCTTATCACCACCACCACATCTCTTGCAGTCCTAAAGACATGGATGAAATAACACTGAATTGCACCCATTAGCTGCATGTATGACAATTTACCATGCAGACGTATGAACAAAACAACACAATACACATACATTTGCTTTAAAACACCGAGGATACTGGTTTAAAAATAAATATTAATAAAGGCGTGCACAAAAATCTGAGAGGATTTCAAAATAATCAAACATAAATCCTCCACAGTGTGCGAAGTTTTAAATGTGAGGATTGAAATGTATATTATTATTTCATAACAAAATAAAGACAAGAAGAATTTCAACATGCAAATATCACTGGAAGACTCTGGGAGGGTACATCAAGTCATGTCACATCACAACCGGCAAATGGGTACATCAGCACCTACTTTCCAGCAGACTGACACAATATCCACAATGACTTTGACCTCCAGTAACACAAATGTGGGAACCCCAAATCTTGTAATTATCATCAAGCATATTTCATTTATTTTCCTTTTTTCCTTTCCTCCACATCTGTTACCAAACAATCCCCTTCTCTTCTCTACATTATGAATTCTACTATTTTACCCACTGCATCATTTGGATTGAGAAAGTGGTCAGTCTTCAGGAAATATGAATGCAGGTGTCTATCTTAAGTATTACAGTAAATATTTGGGTTCCAACAGGCAAACCACACTGCCTTCAGCCTGAATGTGTGTTATATGGACACAATTCAGAACTACTAACTGCCAAGTTTCTGATTACAATTCCCCCCCCTTCCTTTATCTTTCTGTGTTCCTCAATTGTAAGCCCAAAGATTACACACAAAAAAGTAGTAGTGAATGTTCCTGTGAATCTGACAAAATACAGGGATGTTCTATGAAATGGTTGCAATATACCTGCAATTTTTCTACAGAGATGGCCAGCTTTGACTTCTGCATCGAAATTTCTGTCACCATCTTCTCACGGAGACCAAGTTGATCACGAAGTGGTCGCTTCTTGTTTTGTGGTGACTCCAGTGCTTGGTGAAACTTGTCCATACACGACCGTACATCTTTCATCTTCTTTTCACACTGCTCCCACTCTTCACTGGTTTCTTGGAGTAACGCATTCTTTAAGAGCAAAATGTATATATATAAAATAAAGAACTCATTCATGTATTACCTTCATAAATGACAAAACAGCCACCAGCAAAACTCAAAAAGCCCCTTCTGCTGATGAACAGAGTGTCAGTCCTACAAATTTTATTTCTTAAAGTCACATGTAGACCCAATAAAAAAATGCAATTCTGATGCTGCATTATGGTTTACATGGGCAACAAACACTTGACAATATAGTGCAATATGCCAAACAATAGGTCTCATATGCTGCCTACATGAAACTTACACATACAACCTCAAGTTTCACATCAGCATGTTTGTAACTGGTGACTCATGCCCCCCAGCCACACAAAATTTGTACATTTAAACTTGGACGCATAAAACAACATTCACACATAATCTGAAAATTTGAAACTTCTGTGAAGCAAATCTTCCTCTACTATTATAAACAAATGAGGATGTACCAACTGAAAGCCAAGCAAGACGTTTCACTTTCCATGAAGCCTTTCTGGAGGCGTGTGTATATATTATGCCATGCTGCTGACAGGCCACACCAGCAACTGCACAATTAGGAGTATTTATCCTTGTGTCTCTTCTTTTACCTGACCAAACAGTTACAACACTACTGAGGATGACACTGAGTCAACAGAGGCGGTGGGTATATGGCGTAAGGTTTGGCTATACATTTTATGTCAAAACTACGAAGATGGAAGCAAAAAACCTGGACTTCATAGGTCTTCAAATAAATAACCTGTCATGATACACCACTATGTAATATGGATAAGCATAACAGAGTTCTGGAAACTGTTTGCAAGGCAAGAACATATGTTTCGTTAAACACATACGGCGCAAGTCAAAGGCCACAGGTCACACATGATATGATAAGATGGAACATGACAGGTGTGCTGGGGAATAATATTTAGGGAATCATGTGCAGACAATGAGGAAGTATGTGGAGGGCTGCAACTGCAAGCCAAGGGGTTCTCATTCTGAGTTGGGCATAATACTGCATTACCAGATGGGTGATGGTATACTACTGCCACATTAGCAACGTAACTCTGAAGCAGAAAAAATGCAGGTTCCTCTGATGTCACATATAAATTCCCAACACTGCTGGTATGGAAGGCACCAGTAGCAACATGAACCCCAGTAATTTAAATAATTTAGACCATAGGAATCTGCACTGCTTTTAAGAATGTTCAACATACATACATCATTTTTTACTATCTGCCCAAGACGTGACAATGGCACAACCACCAAACATGGCACACTGTCATCAGGAAAAAATAGAGAGAGAGAGAGAGAGGGGGGAGGGGA
>Ga0268261_10000937_pt1 | contig 19471 bp, 14 predicted proteins | sample TergutNc150P1_FD_190353 | JGI IMG/M metagenome (GOLD analysis project Ga0268261, IMG submission 190353) | Nasutitermes corniger P1 segment gut microbial community from laboratory colony in Florida, USA - Nc150 P1 (SPAdes) (version 2) | ecosystem: Host-associated > Arthropoda: Insects >...
TTATATTATATTATATTATATTATATTATATTATATTATATTATATTATATTATATTATATTATATTATATTATATTATATTATATTATATTATATTATATTATATTATATTTAGCGTTGTCAAACACCGGTGTTTGACAACGCCAACGATATTGTGCACCTAGTTTCCTACACGTTTACATGATAAAGGAAGCGATGTGGATTTTACTGTCAGTGCGTAAGAGAACAGTCTAAACAGCGGTGTGTTAGCTTGCATGGTGAATTTCCATATGATGATGGTGTCCTCTACCGAAAAAATGTCAAAATATGGACTGACTGTGTGAGTAATTGAGAATTACTAAACTCATGGTGCATATTGTTAGAAATGTTTAGACAAATAACTAATTAAAATGTGCAGTATCATTAACATTTCTCATATCTAGTTTTAAAGGTACGGGAAAGGCAACTCCGTCACTGTGTTTGAATACGGATTACGTCAAGTAAACTTTAGGAGTTCGTACCGCCATTTATTCCCTGCAGAGGAAATAAAGGGATTGAGTGGTTAACTTCAAGCTCCAGTCGCTATTTATCTGTTACTCCCGTTATAAGATACTCTGAGGTCTCCGAAGCCGGTCTGCTTGCTATGTTAAAGAAAAAGTGCTTTTCGCGGACGAGAAAAAACCCCTGATTTTGTGAACGTCCATTTCGTAACCTTACTAAATTACTTACTTACTTATTTACTTACCTACTTACTTATTACTCCATGGAGCAGAGTCCATCTTGAGAAGCAAGCCGGTTCTCAGCAAGTCAAGAAATTCCCCACATTTTTTAGAACCCGAAGGTTCATTACCGCATACACAAGTGCCCGCCACCTGTCCCTATCCTGAGCCACATCTATCCATTCCATGCCACCCCAAACCATTCCTGAACACCCATCTTAATTTTATCCTCCGTTCTGTGTCTGGGTCTTCTAAGTGGTCTCTTTACCTCAGGTTTTCCCACCAAAACTCTGTAGACACCTCTGCTCTCCCCCGTACGTGCTACATACCCCGTACATCTCTTCCTTCTGGATTTTGATCACCCGAAAAATACTGGATGAGGAGTACATAGCATTAAGTTCCTCATTACATAGTTTTCTCCACACTTCTGTTACCTCGTCCCTCTTAGGCCCAAATATTCTCCTCAACACTTTATTCTCAAAAGCCCTCAGCCTACGTTCCTCCCTCAATGTGAGCGACCAATTTTCATACCCATACAAGACAACAGACAAAATTATAGTTCTGTGTATCTTAATAATTAAATTTTTGGATAGCAAACTGGAAAAAAAAAAGATTCTGCGCCGGATGATAGCAAGCATTCCCTGACTTCAATCTGCCCTTAATTTCTTCCTGAATAGAATTTTGATACGTTAAAGTTGTTCCCAAATAATTGTATTCTTCCACTCTTTCACATGAGTTACTCTCAATCTTTATATTGTGCCTCAGTCCTGCATTCTGATCACGAGACATGACAATGTACTTAGTTTTGTCAGAATTCACTTCTAGTCCAATCTCCTTACCAGCAGCTATTAAAGATTCTGTGTTATTTATAGTACATTTGTGTACAGTGTAATATATTACCATCGCCAGTATAAACTAAAAGCTGATTTGTACAGGCATCCTGGTTTACATGAACCCTCTTAATGGTGTACACGAAAGCAAAGTTAAAAAAAAATGGCGATAAATCAACTCCTTTTTTCAAACCATTCCTAATAGGAAAAATGTCATAAAATGCTTGCCTACTCGGGCTCTGCTATAGGTTTCATTCAGACACCTTTTTATTAACTTTACTAGGTTCATGGGGATACCAAACTGAATGGCAATATTATACCTAACTGAATCATAAGTTTTCTTGACGTCTTTAAGGGGCTGATGTACTTCTTCATTGTATTACCACTGTTCTCAAGTATTTGACGAATGCAGAATATATGATCAGTGGTTGAATTTTTGCTTCGAAATCCAAACTGATGATCTCAAATAATTTCTTCTACTTATGGATTTAACATTGACAACAGGAGGTTGGATAAAATTTTGTACGTAGTTGGCGGCAGTGATATGCCCCTATAACACTGGACAACAAATTTCAAAACAATTTTTGTATCTGTGATGATTACGTTATTAATTTATTTGTTTGCATCTATGAAGTTAGAAAAGGGACATAAAAAATTACTTTGCTCTAGTTTTAAAATTATGCTACCACTAAGATATTTTACGAAATAGGTTGAAATATTATACGGAACGGTGGATAAAATAAAAATCTAAATACTATTCAGTGGAAAAGAATGTGTTTAGTAGACTTATTCTGTTTAGGGATAATATTCACAACGTAAATTGAACGTCTGCACAGTCTTTTTCATGTAAGTCGATTATTTAACACAAACAAAATCTTTTTTTTCCCGTTTTGCCTGTATTCCATGGTAGGGGCATCACTTGCCAAAGTCCAGCAGTAGTCGGCGAGCATAGCACAGTTCCATTTCCTTTGATATCTCTTCTCCATTGAATAAACGTCTTGATGGAAAAGTTCTCCGTGTTCATCAGTCACTGCACCACAGTTCTCTGGGAAAAAAATCCAAATGCGAGTGAAAGAAGCGTATTTTTAGTGACATTCTGCAGCCAAATTTTTGGTAGCTCTGCAAAAGGTTGTTTACAAGCTCCTCGTAGTTTTGAGCCCTTCTGTTTCCCAAAAATCCTTTTACTACAAATTTAAAACTGTCCCAAGTCGCCTTTTCGTCGCTTTGAAGGAGCTTGTCGAAGTATTCGTCCTTGATAAGGTCTCGTATTTGTGGACCAATAAAAATACCTTCTTTCAGTTTTGCCTCACTTAGTCTGGGGAACTTTTCTCGTAAGTAAGTAAAGGCAGCTTCTTCTTGGTTCATGGCCTTTACAAAATTTTTCATCAGACCAATCTTTAAATGCATGGATGGTAACAAAATTTTACTCTGTTCCATTAGTGGTTGATTTTCCACATTCTTGATTCCTGGTTCCAGAGATTTTCTGATAGGACAGTTCTTTCTTGGGTAATGAAGAGAACGAGCTCTGCTGTCCCTTTCACAAATGAAGCAGCAACATTTTGTGAATCCTTGTTGTAGTCCAAGTAGTAAGGCAATCACTTTTAGGTCACCAGAGATTTGCCATTTTAATTTATCGTAATTAATGGCTTCCATCAGAATCTTCATGTTCTCATACGACTCCTAATTATGCACTGAATGACCAACAGGAATAGAAGGTAGGGTGTTGCCATTGTGAAGGAGAACTGCTTTGAGACTCAACTTAGACGAGACTATAAAAAGTCGCCAGTCCAGAGGATTGTGATTTAATACTGAGTGTTTGCATCAGGCCACCAATATCAGTGCAAGCAACAAGGTCCCTTTCCATTTTAAAGAACTGAACTAGGTTTTCGTGCCTTTTACGATAGCAGAAATTCTGATATTTTCTTTCATTACTCACCGTCTGGGAGAGCAGTGCTGACACATATATCCCTTTCAAAGTAACTGTTTTAGGCATTAAGCCACACTTCATGTATCATGACAACTGGAGCCAAGAATTGAATTCTAAGGCTATATTTGGATTCAGCACATTGAATTGAAGAGGAATCAACTATTTTGGTTACGGATCCATTTTGTGTGTTGACCAGTGTGATTATTACAATCTGTTTTGTCTCCCTTCTTATAGATAAGTACAATGATCAGCTCCTTCCACTCCTCACTCCAGATATAATAAGTCTGTGGATCTCATACCGAATTGTTCTACCCTTCTACATTAATCCATTCTGCCGGAATTTAATCAAACCCTGCTGATTTGTGTCTCTTTAGCTTTTCAATAGCCATCTCAACCTCTAAACCACTCGGCTCACGCACTAGTGGTTCTGCTGTATGTATTTCTCTCTGCCTAACATCACTAACACCATGAACATTGAAAGCTGAGATAAATGGTTTCTCTACCCCGCGAAAATATTAAAGGAGGCTGTAAACAAATCACCCTTCTCATCCTTTACTATATTAGTTCTAGGCTGGTAACCTTTCATAAAATCATTGTTGCCCCTATACAAGTCTCTGATATTTTTTATCTTACTGTTAGGTTCAATTTCATCAATTTTTGTCTTCCAAAAATTTCTTCTTTTTTTTCCTGAAATGTCTGTTAATTTCACGTTTTACATTGTTTAGATTATCTACATTGCTTCGGTTTGGATCCTGTAACCACTGCATTTTAGCCTCTTTCTTTGAGCTAAGAAACATAAAGATTTTCATCTAACCATGGTTTATGCTGCTTCAATTCGTACAGAACTGGACTCCATTTAGCTTCTCTTTTATGTTCTACCAAGCCCTATATATGTCCTCGCTATCATTTAAGTTCTCCAGAGTTGTAAATCGGATAATTTTTCCCAACCTCTAACTCATTTAGCTTCCTGAGATTAAATCTTTCCCCATCAAACTTCAGTGCTTCTTGTTTACTTACAGCCAATCTTTCCCTAACTTTTGCTACCACCAGATAGTGATCAGTATCACAGTCAGCTCCCTTGAAAGATCTCACATCGAGTATACTCAAATTCCAGCTCCTATCCATCAACATGTGCTCAATGTGGTTGCGAGTTTTCCCATCAGGAGGGGTCCAGGTGTACTTAAGAATATTTCGTTGCAGGAACATTGTGCTCTTGACAACTAGACTTTTGTTGTGGCGAAGGTTACTATTCTAACACCATTATCATTATTATCCTGCTGTAGACTCTCCCTCCCAATAGTCGGTTTGAAGTATTTTCACTCCCCACTTTTGCATTAAAATCTCCTAATAGAATTTTCATAAGTTACTTATGAAAATTATCAAGAACCTGCTCTAATTCCTTATAAAAACTGTCTTTTGAATCATCACTTTTCTCCTCACTTGGTGCATGCACATTCAAAATAATGATATTACACCAGCGACCTCTAAGAACTATATATGACACCTTATCGCCAACAAACTCTACTCTCTTATCTGCTGATACTATTCTGTGGTGTACAAAATGTCCTGTTCCCAATTGATGATTTTCTTTTTTTTTTTTCATAGAAAAAATACAATCCCCTGCTTTTACCGTTCCCCTCCCCTTTTTCCTACCTAACTTCCTGTACACCCACTAAATCTAATTTATATCTTGCAAATTCCCTGGCTGCTGTTGTAAGAGAACCTAACGCATACAGGCTCTTGACAATCCAACGTGCCGAATTTCAAGTCTTCTTTCCATTGCTTAGCTCGTACCAAAGGATCAGTCTAGCTACGAGGCCTTTGTAAATGGTTCGTAACATGATACCTTTTTAAGGTGAGGAGTTGTTATCACCTCGCCCATCCCCAAGCTGAAGAACCACACTTTGTCGGCGGTCCGCTACTGGTTATTCAATATATCAGCAACTACCCTTCATATTGGAGGCTGTTTCTCCATCCCCAACCTGAGGTCGCCCCACTGCTTGGTGACAGCGAGCCACTAATCACTGCCATCTCGTAACCTAGTTACTATATATTGTACGAGCTAAACCGTCTTCTAATTTCTTTCAGTAGATAACCACTCGATACCTGTGAAGTGTTGTAAAAGCGTGATTAGTTCCCTGCTTTGGTTTGCTGTGTGGTACGACAGGTTAGAAAGCTAAACCACACTGAACCCAACTGTGTGGAGGTTACTCTTGTGTCGTGAAGAACGAGGCAGTAATTTTCTTTCTGGCGTTGGCAAATTGGTAATAGACTGCACAGCATCATGTTCCGAAAAGCGGTAATCTTGACTTGGCAACCTATAAATACACGTTATTTATTTCTTTTTCTTTTCTTTTTTTTTCGTTTTTGGTTTGTTTGAAATTTCCGGATATACTTTACACGTAGAATATAAACAGTGAACCATAGGTCGTTATCTTATTCCTCACAGAATTTTTTTCTCATGGATCTCTTATGAACTGAATGGGCTTAACGCCTGGAATACCCACTAAGTAGGTCCTACTTCACTCCAAAATTTTGCCGTTATTTTATGTGGCATTTGCCCTGCTTTGCAAGTTTTGAACAAGCCCGCTTTGGACACAGAGTTAGAGTGCTGGTCAGTATGGATAGGTTTTCTGTAAGCGTTTGTGTTTAATGCAGCTCTGTTTCTGTTGACGAGAACATCTAGGAAAAGAAAGGTATTGTATGAATTCTTTTTCCATGTCAAACTGGACCTAATTCCCGGATTATTGTTGTGGTTGAAGAAATGCTGTAACCTCAGTGAGAATTACACGTCTGCCTGAGGACAGATCTAAAAGAACCGAAACGTGTATTGCATAGTACAACATAAACAACAATATGCAACGTCAGATAAGTAAATTTGTTTTATTTTTAATAAATAGTGAAAATACAACGGAAAATATATTATTTTAAAACATTATATAATATTAAGTTTCGATAACAGGAATTTGAACCCAAACACACACAAACACGCACGCACACTCACACACACACTTTTTTTATAACTTTCCTACCAAATTCCTGTTAACGATGTGAAACAATTTGTAGGAACACCAAAATGTTACGTTTGAACATACATTGCCTGTCTTGCTTGTAATAATCTTGTGGGCAGCTGGGAGTGCTTTTAACCAGTAATTTTGTAGCTGATAACTTCCACGAAATTTCAAGCTGTGAGCTTTTGACAGAAATGTAGCGGTTTTCTTAATCCTTGTAAGTATCATACTACTGATTTTCCTTCTCTCTTTTTTCCTTGTCCATTCTGCCCTTTCATTATGCTGTACTTTTTCTCCCCACAGCGACTTCCAGTAAGGCTCTACTTCTGCTGTACTGTGGGGTTCTCTGACCTAAATGTTATTCACGCTCAAGTTTCTGTAAAATCTTTGGTGCCTTCCTTAAACTTCTTACTTGTGCATGATGGATTTCCCTTTCTACTATGTTTTGAATGTGTGGGTTTGTGTTTGTAATTTCTGTCCCAATGTCTCTGTCATTTGTGCTATATCTTTGATATTTTCCACTTTATAGTTTTCAAAATCATACTTTTTTTCCCCTGTTGAGTTTTCCATTATCGAAACCTGTTCCATTCTCAGCCAGTATTGATATTTTTTTCCAGTTACTTATTTGCCTTTGCATTCTTATACTCCAAATTTTTCTTTCTATTTTTGTCACTTTGAATAATTTATTTTTCTGTAATTATAAATAGTACCAGATTAATAAAAATTATAGTATCAGAAATTACATTAAAGAGACAGAAGCCTTGCATTTGCGATCATGAGTGTTGTGCACCAGTTGAAAGAAGTTTTCTAGAAAAATCCACACTGGACTTATATGGATGCTGAGAAGGCAACCTGATGGTTTGAAACAAAGCCAAGATTTTCCAAATTGTAGCTATTAGTAGCTAAAGGAACTGAAAGGAACTGGTGTACATGAAAAGTGTAAAAAAAGTCAAGGCATTCAAACTAATTTGAAAATTCGCAAATATGAATTCCTTTGAGCAATATTGGCAAGTAAGAGGGAAGGATGTTCCTCCTTCTTAATTTTTCATCCACAGAGCACATATAAGTATCGAAATACAGAGTTAATTTCACCCTCCTTCCTAATCATTTTTCATGGGAGAGATTGTGTCTTTCTGTCTCAGTTTACTCCTTCCCTATCTCTCCCATAATTTTTACTGTAATTTTTATTTAAATTTTATATTTTCTGAGTGGGCCGGATAGCATAGTCGGTATAGCGACTGGCTATGGGCTGGACGGTCCGGGGATCAAATCCCGGTGAGGTCGAGATATTCTGCACCTGTTCAGACCGACCCTGGGGCCCACCCAACCTCCTGTACAATGGGTACCGGGTCTTTCCCGGCGGTAAAGAGCGGCCGAGGCGTGACGCTAACCCTTCACCCCCTTCTAGTGCCGTGGTCAAGAAAGGGTAGACCTAGACCTCTACTCCCCCTATGGGCCGTACGGCCTGTACAGAGCCTCAGTGCCTGTACAAGGGTGCACTTTACCTTTTTATCTTTGATATTATCTGACAAAGAGAGAAATTCATCGCAGATACGAGTACTTACTCAAATGTATGCTGTCCAGTACTTGGGGTTAGAATGAATACACAAGAACATCATTAATTTACTTCGTCTTGCTGCCAAAATTCTTGTCACTATGTGCAATAGCCACTTCTGTTAATGCGATTTTCAAGTATTGCTTTAAAATTTTGAATGTGACGAGTTCCGATTTCAAATTTCCTTTCTCATTAGGTATTTAATATTGATTTATTAATTTTAATGTTACCCCTTTAAAGTTTTACTTAGAGTATTCTAAGATACGGCATGCTTGCTTCCTAGACTGGCATAAGGCATTTGACGGTGTAAACGAAACCAAATTAAAGCAGATTCTAAAGAACACTGGTATCGACTGGGACAAAAAGGTTTGATCAGCAAGTCGTATGTGGATAAGAGTGATAAAGTACGATGGACTAAGGAGAACGTGAAGATCGGAAGAGACGTTCGATAGGAAAAAAAACGTAATCAATAAACGGCGGCATACAAACCAAAGCAACCAAGTAAGATCCAACGTGGACTATCGATAACGAGACAGATTTCTCTGGACGGAATGAGATACCGCCAAATTCTTTAAGTTTCAAGAACATAACTAATACTACTCAGTCATAAAAAATTAACAGTCTAAAATAATAGGTTATCTAATCCTAGTTTTAAAAAAGGATTTCATAGACTCCAAATAAATACAAGATAAAAACAATAATAAAAATTTCACCTAACAACCAACGAAACAAAATAAACTAAAATTAAGTAATATAACAACCTAATGCCGAACACATTCAGATGTTTGCAAGGTATAACCGCGGCTTCTGGCACAAAATTTAACCGAAATTAAATATATTACTAAATACAAGAGTACTTGATCAACCAATAATAACTAATGAAAATAAACACTTAATCCCCCTTTAAACCATCTAGAATTAAAAGATAAAACTCATGCACAAACTTATATATAGAACAAACAAAAATTGAACGAAAAAGCAAGAATAAAACTTCTATCTTGTAAGATACAACAAAAGCAGTACGGTACAAATCATAAAATAATTAATAAAAATACATACAAATAGAAACACAAAGTAGAATAAATCAAACAAGTAGCTCCCTTAATTATAAGATTTTAGGCCAGACAGTAAAAACCCCGTTTTAGCCTCAAACAAAAAAACTGATTAACCCAACTCTTATGCCTCTTATATAACGCAAAAACTAACAACGGCACGAATATAGCGACAACCAATAAAAATAAACATAAGCGAATACATAAAGCAATTAATTAGTAACAATTTCAACCCCAAAATAAATTAATCTTTTGACCTAAGAGCGGCCGACTCCAATTTTACACCCAATTAAATAAAAGACAAACAACCAATAAACCCGTTCTACTAACAACAAAATAAACGTATAATAACAAAAACAAAACGCAAGAACGTAATTGATTTGGGCCTGTAATCCAACAATCCTAAACTTATTTCTTTTCTTAACTATTAGATAAGTTTAGGATTGTTGGATTACAGGCTTCATATACATAATTCTTAACCAAAAATAAAAATGTACACATATAAGATGAAAAACTACCCTTAAATATAGTTAAGGATAAAATTTCATCTTATATGTATAAACCTTAACGAAAAATAAAAATTTACTCTTATAAGATAAAAAACTATGATTAAATATATTTAATGATAACTTTTCATCTTATATGTGTAAATTTTTATTTTTAGTTAAGGTTTATACATATAAGAATAAAATTTATCATTAAATATATTTAACGATAGTAGTAACTAAGTAAGAAACGGTGCTGCAAGGCATAAGTGATAGAGTAAATAAAACTGGAAGATGCTATGGAATGGAAGTGAATGTGAAAAAAACTAAGGTAATGAAAACTTCAAGGCAACCATCTTCATTGCGGATTATGATAGATCCAAAACAACAGAAGAACGTGGAATATTTAAAATATTGGTAAATCATGGTAATAGATGACGCAGGAGGTACATGCGCAATTAAATCCAGGATTACCATGGCGAACGCAATATTCAATATTAAGAATAGTCTTTTAGCCAGCAAATTGGTTTTAAATTTAAGGAAGAATGTAGTGAAATGGTACATTTGGAACATAGATGTGAATGGTGCTGAAACTCTGACACTTCGGAAAGCAGATCAGAAATGCTTGGAAAGTTTTCACACGTGGTGCTAGAGAAAGATAGAGAAGATGAGAACAGCGAGTAGGCTAATTCCTTACCGACGTTGCCCGAAACGTCGAAAATAAATTACCACTACTCGCTGCGTAATAACCCAGAAGAACGCAGTTTTCGTATACTTCGCGCTGGAAGCCTGAAAACACGCACTGAGAAGATCAGTTGGATCGATCGTGTGAGAAATTTAAAGTATTATATAGACCCGAGGAGGAGAGAAACATTCTACCAAAAATAGATACAAGGAAGGCTAACTGGATTGGCCACATCTTATGCAGAAGCCACCTTCTAAAACACGTGATCGAAGGAAAGAGGGAGGGAAGGATAGAAGTAACTGAAAGACGAGGAAAGAGAAGGAATCAGCTACTGGATTACTTTAGGGAAAGAGAGGATACTGGCAATTAAAAAATAAAGCACTAGATCTCACTCTGTGGAGAACCTGCTGTGGAAGAGTCTATAGGTCTATAGAACTTTCGCGTAAGAGAGAGTATGTGATTATTATTATTATTATTATTATTATTATTATTATTATTATTATTATTATTATTATTATTATTATTATCGTTATTCTAAGTTATGATATTCTGTTTCTTATTATTAGAATACTGAGAAGAAAAAATTATCTTTCGGGTGAAGAACAGGCATTTCACTTGATAATTGTAAGGAAAATTTTTTTTCTAATTTTTTAGTGGCGGTCTTGAATGAAGGGTGTAACAACTGCTACTCTTTTCGTTGCAAGTTATTGTCTCTTTCTTGTCTTTTCCCTCCTTCAGTCAGTCAGTGATACGCGGAGCCCACAGAACACAAGAGAGTTTTCTGCTAAAACTGTTTTCATTACCGCGAAGCAAGGTAAAATTTTCACACTTTACGTGTATCTCCAAAAGTGATTACAGTATGTTTCACATTTATGTCCATACAGTGTATTGTAGATGTAATTTGCTTTACTTCGTAACAAAGTAGTTTGCTCGTCAACAACAATTATGTCATAATACGCTTCTGAGTGGGCGACTCTATGAACCCAAAGGATAGGGTGCAACTATGAATAGACCAAGAGCATTCATCACTCTCACACTGCGGCCTGTAACAGAGTTAGTGTCAAGCCTCGAGAAAATTGAGTAATATGGAGCTTTATGACCTGTACTTTTCAAAAAATGTTATTATGCATAATCCCAAGGCTACTTCGAGGATCCTCAACCCATGATTACTGTTTTACTTCCCTCCAGACTATGACAACCAGTCCAAAGCTCCTGTCGTTAGTGATAGTCGTCATGTGTTTAACACTATCAACATTAATGTAAAAAGAAGAGCTAGACGACTGAAGAGGAATACGGTGAATTACACTGGAGGAGGAAGCTTAACCGTTTGAGGGAGTTGGAAAGAGATGGATCAAAAGGATATCTACCCTTAGGTACTTAAGTGTATTTCTTATTATCAACGACACCTGATGTTTTTCAGTTACCTGTAATGTATTACAGTTTCCTTTCTTTGCTTCAACAAAGTGCACGTATAATACACATAATATTAGGCTTGAGAGTAAGCCGTTATTCTTTGTCTACAGATTTTACGTACGTACTTACTTACTCCATGGAGCAGAGTCCTTCTTGAGAAGCTAACTGGTCTGCAGCTAGTCAAGAAATTCCCCGAATTTTATGGAACCCGAACGTTCATCACCGCACTCACAAGCGCACGCCACCTGTCCCTATCCTGAGCTAGCTCCATCCAGTCCACACACCCACATCCCACTTCCCGAAGATCCATCCTAATATTATTTTCCCATCTACGCCTGGGTCTCCCCAGTGGTCTCCTTCCATCAGGTTTCCTCACCAAAACCCTGCACACACCTCTTCCCTCCCCCATACGCCCTACATGCCCCGCCCATCTCATTCTTCTTGATTTTATCACCCGCACAATATTGGGTGAGGAGTACAGATTATTCAGCTCCTCATTATGTAATTTTCTCCATTCCCCTGTTACCTCGTCCCTCTTAGGCCCAAATATTCTCCTCAACACCCTATTCTCAAACACCGATTTTACATAACGTGCATATTTATTTAATCATGATTTCAGGGTCACGTAAGAATTGTAATGTACGTATAATGGTGAATTAGTTTTCAGGGTTATTTACGAAAACTGCTGCTGGATGTTGGAACACTCAGTGGTTTTCCTTGAAATGTCAAAAAGCTGAATATTGGTGAAGTTTGTTGTTTAATTGCTACGAATATTAGCAAGTCTTTAGGAAAGTTATTTTCTACATATTTAACTTAGCCATGAATTAATAACAAAAGGTGGAGTATTTGTTAATTCTTTCTCATAGAAACAGAAGATGGCAAAAATCCATGGCACTGAATGTACACATGAGTCTTCGATATTGCAATTAATTCTAGTACCTATACACATGTCAGAATTTGTATGCTTCGTATTAAAGTGGATTGTTACGAATTTTCTATTTGTAGGCAAAAAATGTTGCATCTTTACAGAAAACGTTTTCTCAACGGACTTTATATTCGGCAATTTCCTTTTTAAATTTCATGGAACTTTACACTATTTCAAAATATTTATTGAAAGAAAATTTAAAATAAAAACCCTAGCCCAGCTAGTCCATATCTGCACATCTTTCCCCACTAATGGTCCAAACATCCACAGTCAATAGGGTGTCAAGTCGTAGAGATCAGATGGTCACGTCATTTGATTCTTACTGCTCATTTGCCATTAAAGAGTAAGAAAGCCCATAAAGAGTAAATTTTGTTTAGGCACTGACAGTTTTTCTTAGTTTATGTAGCTGCGCTGTCAATAACTCGGATTATGGCCACAAGATCAACTGAGAAAGCACTCAGGAATGGCAGTATATATACAAGTTACTATTGCAGATTTCGAGCCCACACATCAGACAATCCTACTTCTTTCAATTTATTTTACCTTACTTTTGTTGTCAAAAACTCTGTATCGTCTGAAATTTAAACGTCTGTCCTGGGAATCATATTCTATCTAATCTTCACATGCACAGTACAGATGCATATTGAAAAACAGCAGAAATTAGTCAGCGTGCTCCGAAATATTCTATGGCAGAATAAAGTGTAAATAATTGGTTAAAGCAATATAATATGTGCCCTGTTTTAAAGCAATAATTAATAATTGCGTCGTGAGTACATGCGGCATATTTCAATAACTGCATAGTGGCTTAATTATCTACTTGAAAACCAGTTCCAAAATTCAGTATTCATTGCAGAAGTCTGAAGTGGGCAAATGTGGAAAAAAAAAGCTGGCTACTTGTGGGTTGGAAGAAAACACGTGCGTCCATATGTAACTTCAGTTTTTTTCTAAACGCTACCTGCCACACACACACACACACACACACACACACACACACACACAAAGGGTTTAACACTTCCATAGAGTAGTAAACTGCAAATTTAAAGAAAATATTGCATTTGGATCCCTATTATGATTCTCTTTTTCAGGTTCTTTATGACACGCACGTCTTCACTTTTCTAACACAAATTAATAAAACTTATTTACAATTGACATGGTTCTGTAATAAAAATAACTACTTCCGAAAGCTGTGATTGATATAAAAGACGCACATCAACACTATCTAAAGAAATTTTAATTTCGTATTTGTTAGTATTTGCTAATTATAGTTAACTTTTTCGAATTACTTTACACAAAACTCTACCATTTTATAAATTAAAGGTGCTGGAAATGCTTCAAAACAAACTGCCGTGTCTTACTGAATATCTTGGTTAAAATACATATACCAAAAAAATCTAGGTAGAATGAAGGACTTTCAGTAATTGCTTGCATATTTCTTAATACGGATCACACCAATACTTTTTTTGGCTACGTCTGCCTTTTAATACCACATCTACAATCCATCGGCCGAGGAGGGAGTCAACAAATACTGAAGCAAAAGGCGGTGCAGCATAGTTAGGGTAGTGAGTTGGCTACATGCTGAACAACCGAGTAACGCGTTTCGATTCCCGACAGAGACAACAGATCTTTCTTTGCTCCAAAGAGATCAAGCCGGCTCTGGTGCCCAACCATTCTATTATTCAATGGCAGCTCTTTTCCCCAGGGTGAAGCGACGGAGACAGGAAGCTGTCTATTCATTTGCATTTAGAACCCAGGTTAAGAATGACTGGGATTATATTTCCACCTACCCATATGCCTTCATGTCCTACACGCGAAATCCTTACTTTACCTTTACCCAAAAGCCTGTAGTCTGAATGTTAACGTCATGGGTAGGTCCTATTCTTGAATATGGGGCTGCATGCTGGGATCCATGCACAGGGCAGATAAATGCGTTAGACCGAATACAAATAAAGCTGCTCAATCTATTAATCGTACGAAGAATTCTGAATGGTGAACCTATGCTCAGCGTATGATGATAGCACGTTTGTGAGCACTTTGTAATGCGTACTCCGGGGAACTGGCTTGGAAAGCTATACGCGACAGGTTGCGAAGGCGAACTGTTTGAGTAGGGTTTATCATGTTCGGAAAATTAGGGACAGGAAACAAAAAAGTATATCGGGAAGTATTCCTTTGTAAATAGGACCATTAAAAACTGGAACCAACTATCTGCAGAAACGTTAGGGACTTCCGCTTGTACGCCTAAAATTTTTAGAATGACGGTTAGTAAGTCAACTATAAACGGGGTGAAGTGAAAGGAACAGAAGTGTGGCGTAAATCGCCTAAACTTGCAGTGAAGTGAAGTGAGGTGAAGTGTAGCGATGTGACGTGAAATTAAACTGTAGGGAATTTAAGTGCGGTTAAGCCAAATTAGAGGGTATTGAAGTGTAGTGAAGAGTAGTTAGGCGAAGTTTAAATGAGAAGAAGTGAAGTGTCGACAAGTGTAGTGAAGTGGAGTGAAGGTCTTAGTAACAGGGTGTCTATCATTGTTAGAAAATATATAGATAATACGAAGTTTTTTGCTTACATAGCTGTTTCTTTCATCACATTCATTCATACTCTTTTGGTTCTATTTTGTATCGTTGTACATATGGTTGTATGTTTTGTATGCTTCTGTTTGATTTTGTAAATTATGTATTCTTATTGTTGTGTTATGTATTCTTATTTTTGTTTATGTGTTCTTATTGTTATGTATGTTCCGTTCTGGGTATTTTATTTCATTGTGTTTTTCTGTGTATTGTTTGTGTGTAAATGTGTACTGTACTACCGCCACCGGGTGTCAACCCAATTGCAGTTAACAAATATATAGTATCGTATCATATACCATATCATATTTTTTACTGCAGTGACCTCTCACTTAAATCACAACTACTTGTCTTTCGCTTTCATACCTGAAAATTCATGCCCTAAATTGGGTGTTATTAATGTGTTTTTGCCTTTATTTTTAATGGATCTTCAGAATTGTGATTACACGTTTTGTTATTCTCTTCTGTTGGCAACACAAATAGTAGGAAATACTGTCAAGAAAAGATAAAGGAAGAGGCTTTGGAGACAGGCGCGTATTCGTTTGTAATACATTCCGTATTTTATACCGTATAATAATATATTGTTTTTAAAAGATTTTCCCAATAATATATTGCTTTCGAAAAATTTTCATATCATTTCATATTGTTAGTTTAAGATATTAAGTTTACTGTGTTGGCGATTGCCCTAATCTAAGTTAGAAAAAATTTATTTACTTTTAAGATTACATTTCGGTCTTTAGAACCAAATATCGGACTCTCTAATAAGCCCTATCATTAAAACAGAGCTTTTAAAATTGGTCACCACCATCTACAGGCAACGCAGTAGCACGCTGTTATTGTACTTGGCAGCTGCAGACACAACAGAAGTGATGTATTTTTGCCTGGATCACCGAAGGATATAGATAACCTAACACCAAATCCTTGTGTCCGAAATTAACAGTGTCGCTTTTTTTTAAGCTTCTAAAGCTCAAGACTTCCATATGAAGTAGTAAGAGATTTGTGTAAGCAATTAGATGTAAAAATTAATCATTTTCAAACAATGGACCTGCTAGTATTAAGAATGTCTGTAAGAATATGAAACATGGGTAAGTGAAAGTTTACTTTAAAACTCTCTAAAATATCTACAGGGAAAGGGGCTGCCTCAGCATTAGGTCTAGCTGTATTAATGAAGAAATCAGCGGGTACAGATTATAGAAGACAATGCAATTAACGTAGAGGAATTTTATAAAGTATAGAAATTTTGAACTTCTTTCTGGCGGAAGATGTATGAGGAAGTCAAGAATACTCTATATCAAACAATAACGAAATCCAATAGACTTCTTTGTCTTCCGTAAACAACACTTAGAAATAATCCTTCAGACATAAATGTTAACTTGGGCATTAAAATATAGATTATACAACCATGGGCGCAAATTTCTAGAGTGCTGGATTCATTTGCAGTACGGTCTAATATACAGGCCACTCTGCGGTGATATTAACAAAAGTATTACCTTAAGGACGCACGAAAACCAAGACCAAAATTATCGCACCCATGGAACAAGATGTTCACAACGAAAAAGTGCTTCCGAATATATTTTGCATTGCCGTTTCTAGCATGAGAATAATGTTGGCTTATGAGATGCATAGCCATTGCGGCGGCTAGCCTGCTCTCTGTAAAATGTTCCTGGAGTACGCCAAGTAACGTCAAGTTGGTTGAAAAGATTTACAGTACCCATCTTGTCATCTTTATGGGAAATATGATTATCCAATGCTTTCCTGCAGCTTGTCCTCTTAGACCAGGATTTATCAAGCGGTACGACACAACTTAACGTATTGCTCTGTGGAATTCAAGACACCTGAAGTAACAACGCTTCAGGCAATGCAAATGTACGCCCAGTCCATATACAGTCCTGGAGAGGTCCATGGGGTTCAAGCAAGTTGAAGTTTCCAGAATTTCTTGACAATGGGCACGCGAATGGGGTAAGGTTGTCAGCCCTACACACCAGCCGTCTTTACCCTCCAGGAGATACCCCTGGTACTCATTTATGTTAAAGGCTGAGTTGTCCCCAGAACCGCAGTGCGACCGGAATGATTAAGTAAAAAAAATTGCAAGACCCCATTGGGAATCGAACCTGCGACCTTCCGGCCTCTGGCGCAGTGACTCAACCAACTGAGCCACCGTCTGGAACCAGAAAAAACTGCTTAAAAATTTTGTAGCAGGACGTTTTGTACCAGCCGGCATTCAAATGCATGTGCCCCAAATTTGAAACTTGGAATATGTCTAAACAGAAATGTGTTTCTACCGTACATTACAAACTTTGTGTCACGTTTACACAGACTAATCGGTTATCAAGGAAGCAATAGTTGTTTACTACCTGAGTAATAACAATAAATACCCAAATACATTCTGGGGATAACATGAAAATTTAAGGATATAATATTTGGAGTTATTACTGAGCATCAGGTAAGTATACCGCTTTTTTTTTAGCCCTTTCGCAGAATTGAGAAAAGCGACTACTAGCTTCGTCATGTCTGTCAGTCTGTCCGTCCACATCGAACAACTCTTCCCACTGGACGGATTTGCGTGAAAATTTATATTTGAGTATTCTTCGAAAATCTGTCGAGAAATTAAAGTTTTATTAAAACCCGACAAGTATAACGGGTACTTTACATGAAGACCAATGAATATTATTTTTAATGTCTCATTTTATTTTTTATTTGTTTATTTTTTTAGAATGAGACATATTCCACACAAAGTTGTATAGAAAATCAAAATTTTATGTTCAATAACTTTTGTTCGAAAGTAGTGGCTTTTATTATGTAATGTGGAACAATACTGTACTACCAGACAAGCCACACATGACAATATGACGCATGCGCATTGCATGCTGAATAATTAAGAGTACAGACACAAACTAAAGATAAGTAATACTTTCTTTTCGACTGCAACAATGGTTGCAAGAACGAGCTTAGACGTTACGTTATACGTACATTGCCTGCCTTGCTGCTGTAAGCCTGAGGACATGCAATTGTTCTGCGACTGTGTTTTCCCAAGTTGGATAGCAAACTGTGTGTACAGTGCAAATCTAGACGTCTACCCGTTCTGCCTGGCTGTCCTTTCTGTTTCCGCGACCTTGAATCAACGCCAAAAAGGGAAACGTAAAAATAAAAGGAAGAAATAATAAAACAAGAAGAGAATTTCTTGCTTAGAGCAAGAAAGAAACGTTAGGATATTTTCTCTTCCTTTCGTTTCATCTCTGCAACTTTCCGTATGAATCTTTGCCTCAAGAAAACTATCAAGTGTGTATTCGGCTTTCATCGATCAGTTTCTTATAATTAGAATTTTTAGGACTTCCAAGAACGAATTGGGAGATCTAACTCACACATTACATTGATGTGTTTTTTACTTTATTTAACAGCAGCAGTTATTTAATTTGTAAATGAAACAACCAGTAAAATCCAACTGAAACATATTTCCTGTTTTCTTTACTGCTACGCGTTTCGAATCTAGAATCATTTTTAAAAGTGCATGTTACATACGTAAATTCGGAAGCTCCTGTGGGATTGCATTACACAGTGACGCTGGTTTCGTTTTAAACGAAAACAAATATATGTTTAATAAAAACAATACGTGTATCAAAGTAAATCATAAAATTATTATACGGCCTACATTTGTACATATTTCTTGACGTAGAAGACATAATTGCGCCAATACTTTAGTTTTGATTTTTGTAATCTACTCTATGCGAAAAGTCCCCAGATGTTCATCATTTATGTCCCATTTGTTAACGTACCAGATACCTTGGAAATCGCCCTGTTTACAAATATTATTCGTCTGAGAAATTTCTTTCTCTTCAACAAAACATTAAAATTAAAATTATTTCTATTAGTATTATTTTTACTGGCAGCAGTATTAGTTGTAGTAATAGGAATAGTAGTAGTATCGTCATCAATTTCCATCTTCGTGTACTTCCATTTTTTGCTTAATAAACTTCTCTATCTTAATCTGTCGAATGTAATCTCAAATGTAGTACTTTCATTGTGTTCCTATTTGCTCGTTTATAAACAGTATTTCATATATACTGTTTAGCCATATTTATGGTATATCTCCGTAACAGATTTGTATCCTTCCCCGAATGACTTCTTAGTTTTGGCCATCAAAATCAACCTTAATTAAGATTTCTTGCAGTCCCATTTTAGTTTCATGTATTACATAAAATATAATTTCAGAACCCTAGTGATTGCGCAAATTCCGCTCCGACTTGACAAGTTCCTATTTTCGCCATGTCATTATTAGGTGCTGTAGAAAATTAAAGAGTGTAGGGTTCGGAGGGGGGGGGGGGGGGGCCAAAA
>Ga0268261_10000938_pt1 | contig 19454 bp, 20 predicted proteins | sample TergutNc150P1_FD_190353 | JGI IMG/M metagenome (GOLD analysis project Ga0268261, IMG submission 190353) | Nasutitermes corniger P1 segment gut microbial community from laboratory colony in Florida, USA - Nc150 P1 (SPAdes) (version 2) | ecosystem: Host-associated > Arthropoda: Insects >...
CTCTCTCTCTCTCTCTCTCTCTCTCTCTCTCTCTCTCTCCCTCTCTCTCTCTCTCTCCCCCCCTCTATTTTTGAAACTAATAAAGTAAAATTTTTCACTTTTTTGTCCTTACCTTATTCAATTATGTTGTGTTCTGGAAGTCATCTCTGCTTTGTTATTAGCTGTACACAGTGTGACCTGTAGATAATGAGTGATTCTTTTTCTGAGTGCCCTGCCAACACTTTAGCAAAATAGTGTATGGTTCTGACTACCAGGGTGTTCTCAGTGGGCACACGCTTATTTCTGTAGCATTTGTAGTTGTCGTTCTATTGCCGTCAAAGTAAGCATGTTTGTTTTGTGTGTCAAAATATTCGACATGGAGCAACATGCCATGATTAAATTTTACTTTAAACTGGGGGGAAACTACCATGTAAATGTACCATGACTTGAAAAATGTGTACATCGATGACTGAGTTGTGCACAAGTTTTCCAGTTGTTTGTGTGTTTTTAAGAAGGCAGGGAATTGCTGGAGGATGATCCTCATCCAGGACGGCTAGTGTCCAAATCATGAAAATGTGAAAACTCACACCCTTGTGATACTGGACAGGCGAGTAACTACTAGGCTACTCGCTGCACATCTCGGAGTTGGTAAGGAAGTGGGCAGGCAAATTTTTGAAAGAGATTTGGAGAAAAGGAAGATTTGTTTGAGGTTTGTGCTACACTCCTTTAGGGCTGAACAGAGAGAGCATCAGGTTGAATGCTGTTGCAGTTTCATCAAGATTGTTGACCAAGATCATGACGTTTTGCAGAGAATTGTGACCGGTGATGAAAGTTGGTGTTTTCAGTTCGATTCTGAAATGAAATGAAATGAAATGACACAACATGCAGTGGTATTGAATGAATTCTCTCTGGTAGAAGAAAGTTTACAAAAGTCGCATGTCAAGACAGTTTTGATTATTTTTGTCAATGCTGCCAGAATTATCCACTTTGAATTTGTTCCTGAAGGCATCACAGTGAACAGTCACTTTGCTTACAACTGATGGAACGTCTGTATGCACGCATGTGCCATGTCAAAATAGAGTATTTCCAAAACTACAGCTGGCTGCCAACACACCCTCTTTCCTCATTGAATGTGGAGCACTTTTTTGCTTCCAAATTGATGTATGTTATTCAGCATTCCCTCTACTCGCCAGATTTGGCACCAACAGACTCCCCCCCTCCCCATTAAGGAGAAACTGCTCCTAAAAGGACAGTGTTGCAGCAACATTAGCGACATCCAACGTGATGTGACTGAGCTACTGAAAGTGGTTTCATTGCAGGATTTCCAGTGTGCTTTGAAGGACCTCTATGAATGATCTCAGCATTGTATGGAGTTGGGGGCGATTATATTGCAAGTTTGTAATAAAAACTTCTGCATATTCATTTGTTTTTTACATAATGCAGTCTCATCACTTACTGGGCACACTGTGTATATTCAGTGTCAAGCTCTGTGCATTTTAGAAGCAGTGTCATTTATATGACTTTCCTGTAAGAAAAGGTTTTATTCTTGATTTCAAACTTTCACCGTGTTCAGAATGTTGTATTCTTTCTTTTGGGTGATTCCCCGGCGTCTAAATTTTATGTGCTGTCTCTTCCATCTATGTAGGCAGTGTAAGCAGGAAGAATAACCAGGATGAGATTGTTGGAATATTTGTACAGGACCACCAATACCAATGAAAAACCCACCTCGATTGCATTCATACCTTACACCCAGACAACATATGGCCAACTCAGCAGAATGCTGGCAAAACACAACATCAAAAGTGTCGCTGTACCACCAAGGGAAATCTGCAGCTACCTTCCACCTGTCAAGGATGCTTTGGGATTAAGAACGCCGGGTGTATACAGAAGCCAGTGTGAATATGGCAAGGTTTATATTGAGCAAAGCAGTAAATCTATCCAAATTAGAATCAAAGAACACAGTAGACATATATGACTAGCATAAGCGGATAAATTAGCAGTAGTTGAACACAGCATCAACCAGGACCATATTATTAAACTAGAGTATACAAAACTTCTTTCTGCAAAAACCAGATACATGGACTGACTTATCAGGGAAGCTCTTGAACTGGATATGCACCCACACAACATAAACAGAGAAGATGGCCTGACCTTAAGCACATCCTGGAAACCCCTTCTGCACACACTTAAACAAAGGAGACAGCCACCTGAAGCATAATAGTTTGATCTCCACCAACCCATGGCCCCCTTTCTTCGCTCTGACACAGGGCCGTTTCTCCTTCACATACTTACTACAGGCCTCCACTTGGGGTGTTTGCCCTCCATGGCATGTTTCTCTACCCGGACACACCACCTCTCCTCACCCCCCACCCCCAATGGGCTTAGGCTATTTTTGAGCCAAACCTTTTCCTGTGTAAATACCCCAACAGTCTCATCCCGGTTATTCTTCCTGCTTACACTGCCTATGAAGATGGAACAGACAGAGCGTTCCGAAACATCGGCTCATAAAACTCGGATGCCAGGGAATCACCCAAGAGAAAAAACACGAGAAAAGGTTTGTTTTTATCAGTTCCATCATGTTCACAAAACACTGAAACCATTGAATGATTTTTAGATCTCTTCTGGCATCACATCTTTCACCTTTAAATGTAAATACTGCATTGGGTGTTGTGTTATAAAAAGTCCAAAGTTCATCTGCAGTGTAGATATTTTTTTGGCTGCAAACTTTTTTATGCTCCACCCAAACACTGTCCATCCAGTCACTTGCAAATTTGAATCTTCTGACATGGACTGCCTGCCGATCTTCACATAAAGAATGTTATGATGATTTGAAAATTATGAAGCCTTATTTTGTTTTCTGTAATTCTTGTGCCATAGGTGTGTTGCAGACTATTCTGCTTGTACGTTTGAAATGGGGCTGCTGATGGAAAATCAAACATTCCTCTGATCTGTAAACCATTCCAGCATTTTTTGATCATCATCACTCATGGCATGTTTCTTCATTTTCATGTTTGTAGTTAGGTTGTTTACTTGCTACAGATAAAATCACGTGTTTGCTTTTCTATAAATTTGCAACTGTTGTGATGATAAATTGACCCATCGCTGGCAATGATATAGTTTTCCATCATTGCAGTTCATCCAGTGCCTGGCATTGATGTATTTTACTGCTTTTATGCATGTTCTTATTCTACTAGCTCTTGACCTGCAATGACTGAACATATTCATTCATTTCATTCCATTAGCATGTGCAGAATTCGACAATTCCTTGCCGTTCTCAGGAGCTTCTTCCATTCCTCTCTGTTTTATTCCCTTTCCTTACACCCTTTTCCACCAACTAGTTTTCCGTCCTCCCTCACTTCATCTTACCATCTATTTCTTGGTCTACATCTCAGCCTTGTTTTTTCCAAATTGTTATATAATACTTTTATGGGAATTCTATTTTCTTCCATTCCCAGTATATGCCCATACCAATGAAAAGTATTTAACCTAATTGTCTCTGTTATAGTGGGATTTTAACCATTGCATAAATTTCTTTATTGGTTAATATTCTTCAGTTCTCTTTTTTTCGTTGTCATATACTGGGCCTAAAATGTTTCAATGCACTTTCTTTTCAAATATGTTTATTTGCTTTCTGTCTCTCTTGGTTACATGGGTGGTCTGAAAATTTCTCTGCCTCAACCATAGATGGCAACACTATCCGCAAGATTCTTTTTTTTTCCTAAGTTGGTACATCTGTCATAAGCATCCATGTGAAATTGCAAGTCATTCTATAAAGTAATTTGTTTTATACAGCTGTCTGAAGCAGGAGTGTTGTCTGTATCCCTTAAAATGGATAAAATTGAGTATCGTGTGGTTAAAAAATTCTTTGTAAAAGAAGGTTTAACGCCAAAGGAAATCCATTCAAAGTTCATAAAAGTTTATGGGGACTCTTCTCCTTCGTTTTCAACAACCAAGAATTGGGCTGCTGAGTTTAAACATGGCCCTACCAGCCTTGAAGATGATCCATGTGAAGGACGTCCAAAAAGTGCAACAACATCAGAAATCATTGAACAAGTGCACGATATGGTATTGGATGACCGGCGGATGAAAGTGCGTGAAATTGCTGAGACTATAGGAATTTCAAAAGAACGTGTAGGATATACATTGCATGAAGAATTGGATATGAAAAAGCTTTGTGCAAGATGGTTGCCGCGCATGCTCACAGCAGATCAAAAACGCACTTGCATGAAAATCTCTGAATAGTGCTTGGAGTGTTTTAACAAAAATAAAACTGATTTTATGCATTGATTTATTACTATGGATGAGACTTGGATTCACTATTACACACCGGAATCCAAACAGCAGTCAAAACAGTGGACAGAAGCCGGTTGTTCAGCGCCAAAGAAGACAAGGTTGGTTCCATCAGCAGGAAAGGTCATGACATCAGTGGTTTGGGATGCTGAAAGCATTTTGTTTATTGATTATCTTGAAAAGGGTAAAACAATAACCGGGGAATATTATTCCAATATTTTAACCAGACCAGACGAAAAAATTGGTGAGAAAAGACCCGGTTTGCAAAATAGAAAATCATCTTTCATCAGGACAATGCACTTGTTCGCAAAAGTGTTTTGGCAATGGGAACATTAAGGGCTCTGCACTATGAATTGTTGGAACATCCACCCTATTCCCCAGATTTGGCTCCCTCTGACTTCTCTCTCTTCCCAAAACTCAAACTCTTCCTTGCTGGTCAGCGTTTTTCTTCAAATCAAGAGGCGATTGCAGCTGTCGAGGGGTATTTTGCAGATCTTATGAAGAACCACTACAGGGATGGGATAATGGTGCTGGAGCATCGCTGGAATAAATATATTAGCCTTAAGGGAGATTATGTTGAAAAATAAAAATAATTTTGAAATTATAAATTCGAACTTTTCAGAGCACCCTCGTAATATCCAGGTGACTGATGCATTAGTTAAAGTTTTGTCTATTATTGTGTTCTTTGGTCTTAATTTTCGTTTTTTAGATATATTTTTATTTCTGAAGAATTTTATAGCATAAAGTATGTTTTGTTAGCATTTTTTATTTTTTCTATAAATCTATTTAGTGATTATTATTGTCATTGAGTGTAACACCTAGATATTTAAAATTTTCAGCTCTTTCAAATGTATGATTTTTTCTTGTTAGTTGTCCTGTTTTATTTTGTTTTGAACTGTTTTTCCATTCCACTATCATATATTTTGTTTTTCCTTGGTTTGTGTGTAGTCCTAACTTTCTGGCAATATTGTCTGTTACTACAAAAAGTTGTCTTACTTCTGTTTAATTTTTTTCCAATTAATACAATGTCATCTGCATATGCTTATACATTCACTTGTTCTTTACCAATCTGTATACCACAAGGACCCTTTTTATACTTTGTATCACTCTTTGTGATGCTAAATTGAATAATATTGGTTATAGAGAGTCACCCTGTTTCAATCCTAGTGTATTTTCAAAAAAGGATGAAAGTGTTCCTTCTATTCTAACAGCACTTATCGTCTTTTGTACACATGTTTTACACATATTTATTAATTTTTTTTTTAGGAATTTTAAATTCTTCCATGCATTTCCATAGCATGTCTTTATGTGTAGAGTCATATGCCTTTTGAAAATCAAGAAATAAATATTGTGTAATGTAATTATATTCCCAAATTTTCTTTTTTATTATTTTCAATTATTGTCAATTACAGCTCTTCAATCTCTGAATCCATTCTGATAGTCCCTGGTAATTTTATCAATATATGGTTTAATTTTTTTTTTCCAAACTTATGTTTGCCAAAATTTTGTAAGCTGTGTTTCCTAATGTTATTCTCCCCTGTAATTTTTACACCTATCTCTGCTTCTTTTTTGTATATAGGAACTATTACTGTTTCTTTCCATTCTGCAGGTATTCTTTCCTCCTCCCAAATTTGTCTTACTAGTCCATAATTTCTATTCAATAGTTTGTTTCCTCTGTATTTGATTAACATCAGATGTATTCCATCAGTTCCAGCCGCCTTGTTATTTTTTAAATTTCTCATTGCCTTTTTTACATCTTCATAGTAGGTTCTTCTACTGCAACTTAATTAATTTCTCTATTTCCTATTTTAATTAATTCCTTTGGTTCTTCTGTGTTCAGTAATTTATCAAAATATTCTTTCCATATTTCTGCTTTCTGTTTAGTATTCACTGCCAATTCTCCTTTTTTGTTCCTAATCATGTTAACCCTTTAAACGCCGATTTAAATTCCACCTGCTATTTGCTGGCATTATTAGGAGCTCACTGTATTCTCCACGTTAGCAGGATAAGGGTTAAATTTATGTTGATATCCCTTCTTAAATTGGCTTATTGTTTCATGCATTTTCCCTGTGTATGTTTTGTATCTTCTTCTGTTGATTCTGTTATATTTTTAATGTATAACTTTTCCTTATTCCTAATTATTATGTGTGTTTATTTTCTTTTATGGTGATACCCCTGCTTTTCATTCTACCTTCTTCCTTTTATATGCCACTTTTTTTTTGCTTTCTTCATTCCTTCTTTTGCAATTTTTCATTCCTCATTGTAGCATCTATTTTTTAATGTTTCTGAGCTTTTATCCTTTTCTATTAGCTGTTGTTTTTTTCCTTAATTATTGTTTTAATGTTTTCCCATTTTCCATTAGTATTTATTGTCAGTATTATCATCATCTTGATATTCTCCAATATTTTGAACCTATTATTAAGTTCTATAGCATGTTCTTGTTTCCACTTTGAATTCTGAAAAATATTCCCAGTTTTTCTTTTCTCTTGATATTTCTTTTCAGTTTTTACCTTTAATTTCACTTTAAAGTTTGTCTTTAATAAGTTGTGATCTGATCCAAAGTCTGGTCCCCTTGGTGCTCTGATTTCTGTTATTGCACTTATAAATTATTACTGATTAAGACATGATCTATTTGATTCAGTGTCCTACTGTCTGCTAAATACCATGTCTCTTTTTGAATATCTTTACGTGGAAGTGTTGTACTTCGTACATTAAAAATTTTAGATATTGCAAATGTAATTATTTTTATTCCGTTGTTGTTGATTTCATTATGTTAATTTTCATTGCCAGTGGTGGGTTTATATATGTCTTCTTTACCAACTTTTACATTAAAATCTACAAGTATTATTTTAATGTCTGAGTTAGCTATTTGATTTATATTTTGCTCTAAGAAATTATAAAATTCTTCTTTTACCTCTTCCGTTTTTTCGTTTGTTGGTGCATGTAAATTTATCAATGTATGAGAGGGGGACCCAAAAATAACCAAAATTTAAGTGTGGCACGTGAACTAGAAGTAGTTGCGCAATGTGCCGCTAGGTGTCATGAGTCAACACAATACTCTAGCAGTCTGCCGTGTGATGTCAATGTAGGTTGACTTATTGTTGTTGTGGCTTTTTTTCTTAGTGCCTGCTAGGAAGTTTGGCAATTTTTATGATGGCTGATAATAAAGGACATAGAGTGTGCGTGAAGTTTTGTTTTCTGTTAGGGAAATCAGCTGCTGAAACTGTTTTAATGCTGCAAGAAGCTTTTAAGTAAGAAGCTTTAAGTAAGACTCAAGTGTACAAGTGGTATTCACATTTCAAAGGGGGTGAAATGTCATGTGAGGACAAGTCAAGATCTGGCCGACCTTCAACCTGCCAAAATTATGAAAATCTTGAAAAAGTTTGCAATGCAATCAATGCAGATCATCGTCGGACCATTGGTGAGATTTCTGAGGTAACTGGTTTGTCTTGGAGTTCATGTCAGCGAATGTTAACAGAGGATTTGAATATGAAATGTGTTTCCGCAAAACTTGTTCCTCAGTTGTTGACACAGAATCAAAAAAACAATTGTTTGAATGTTTGTTATGATTTAAGGGAACAGACTGGAAATGACCAACAGATTCTTTTGAAAGTTGTGACCGGAGATGAGACTTGGTGCTACATTTACGACCCGGAAACAAAACAAGCATCAAGCCAATGGAAATCTCTTAATTCTCCAAAACCAAAGAAGGCCCGACAGTTTTGATCAAATGTTAGGATCATGTTGATTAGTTGTTTCGATGCTAATGAAATTGTGCACAAGGATTTTGTTCCTCCTGGACAAACTGTGAATCAACAATTTTATTTGAAAGTGTTGGAAAGATTACGTGATAGTGTACGGAAATAATGACCAGAAATGTGGAGCAGCGGTGATTGGTTTCTTCACCATGACAATGCCCCTGCCCACATGGCCTTGAGTGTGCAGCAGTTTTTGGCAAAAAACAACATGACGGTTATCCCTCATCCTCCCTATTCACCTGAGCTTGCGCCATGTGACTTTTTCCCGTTCACTAGTATGAAAGGCCAGATGAAAGGGGAACTTTTGCTGATGTCAGCAGAGTGAAAAAGAGAACGCTGGAAGCCTTGAACAACATCAGCACTGAAGAATTCCAGAAATGTTTTCAACAATGGGAAAAACATAGGTACAAGTGTATCGAGTCAGAAGGAGAGTACTTTGACGGAGACTAGAGTTGTAATTGTATAAAACCTAATAAACCATGTTAAAAAAATAATTCCAGTTATTTTTGGGTCCCCCCTTGTAGAGGAAAACCATTTAGCTTTTAATCTCAAATAACATATTCTTTCATTTATAATTTTAAGGCCTTTAACATATTTTAAAAATTCTCCTCTTATGTAAAATCTGCAACCAAATTCATGTTTTTTGCTTGCTGCACCACTGTTAAATAATGTAAAGTTATCAAATTTTTGTATACCACTTTTCAGTGGTGTTTCTTGAAGTGCTGCTACATCAAAATCTAACTTTCACAGCTCATTATGAAGTACTGTTAGTGCTCCTGACCAGAATAAGCTTCTCACATTTCACATTCCATTATTCACATTCCTTTTCCACATCCATGTTTCATCGTCATTTATCTCCTTCCGAGGCTCCTTTGAGAAATTCGTAACCATGGATTCTTTTACTTGGATGGGAGGTTAGCCCATCATAAAACCTTCAACCTGAAGGGCCAGGGTTTTTAATCAGGGTTTACTCCCTTATATGACTTGGTTTCACCACAGGTTCCAGAGTGTCATGTACCCTTGGTTTGATTTCGGAGTGTCCTCCTAGGAGGGTTGCAACCAAGCTCTAGGGTCCCTCCTACCCTATGTGATAGACCCTTATGATTGGGTCCATCAGACCCCCTTGCTCTGTCTGCTTGGTGACCCATGCTGTTGAGGAGAAGGTTACCTCAACCTTAGCATGGGTTTCTCACCTTAACAGGACTAACTGCTAGTAGGTAAGAGTGGGTTAGGAGTGGAAAGGTTTGTAGATTTTCATCTTCATGTTTAAAATCTTATTAGGTATCATGTACGTTCTCATCACACTCCCATAATGGTCCCAGTGACTGAACACACGATGACAAAATCATTACCGTGCATCGACCAGTGTCTAACCTTGAATGTGAAACACTTATTTAGTTAGCTGCCATGATACAGATTGTTAGAACAAGAAATGATGTAATGAGAAAAGGACAGAAAGGGTGGAATGGTGAACAAGCCAGAAATAATTCAAGACTATAACAATTTTATGTGAGGTTTGGGTAGGGTAGACTAAATTTTTCACTTTTACCCATGCTGCAGGAAATCCGTGAAATGGACTTACTAATATGTGTTCTTTTATGCTACACGTGGCTGCCCTAAACAGTTTCATATTGTTCAAAAAAAGCACCACAAACCAAAATCAAAAGGTTAAAGGTTATGCTTTCAAGGCCTTCCTGCTTGACTCTTCAGAAAATGACAGTGCCAGAAGAAAGAAAAGATGCGAAAGATAGCACAGACAATGAATCCCTAGCCTTGACATCAACAGCACTGACAGCACTGCCATGTGAATGACTGCTGGTGAAGGATCTAAGTGAGGTCCACAGGATAGATTCAAGAAACATAAAATGATTCATGTTTCATCAAGTAAAAAATTGAAGGTGCGGTATGAGAAGGTGTAGAGTTTGCCACATAAATGCAGAAAAGAAACCAGATTTATATGTTCAACATATGGTGTGCCACTTTGCAAAATTACGTGTTTTGGTGAATATCACACAAAAAAAATTACTGAACAGGTATGCAGAAATTTAAAATGATTCCAGACATATATCCTAATACTTGTTCTAAAAAGCTGTCATGAATTATTATTTGCTTTGATGTAAAAAATAATTTGTAGTACCTGCTTTTTTGACTTACATTCTTTAAAAATTCTGCCCGAATATAGGTGGAATTTAAATGCTCTGCTGCCAATAAAAGGGTTGAATCCTTTCCACACTTCAGCTTTTCTTTTCTTCGTGTGTGAACTCTTGAATAAACTCAACCTTTTCACAAACAGATGGCTACATTTTTATCTATGGAAGTATTTATTATTCTAGGGCAATATTTGCTGATTTTTTTTTAACCAACACCTTGGAGTGTCTTTCCATATTGTGTGCTTATGGGTTCCAGGAAGAGTTAGTGTGGAGGTGGGTTAAACCATGGGTTCCCAACCTTTGTGTGAGAATGGGTGTGTTTGGCCCTGAGAAGTCAGCGAGTGCCAATATCTTCCCCTCCCCCAGTCTGCCTGTATTAAAAACTACTAGGAAGCTGTAAAACTGGTTGCTGCAAGTGGTGGGGGAGGAGAGGACAAAATTCAGTGTGGGATTTCCTGGTTTAAACAAAGAGATTTCTGTTTAACAATGCTGTGGTCAGAAGCATCCCAGAGGGATATTAAGCTCATGAACCTAGGAAAGTAACCAATCATTTCGGGCAGTTGATTTATGTTGGGCCACATTGAGTTTTGGAGTGGCTGACTGCAGTGGATGAGACATTGCCAAGTGGACAAATTTTGCTGGTATCTGTGAAGTGTATTAAATATATGTCATATATTTGCATGTGAATGTCTGTAACGTGATTGAAGGGATATTGTTTGCCACAAGGACATGGAAAAGTGGTGGGGGATGAAGTTATAGTAGTGCGGCTATACAGTAAGTTATGTGTATGTGATTGAGTCACACTGTGGTTGCCATTGTGACCAGTGATGTTCGATCCTGGGTTCCCCCTTTATGATAGACTGTTTTCTCTGTGGGGCAGAGGCTGAGGATTTATTTGAGCTTTAAGCATATGTTAACCCTTATCCTGCCAACATGGAGAATATGGTGAGCTCCTAATAATGCCAGCAAATGGCAGATGGGATATAATTCGGCATTTAAAGGGTTAAACATAGCACAACTAGATGGCAGCACTTGTTTGAGATTAATGCTTGGTTTTTTCTGAGAATAAAGAAATGATCAGTGGAAGATGTGGAGTAGCATGTGATTATTAATGGTGTGAGTGGGTGGGTGAGTGAGTGAGTGAGTGAGTGATTCACACCCAGGCCAGAATCTCCCTAGGTGGAGGGTGATTTATGAGTTGTGGACATTACTATAGGAGATATTTCCTAAGTCTTATGTTTAAAGAAGTTCATATGTGTATCCAGTTTTGAATGGTTATGGGGTTATGGCCATTTGAAACGCAGAATAAAAGGTAAGAATTAATGAAGAGATATGGAAAAAAATAGTAAACATATTACTTGATAAATTTAACATCTAAATTTAACTTCATGAAGGAAACTGCCTTTAATATACACTGATTTGTGCTTAAACCAGGTTTCCACAATCCCATCCTCGGCCACAATGCATCTTGCGGCTTGGTTGTGAACAGGGCATGTGGAAGTGGTAGAGATAAGCCTAAAATATGTTTATGTACCTGCCTTTTGGCGGAAGATGTAAAGGTTGCTCGGTGTTGTGTAGTGTATAACAAACTTCCTGAGGTGTGATGCACTGTTCACAGGAACCCATTTATGATGATTAAATAACACCAATATCACCAGAACCATTGAGAATAGTACCGAAGTTAATAGGAACTTTTTTGATCACAAAGACTTGGGAAATCATTTCCTACAGTAATGTCCACAGCTCATGATTTATTCTGTATAATACCCCTTGGCATGTGTCAGTGAGTGAGCCACACCACAGTTGCTGTGGTTACTATTGATGTTACACCTGGGTTGCTGTAATTAAAAATGATATCACACATGGGTTACCATAATTACCAGGGATGTCAGACTAGGGTTGCCATGTGTACGGGAGTGAAAGAGACTTTTTGCTGTGAGGTATACATTGAAGCTGAAAAAAGGTTTTTGTAACTGTGACAGTGTGTGTGCTCTGTAATGTATGTGCTGAGGTTTAAGAAACAATTGAGTATTAAGCATAACATAACACAGCCATATGATAGCACTCTGATAGATGAAAGTAATGTTTGTTTTGTTGTTAGGGCAATGGAACAACAAATGAAAGTGTCCACTAATATTATGGCATCCCATGGTACGATGGGCACATGGGTAGTTAAATAATAATTCCCACTTCCATTACAACATATGGATGAATATGAACAATGTCTTGAAGGCTCGGTGTTTTCATGTTAAAAATGGGCATGTGTCCTATGGGACCAGTTTTTATCTAAAAATTCTTGGTTGCAGATATGTGCACATAAGTGCAAGTATGGGTTCATGGACTTGAATGCAGAACTGTAGTTGTTGTACGTGGTCTGTCCAAAACGTTCGTGCAGTGGGTTAGTGGAGGAGTGGGATGTTTCGAGCATTGTCAAAATGGAGATGATCAACAGCTTGAACAACGGGTTAACAGCAAGTTTCTTGTGCAACTGGGCAAGAATGGCCCCGAAATTCATCAAATGTTGCAACAGGTTTATGGAGAGTATGCCCTAAAGGAAAGAACTGTTTTCAAGTGGGTCCAGCATTTTCGGGAAGGCCGTGAAGACCCCAAGGATGATTCAAGGTCAGGACACCCCTCCACCTCAAGTGGTAATGAAAACATCGATCGTGTGCGTTATCTCGTGCTCAGTGACCGCCGATTGACTGTTAGAATGATAGCAGAAGAACTTGCTTTGGGAAAGTCGTCTGTTCACACGATTTTGATGGAACATTTGGAAATGAAAAAGGTTTGCGCCAAAATTATACCAGAACTGCTCACTCCTGAGTAAAAGTTGCGACGGAAAGAGTGTTGTGTTGACTGGAAAACCTCAGAGGAAAGCGATGAATTCTTGGAAAGGGTCATCACAGGCGACGAATCGTGGATCTATGAGTACGACATCAAGCTGAAGTCGCAGAGCAGAGAGTGGAAGTGGAAAGATTCGCTGAGACCGAAAAAATCACGGAAAAGCAAATAAAAAATCAAAGTCATGTTGATGGTTTTTTTTGACTGCCATGGAATTGTGCACCACGAATTCGCACCTGAGGCTCAAACTGTCAACGCAGCTTTCTACGTGGAGGTTTTGAAGCGTCTGAGAGATCGTGTGCATCGCGTGCGACTGGAATTGTGGGAGGGGAAGTGATGGATTCTCCACCATGACAATGCCCCCGCACACTCCGCATTAATCGTGTGTGAGCTTTTGGCGCGCAATTCCATCACCGTGCTCAAACATCGCCCTTACTCGCCAGATTTAGCCCCCTGTGATTTTTTCTTGTTCCCCAAATGCAAATTGGTGCTGCGGGGGTGGCATTTGGGGGATGTGATGACAATTAAAAGTGAAACGACATTGCTTCTGAAGGGCTTAAGAGAAGAGGAATTCCAAGGGTGCTTCCAGCAATGGAAACGGAGGTGGGACAAGTGTATTGTGTCTAATGGGGAGTATTTTGAAGGGGACCACATTGATGTATCCTAAAATTTGTAAAATACAATTTTTATAAACATACTGCACGAACTTTTTGGACAGACTACGTATTTTAAATATTTAAAGATTCTGATGGATGAATTGTTTATGCTCAGACCACAGTACTGGATGGCAAGACAGGGGCCCCCTTGCTGGACAAGCCAATTGTAGATACTACAGGCTCCCAGATGGGTGGACTTAGCATTAGTATGGAAGGCTTGGGCAATGACCTGGTGCTGTATTGGACAGCGAACTGCCTGCATCATGAGGGACCTACCAAGCCCTTCATCTTCATGCCAGGTTTTTATTAAATATGCTATTTAAGTACAGTACGTCCTCTGATACCTAGATTAATATGAAGGAAGACGAGGAACAAATATTGACATAACACCCAGAATGAAAAATTACCTTTGTATTTCATTTATTTATATGTGGTGTTTTTTATGTTGCTCAGACTATATGGTGTTGAATGGTAGGATGATTAGTGAGTGTAATGAATTATAAAGGATGTGGAAGTGGTTGTGGGTTAATTAGACATACTGCCCTGGCATTTAGCCAGAACACTAAGGAAAGCCATCCAAAATGTCATTCAATATAGCCAGTCTCCATCTTTGAATCCAGGACCATTCAGGTATGAAGCAAGACTTGTAGCAACTGACCTGGAATGTTAGATCATTTGAACTTATATCCACATTGCATCATGAAGTAGTAATTCTAGAGTTACAGTTAGGCCATGTACATCAATTCTAAAGGTACTCTGAATTCACATAAATGATATCAGCAGTTAACTGTAAAACTCACTGATGACTTTCCTACGCAACATAACCTGTTAGAATTTTGTGGTTCCATAATATTTTTTACAATGTAACATGTTATCGTACCATTTTTTACTTGAGGATTGTTGGAATAAACAATGTTAAGGGTTCTTGATTTCAAATTTTTGCCATGTTCTGAATGTTGTATGCTTTCTTCTGGGTATTTCCCAGGCGTCTGAATTGTATATGCCAACGTTTCGTAACACTCTGTCTGTTCCATCTTCATAGGTGGGCAGGTATGAAGAATGGGTTGAGAATGTTCGGGTATTTTTACAGGAAAAGGTTTGGCTTGAAAATAGCCTGAGTCAGTCGGAAGGGGGGTGACAGGGTGGGGGTGGGTCCGAGTAAAGAAACAGGATGTGGAGGGCAATGACCCACATGGAGGCCACGGGTACGTAGTGTAAAGGTGATATGGCGCATGTCGGGGTGAGGAGGGTGAGCCATGGGATGGTAGAGATCAAACTGTTGTGTTTCGGGTGGCTGTCTCCTTTCCTTAAGCTTGTGTAGAAGGGTTTTCCAGGATTTGTTTACAGTCAGGCCATCTTCTCTGTTGATGTTGTGTGGGTGCATTTCGAGTTCAATATCTTCCCTGATTAGTCGATCCATGTATCCAGTTTTAGCAGAAAGGAGTTTTGTGCCCTGTAGTTTGATAATATGGTCACGGTTAATGCTGTGTTCCCTTACTGCTGATTTGTCGGTTTGTCCCAGCCTTATATGTCTATTGTGCTCTTTGATTCCCATGACCTCCACATGGGTCATTGCCCTCCACAGCCTGTTTCTCTTCTCGGACCTGCCCCCATCCTGTTACCCTTCTTTTGATTGGCTGAGGCTATTTTCGAGCCAAACCTTTTCCCGTATAAATACTCCAACATTCTCAACCTCAGTTATTCTTCATACATGCTCTTACCTGCCTATGAAGATGGAACAGACAGAGTGTTCCAAAACGTTGGCATATAAAATTCAGATGCCGAGGAAATACCCAGAAGAAAGCATACAGTGTTAAGGGTATTCATATTGTGGCAATGCAGAAAAGCATTTATAATTGATCAGCTCACAATATATGGGGATGGGAATTTGCTGTAGTCCATGGGCAAAGAGCTGGGTATACAATGGTTAGGGCAAAAGGGAAAGGAGGAGAGGCCAGCTAGTATGTATTATAGAATAACTCATGGTTACTTGCATCAGCACACCATTTGCTGCACATTTGCATGCTGTGGACATTGATAGCTCAAGGTTCTGCCAAATTACAGTTGCAGCAAGTCCTGAATTGTTGTTATGTACTTATATGATGAACCAAAAAATGCACATTTATGAATATGTTCAGTGACATATTATTATTCTTCAACAGCATGTTTTGGTCACTACTGTGGCCATCATCAGGGTTTTGTATAACAAGAATAGAGTTAAAGTACAAATAATTGTACAAAAATGTATGATAAAACCACTCAATATTACATTTCATATTCTCAAGCAAATCTTATGGTGTTAAAATTTATATGTTTAAATTCTTGTTAAAATGCAATAAAATTGGATGTGTTTATATTTAGTGGATGTGAGTAGTTGGTTCATACCCTATAATAAGGACTAGCATTGCTATTGGTATAATGCTACCAGTAAGGTATAGAAAACAATTGTATATTTGGTAAAACGGTTGTCACTATAATTATATACGTGTTAGATAAGTGAAATTGTACCCAGTAGAAGGGATCACATGAGAATTGTGTGTGGTAAGGAGTCAGGTATGTAGTGAGAAATATGCTTGGGGCACTGTTAGGTGCATGTGTGGTGTAGTTGTAGGTCATAAATCAGTTCAAAAAGCGGATTCCTTTCTTGTTGCATTTGTTCATTCACAGTCATATTATTATTTTGGAAAAACTGAAATAATCGTTTCCTAAAATATTCATACATCTGCCTTTTTGCACTAATTGTAATATAACACCCTGATGATGGTCACAAGAGTGACTGGAACATATTGTTGAAGAATAATAATATATAATTGGACATATCTCCACATGCGCATTTGTTGGTTCATCGTATAAGTATAATGCTCTTAAATGCACAGACATGGAAAACACAAAACTGGATTCTGTCACTTTTGGAGCTCATGTTTGTTTGGCAAATTTTCACTTGGTACATAGGCCCTTGGCTTCTCATTTTACTTTAACCATGCATGGGAGAATTTTTGTCTTTTTATTGGGTGTAGTGTTATTGCCTGTCTTTAATCTGTAAGACTTTAATCCAATGAGAACTACTGCTTCCAGTGACACTGCGATGTTATGTGACAGCAATGTGTATATTAATAAAAGTACAGGACCTTACAGTTTTGTAAATCAAAGTAATTTGGTAACAGGAAAGCTTGTCAACTTGGCTAATCAGAAAGTTTGTATTAAACTTTATTAGCAGGAACGGACAATTCTGCCCACTGTTTTTATCTGTTTTAATGCCAAAATGGCAATTTTTATCTACGAAATGTATAGGGAGGTTTTGATGGCATTTGCAGGACAGTGTATATCAATATTATGTACACACACTGCAAGTTTAAGGAAATGTTGCCGTGCTGCAGTTGTGCCGTATTATCATGGAGGAATACAGGCACACAGAGGTAATGTGCTGTACATTAGGAGCCCTAGGTTATCCATTATGTACAATATAAAGCTGGTGGGATCCAGATATGATTTAGTTATGTCCACATGAACTTTTTTACTTTTGGGAAACTGAACATTGGTTTTAATCTAATAGATTGTTGACTGGTCTATCTCATCCGTGTTTTCACAGTAGGCTTCTCAGGAACATTTCACATGATAAGTCCAGATACATGAAAATGTTCAAAGCTGGTCACTGTATTACTCTTATATATATTTTTTGAAAATTGAACCATTGCTAAGCTGTGGAAAGATGTACGTAATGTGGTGTCAGAGGAAAGTTACTTGTCATAAAATGTTCTCTATTGGTGACCCTCTCTTGCTGTAACATGTTCTTACCACCTAGAGTTGTGCTTTTGTATAGTAGTTTTTGCATGTACCAGTATTCATACAGTATTACACTTACCATGTTGTAACTGGCCAGGATCTGTAGCTCGAGTCTCAGACTAGGTATCAAGAAGATGAAAAGACAAACTGGTTGTCTAGCCATTAGGCAGTTTAAATTATATCAAAATCTGCAGTATTCAAAATTTGGAATGCGTTGTAGGTCATGAAAATGGGTGTGCCACAAAGGAGCGTTTTGGGCCCACTACTGTTTCTAGTGTACGTAAATGATATTTGGAGGAACATCGACACGTATTGTAATGACTGTAAAATTTAATTCATTGTGTGTTAGATTTTACATATTAAGTTTGGTATTTTCTGGATTTGTATGTTGAAACGGTTACAGTTAGATTTCATTCACTTCCTCATTGCGAAACAAACGATCGCTCACAGTTGCAACTCAGCGCTTATTTGTCAGTTCCCCATTCTTTCGAAGTGCTTAACCCCAACTCTGACGCGATCAGTTTGTCTCAACTGTAAAATATGTTTATGTATCATTTTGCTGTAATATAAACCCCCGCTTTTTGCTGACGAAAGAATTCACTCGAAGGAATTGCTGTTCGCCGGTCACTATGTATCTGCAAGACTCTGAGAATGATAATTATTATACAAAGTTTAATATTGATTACGATGTGGCATCGCTTCTTCATACTACAAGGTAAGCCGAATTGACTGAGTTAATTTTCTGTATTCCAAATTAATTCGTGTGAAACACTCCTCCTCCTCCCGATGGCACTACAGCCCGGGGTGGGCCTTGGCCTCCTCTACAATGTGCCTCCAGGCCTCTCGATTCCTTGCTTTGTCTTTCCATTCATTTAAACCCATCTTCCTCAGGTCCATGGGCACGTCATCCAGCCACCTCATTTTTGGTCTTCCTCTTTGTCTTGTTGCATACAGCTTTCTGTACAACATCTTTTTTGGAATTGCGGTGTCTTGTATTCTTTCTATGTGACCAAGCCACTGTATTCTTTGGCATTTAATGAACCTGACGATGTTCTCCCCCTTGATTATGGCTTCTAATTCGTTGTTTCTTTGAATTCTCCATAATTCGTTTTATTTCACTGGTCCATATATTTTCCCCAAGATTTTCCTTTCAAATACTGCCAATGCTCTTTCCTCTTCCATGCTGAATGTCCATGATTCTGAGCCATAGGGGACCACTGGATGTACCAATGTGCGGTATATCTGCAACTTACTGTTTCTTGATATGAGGCTGCTATTAAAGAACTGTCTATTTGCATAATAAGCCTTACTGCCCATCATAATTCTCTCTTTTATGCATTTATTATTATTGTTGGTGTTACTGATGATATTTCCCAGGTACTGGAAGCTCTGGACTGCTTCGAATGTTTTGTTTCCAATTCGTAAATCCCCAGCATTTCTCCTGTGTTCATAGGTGGATGTAACCATATATTTAGTTTTCTTTTCATTTATTTCCATTCCCAGTTTACTCGTTTCATCCTCTAAGTCCAGGTACACTCCAGTTAATATAGGTGCATCTTGTTGGTCATTTTCACACCGCAGTGTATTTGTAGTAACTGAACACGACTGAAACACACAAAATCTTCGGCCAAATATAGTTTGCATACTGTTTCTGGAGTCGCGTCTTTTCTACAGTAGAAATAATTTCGCGTTATTTACGATACTTTGATTTCCTTCATTTTTAACAAGATTCCCTTCATCACACTTTATCCTAATGTAGAACGGCCACACGTACGTACCTTCCCAGACGTCGCCTCTTTTCTACAACCGTCTTGACTTCAAAAGTTATGAAGAATTTTATCAAAAACGTATTTTGTCAAATCTCAGTTCCTTCTTTAACCCTTTAAACCCCGAATTAAATCCCATCTGCTATTTGCTGGCATTATTAGGAGCTCACCATTTTCTCCACGTTAGCAGGATAAGGGTTAAATTATTAACCTTTAGGTTACTAATGTCAT
>Ga0268261_10000939_pt1 | contig 19444 bp, 11 predicted proteins | sample TergutNc150P1_FD_190353 | JGI IMG/M metagenome (GOLD analysis project Ga0268261, IMG submission 190353) | Nasutitermes corniger P1 segment gut microbial community from laboratory colony in Florida, USA - Nc150 P1 (SPAdes) (version 2) | ecosystem: Host-associated > Arthropoda: Insects >...
ACGCTCTGGACGCGAGGTTTTAGGTGTGTAGTCCATATAAGGCCCGCACATGTCATTGATACTGCTAGGTTGTAGTTGAGATTTTTTAGGCGGAGCAGGACTGTTTCCTACAAACAACCCCTTAAGGTACTCGCAAGATGAACTCCAACGCTGATGATCCTGAAATGCATCATCTCCTTCAACACAATGCCCGACTTCCACGCCACAAAACGCACAACGAACCATATCACATCGGTTTGTGAAGAAAAATCCAGCAGCTGCCAGTTGATTTACATCCACGAAGGACACACGCCAACATTTATATATTTTATGGCGATCAATCTCACTTTTCAAGTTTAAGGGATGTAGGTTAATACTTCTAGGTGGCTGCGGTAGAGGAGGTATATATACAAGTTCGCTAGATGAGTTAAACTTTGTGCGCATAGTTGGAGAGCTGCCTAGTAACTAACTGAACGATGAGTCGTATTCTGCGAACTTAGGTACACTACGTTCACATTCCCGCCGGGTATGTTCATTAAAATTCCTTTTAGACAGATAACATCACATTCCTACTCAGAAGTTTCTTTACCACTTTTAGACGTGTTTGAACTTGTTGGCGCCAGCAGGAATGCAAGATTGATATAATCAGATGACGAATGTAGGAAACACCCATTGAAGGGTTATTCAAAATAGCAATCAAGTGGCATATTTTAAATTCCATGAAGAAGACGAACAGGTCGCAACATGTCTGGAGGGCAGTACTATATATTTGGTCATTTTAACGTAAGCATTTATAAAGTAGAGAACATTTGAAGTCCCAACCCGAGTTTAAATTGCCGCTCAACACCATGTTACAATATAGCTACCACTGCGGGTGTTTAAATAATTCTGCCTTAAAAGCGCCATTTTAACCTTTTAATACCAACCCAAGTTTAAACTTGGAGGGTACAAACCTGTTGGAACCTGCTTGACGTTATGCCTTTTGTAGATTTAGGTTATGAACGACCCTAGACTTTACCTGAATATTAGCCAGAAGACGCTTGCTCTTATATGAACAGTATGAAACACAATTAGAGAAGTTAGCGTTTTTAATAGTTAGCGTGTTTAAAGACATTACAAGCGGCTAAAGAACTAATGAGTTTTACTTACATTAAAAGCGCATTACGAACATTTTACGAGTTATAGTTATTTCTGATACACCTAAAGTTCTTTTGTTATTTAGAAAAGTACCAAGTTTGACTTATGTACTAGTACTTATTACGAACAACAGAAATTTGGCTTTTCCTACATATTTGTTTTTTTAATGTTGGTTTAGTTAACCTTACTTTGCTATTTTTTACGGGTTTTGCGTTAACGTTTATGTATTTTAATAATTTTAGACATCTTTAAGGTTTAGAAGAGTTTACATGAGTGTTTTTTATAATTTTACAGTAAACAGCGATGTTTTCGTTGTAGGAAAAAGTAGCAGTGCATTAGTACGCACCAGTACATGGTTTCCGAATTTCTGTGGATTGCTTAACTCTAAAGAGCGCTACATAAATGGAGAATAAAGTTACACTCATACAGAAACTTAACACTTTGTATTTAAAGGAGCTTTACGTTGAATAATTTGTAGTTTAAAAAATCAACGTGGTTTTCTCTGCGGCCTAATGATGGTACATTTAATTTGCAGAATTTATTAGTTCTTATATGACAATATGATTTCATTTCAGTTTATTACATTTTGTTTTGCTTGAATCTATACGTTTGCATATCTTACAGTAATTCAAAGCCTGTGAAAAAATTACTACGGTTGTAGTGCCTGACTAGCTTGAGCTGAGGTGTAAGCACTATTAACCCTTTAAACGCTGAATTAAATCCCATCTGCTATTTGCTGGCATTATTAGGAGCTCACCATTTTCTCCACGTTAGCAGGATAAGGGTTAATATTACTTCACAAACGCCGTCGCTGAACTCCACATTTGCAAAGGGTAGTGTGCCACCAGCCAAGAACTCTTGGCGAAAAGAACGAACGTTATGGAAAGGGGGTTTGCCCAATCGAATAGCCGTTAGTCAGTGATGACTAGTAATAAATAAATATATATATTAGGTTATTATATACACACATGTGCAAGTAGAATGAATGATTCGCAATAACGGTTACTGTTTGAAATAGTTGACTTGCCTTTATAGTTACTTTAAATGGTTTTGGAATTTTTGCTGCTTGAACGAAACGAAGAAATATAGCCAGGAAGGCTCACCTTTCAACAGCAGAAACGACGTGAAGTATAGAAGTATTCTTTACTAGAGCTTCAGTAGTTGTTTAATATACAGTCTTCAGATAGCAGTAACGTCGGTGTAGTAAATCTGATTTTCGTTGTTGACAATTTCGTCGTGAATTTCAATGTGAATGAATATGTAATTGCGGCTCAGAGTTTTATAGTACAAAATGTCGTCAGCGCTTCCTGGTATTGCAGTGACTTTCGTGAACTAGTTTCGTTAATTTCATGTTACTAAGGCTTAATGGCGTAATTAGGTTTGCGCTGACTCTGATAAAATATAAACAAGTAGCTAGTTGACTTCCTACATGTTACAATGGTATCATGACGATACTAGGGGAAGGCGTCTACAACTTCGTTGTGAAAAACAATTTCCAAATTTGAGTCTAGCTCGGTAATTTCTATTACAATTTGAGGTATTACACTCACCCTTCCGAAATATGAAATTTCGGGGCGAATACGTTAGTTAACCCGAAATTTTGTAATTTGTAAATCTATAGTTAACAAGTACAATCAACATAAATCAGCATATATAAATATGTTGATAATATACATAGAATACATTAGTATCCAGGGGTTAGTATGATGAAAACCTTGGGACTATTGTTCTTTTTGAACTGTACACTGTAATTACAAGTATGAATCAGAAATATCAGTCTCTTGTCTAGGCGATGTGCTGTCGCAGTCGTGCAAACCGGATGTGAAGGGACCTTGATGAGCTCGCTAGCCGCTATGCGGGACTTCGTGGTTTCATATTTCGATGTATCAGCATGTGGGTTCGTGGTTGCGTATGTGTTCTTAGCGTGCGCAAGGAAGAGCTTACGCATAGGCTATGTTGTCGCATGATTGATCTGAGTTCGTGTCGGTCGCTGAGTGTTCCAATAGAGGAATGGAAGCAGGGGTTTGTTGCGTAGTGTTTTTTCAGTGGACTGTTTGTGAGTAAACAACATGAAGCAAGGTATTGGAATTTTTATTGCAGGAGAAATTAGAGGATCAAAATTGTCGTAAGGGCACAGGAAGTTGTGGCCACTATTATGTGCCATTGTGGTGAGTTCCTTTGTGGACGTATGGCGTTCTGTAGGTGAAAAAACGTATCCACATCAAGAAAATTTCGTGATGAATTAAGGTGATTCTTTAGTTGGTCCAGTTCATTGACGTCTGTCGAGTGTTGTTTTTACGTATGGCATTTCTTGGACCGTTAATATCGGCATTTCTTCGGGTGTGTACGCTGACGGTGTGTTGAGGTGGGCACGCGCTGTTCCGTGTAGCTCGGGCAGAGTTCGAATCTCGCAGGCAGTGATAGAACACATGGTGGCGTTCTGAATCAGGCCTGCGCCGGAAAGCATCTGGATATGCGTTTCCCATGTGTTGTCTCGTGGGCACCTGAAGGTGAGTTGTCGCCGACTCGGGAAATGCAAAACCCACACATCTCCATGCCGCAACATGGTAGGTGCATCGTGGTGGAGTATCAAGCTCCTTTTTCAGGGTCCGTGTTTAACTGCTGTCTGAAAGTATAACTTGGATTCGCACATTAGACCGAACGTCTAAAAGAGCCTTATCTGCCGGGCAGATGGTAATGCTTCCTGTACTATATTTCTGTACGTCGGACGCTGTTAATAAAATGTAGTCTATGTGCCAACCCGAAATAATCGAAGTCAAGCTTATATATCGCAAATGTATCATTACATATACGCGTTTGGCAAGGCAATTATTTTAATAGTTTAAAATACTGGCCTGCAGTCTTCAGGGGAATTTCAAAAATTAATTTAATATCGTGCGTGGTACCTACTACATTTACATTAACTCGTAATACATATGGATAATATCAATTTTGGTGCCAGCAATAAGTTCATGACCGCCAGGTAAACACAAGGAAATATTTCTGAAAATATTGTGTAAAATATTTGGGCCTATGATTGGTATGAGCAGTTTCCTTGAAATTGTGTTGTTTAGCCACTATTAATTCGTCAACTTGAAGAGTTAGCTGTAGTAAGGAGTACTCCAGTTGTGTAACTAACATAAATAGAGAGCTGTGATTGAAGAAATTCATATTAAGCCACAAAATATCTGTAGTCATCTGTACATATCGGTCATGCGATTGAACTAATTCGTGTTAACAATGGAGGACAGATTTTTAATCGCGTCGGTATTCATCCTAGTATTCTGAACTACTCCTTTGACATGTCAGTTGGTTCGCTAGTGAGTGAACGGTGTCGGCTTCTTTAAATTTTAACTCGCAAAGGGTACTATGTAATTCGTGAAGGTCGGCGACGGTCGGGGTTCCGAATAGACTTTAGAACGGTTCCTCCTAGATTCAAAATTCCGCGGCGTCTATCTGGCCTGTGGAGTAGTTGCTGGATATTTGAGAGTCTAAACTCTAATGTGTTCAGTGAAATTTCAACCTGTTTTAGCTTTGCGACCGGCGTGAATTCTTTCCGCTGATTGTGACCGCTAAATCTCATCCGACCGTCGCAATCGCGTCCTCATAGATTTTCGTGTTTACGTCCAGTGCCACGCGCCAATTGTTTGAAATCACGATGTCTCTCTCTCTTTCAGAAAGAGTACGCTACTGATTACTGGTTAGACTTGCAATTAAATGGTTCGTAAGTTCAGGAAGTGTCCTGCAATACAAAAATGTTACCATACTAAGTTATTTATCTTACGCTCAACAAGGTTACCTGATTATACTTGTGATATATACAGAATCTGACGTCACACCTATTCCAAGAATGTTTCTTGTATGCGAGCGCGTGACGGGGGAGTGGTTCGATCCATAATCAAGTCGCGACTGCTTCGGGGGTATTGGGGGGAGTAGGTTGAATATAATCTCTCTTTTCCTTCCTTATCTCCAGTTGACGGCGGGGTGGACACAGGACGAGGCGAGGCTACCGGGCTTGAAGGTGCGGACAGCGAATCTCTGTCTGGAGAATTATCGCCTTATCGCCGGCCAATGGATAGGACAAGATGGCTGGCGGGGCGACCTCAGCTTCTTGTTTCGCGCTACACATCTTGTCGCCTCTGGTTGTCGTCTTCCGTGGTCATTTTAATCTTGGGTTCGACTTCCTATTTGCGGCGCGATTACACGGTTTTAAACGATTAATATTGACGATAAACTTCCTGTCATTATGGCCTAACAACTCGTAATTTAAATCTGACAACTTAGCCGTTACTTGAAATGGGCCCGTCCATGAAAAATGGAATTTTTTTGAGTCCCGGCTTCCTAGCAAGGTTGTAAAGGTAGACATAGTTTCCGCCTTCGAAACTGCGGAGTTTCGCGTGTCGATCATATCGCTGCTTATTTACAGTGTGTGACTTCCTGCTTGCTTTGGTTACTGCTTTTTAAGCTCGCCTCAGGCCAGCCTTTAAATTTTCGATCTGTTGTTCAGGGCCTTGCGTCGGCTTAGGAACATTAGCTCTCAGGTTACCATTTACAGGGGTGACCATTTCTCTTCCATGGTAGAGAAAGAAGGGACAATATCCTGTGGTAGAGTGCGGCGTGGATCGTTATGCAATTAGGAATTAAGGCACTTTCAATTCCCAGTCTGTATGAGACTGGTTCAAATAATGCGAAACGGCTGTACGTAGCGTTTAATGCTATCTTTCTACAAGTCCGTTACTCATCGCATGATAGCTGGACGTATGGGACCTTCGAATTCCCATTACTTTGCATGTTTCTTTAAAGAATGAAGACATGAAGGCGGCGCCCTGATCTGTGATCAATTTTGAACCGCTGCCATGACGAGTAAAATTTCGCACATGTCCAAGCAGATTGATCCGGGACGGGGAATATTTCCGAAAAATTTGAAAAATGATCTACAAACGTCAAAAGATACTTGTTCTATCGCGCCGTTACTGGGTACGGCCCAGTAATATCCATTGAGATTATCTCAAATTGAGCTACTGGATTTCCAATGTTACCAAGAGGGGTGGTAAACTCGTGGTTTCTCTTACGTCGTTGACAAGAATCATATTCCTTGACAAACTCTTCTAGCGATTTCCGCATTCCGGGCCACCATAAACTTAGAGCGAGTAATTGGCAGCTTCGTTTCACACCAGGGTGGTCTGCGTAAACGGGATCATGATTCTCTCGTATCACGTCCTTAATTAACGTACGGGGTACAAGCAACTGGTGTTTATCATATTTCTGTCGCCTGTATGAGACCCGTGTCGTCATAGAATAATTCCTTTCCGCTGGAATAACTACCTGGTTTCAGTTGTTTACATAACTGATTTTTCTCTTGTTCACCGCTTATTTTCTCAGAATTCAGTTTTCTTTCGTACAAAATAGTACCGACATGCCTGTTTAAAGCACCGACTTGGGTATTTTGTTCCCGGCTCGATGTTCAACTGTGAAATCGAGTTCCGACAGTTACAGGGACCAACGTATGAGTTTCACGTAAGGGTCTGGGAAGGTTTTCAGATACTTCTTCCACGCCAAGGACTGTAGCCTTGGGCAAGTTCAGTTCCTCGTGGCTGAAGTTAGTTAACACGACGTGAACGCTATTTGCTGACGTATCGTTTTGAGCCTGTGTGGGCTGTAAAGTCGGCCGTGCCGTGTCGCGTGCTACTGTCCCTACTCTCGAAAGTACACGAGCCGTAAGTATCCCTTGAATGGGTATCGCCGCTGGCACAATGCAAACCAGGGACGAAATCTCTTTGTTGTCCAACTTGGCCGTAACCACATGTCGACATCTCGGCGCGATGGTTACGTCTTCTGCCACCTTGCCAAGTCACGACTTACTGTACTGTATGGCCTTGTCCATAGGAGGGTTGTCCAAATTATGCCCACTAGAGTTCAGTTCCTCCTTTAGCGTCTGGAGGGGCTTATCACTCTCCAGTTTGTCTTTGGGGAACGCGGTAAGGGCTGCGTGTTTTGAGGAAATAATGCCACATACACCGCTTCGTTATTGTCTACCAATGACAATTTCCCTAAATCAAAGTTGATTTCTGTGCCAGATTTATCCAAAAAACGTACGAAGCAGTCCGTCTGCTTTGGTCGGAAGAGGGCATACCAAAAATGTGTCCAAATTTCCTTCCGGCTGAAACGAAAGAAACACGTCGTACCTGTATGTCGAGAGTTTCTCTCGTAAACCCATAGGCTTTTAAGGCTGTCTTTTATGTCACTCCTCGACACGCCTGGTTGCAGTATAGACACGCTCGAACCAGTGTCTATAATTAAGTGTTTCTTTCTTCCTCCATTTCCAATGAAATAGTGGGGGAGCCTTACTCCATCAGAACTGAAACCGCGGGCTTTTTGATAGCATTTCTAGGGACATCGACGTGGAGGGAATTGTCATCGCTCTCACCTTTATTCGTTTCCCTGACCCTTTGCCTACCTATTGCCTACATTTTCCTTCGCGTATCAAGAATCCTCGCCGGGCGAGCGTGGACGACTCGAACGTCTGCTCGGGTATTTCCTCCCGGGTGAGTTTTGCGTTTGCCCTCTTTTTAACCGTGTGGGGCATTCTCGTGCAAAGTGCCCTCGTCCGTCGCAATCGTAACAACTAGGTTCCGACCTTTCTCGGACGTCCCTAACTTTGCCTTAACTTATCGTCCTCTCTATGTTACGCGCGTACCTCTTATCACTCGAGTGTTTTGTCGCGCGCTTTGAGCTGTACCTGTCGTATGCTTCTCCCTTGCCTCCCCGACTTCAAACCTAACCGATTTGTAAAACTTCGTGTAGCAAGTTTCTGCAAACCTCTCCTGTTTCGCAGCTTCTCTGACCGCGAGTGCTATAGTTAGCGCCTGGTGTAAAATTTGAGTATGTTGAAATCTGACCTGACGCCCAATTTCACCCCATAAGCCAGCCACAAAGCTAGCCAAAGCATCCTTTTGGCGTTTTTGCGATTAATTTTCTGTGCTGCAGGAACAGTGTCCTGGCACATAATCTTTTGAGCCAACGCCATGCATCGATCAGCGAACTCTTGAGGCCCTTCATTTTTTGCCTTGTCTGGCTCTCTGCAGCCTCATAAAATGAAGCGAGAGACAGGTAGCAGTAACGGCGTGAAAATTTGAAACCTAACTTTAACTTTCTTATTATTTTGAAACCTAACACTGCCCTTGTAATGGTCGTTTTAAACCAAACTGCTGGGTAAGGATCAATTACGTTCTGTTTAGTTGGTTTCGGCTAAGTTGGTGTCAGAACACCGTGAGGAAGGAATTGCGAATAAAGTCGAAACATGCTAGTTTATATTATACTGGTTACGCTGTGTTTGGTTTCGGATAAGTTGTTGTGTAAAAACCGCGAGTAAGGAATTGCTAATAAAGTCGGTACATGTTAGTTTGTTAGGCGGGATTACGTTGTGTATGATTGGATTAGGTTAAGTTGGTGTCTAATACTGCGAGGAAGGAATTGCGAAATAAAGCCGAAACAGGTTAGATCGTTTATGTTAGGGTGGGTTAGATCGGATTACGTCGTGTTAGGTTTTGGGGATATTTTGGGGGTCTGAACACCGTGAGAAAGAAATCACGACCAAAAGTAAAACATGGTAATGGTTTATGTTAGGCTTGGTCAGGCTGTACTACGTTGTGTTTGGTTGGATTTGAGTAAGTTCATAAGGAAAACTTTAAGTAGCAATGTTTGAAGTCTGGTCTTTTCCTCACGTCATGATAGCATGGTAACAGTCGAAATAAATATTATAAACAACCCGGCAGTAATTTATACGCGATTTACATCACCTGTAGTGTTGCGTGTATAGGTCTTTCCGCTTCCAACACACTACGACGCCCCTTTTGCATAGGTGTACGCGGACTTTTTCCCCGCCATGTGGCATGGGCACATTGTAATATGAATTACGAATCTTCGGACACCTTAAAATATTGACTTCGGAGTGAAAATTTTGGAATCTGATCTCATCATTTCCCATCCAGCAACACTGTCGCTGTTCTACTTGTACTGTAACGTTCTATTCTTTAACCTTGATTAGTCTCCTACTTGATGCGCAAATTCGTATTTATTTATATGCAATACATTTATTAAAATCCTCTATGTTTCGCGCATCATACTGCTCATTTTCAGGAGTTCTACATCGTAATTGTATATATGCAGCGTCTGGTATCGTCACTTTATGCAGGTTCAACGCGAATAAATCCTTTGTATTTAATATTCGTGCAGCAATTTTCTCTGTTTAGATATTTTTATACACTGCAGCCTATAAGTGACATTCACTTCCAAATGTATACGTAATGTTTACCTCAGCGGTGCATTCCAGACAAACTGACTACCCAAGAACAAATGTTGCTAGCTTGTAAACACCCAATAATAAAGCTTTTAGACTACAGGTACAATTCATCACCGTCTGGCCTCTTGCTAAAACTGCACTACTCACCCCGTCGCGTCACGTTTGATCGTATCTCATAAGCTAGGCTAGTTCTTAAATGTAGTAATAATTAGTCAAAAACTGTACCCTATAAAATAAGACTCCCACTCCGTAACGTATTCATGTGTTATATGAAATTAGCATAGCATATGCCTACTGTACAATATTGTGATCATAGCCGTTACGTAAATATATAAGTAAAATCTTAATAATTTATGTAGTTAACGACTACCGCAAAACTCCTTTTAATACACGCGTTTTAACGTTGTTATGCCTAAACTATCTTTAGTATCACTTAACTAGAGTCGTACTTTCCTGCAAATAACTAAAAAATAAAAATTAGTTATCTTTTCAAACAAACCCTGCATTTTATAAAATCCTAAGGTCTTTACAGAAAAACCTGCAATTGTTCCGTATCCTTGCATCACGTCTAAACGTTTCGGTGTTTTAAAATAAATCAAAGGGTTTTTAAAAGTACACATATTACCAATCTATTTACTTTAGTAACAGAAAATATTAACTAAAAGCCACCGTTGCATAAGTGTACAGAAAATTGTCTCTGTACATGCTATTTGGAGGTACAGCTCCACTTATTCCAGACGGTAGTATTGGACTACCCTATGAGCAGAGACCCTGAGTTAGTCTTAACTTTCCTAGAAAAATCTATTAACCTGTCTAAATTATATTTAAACATTAAGGTCGTCATCCTGTATTGCATGCATTTAGCAATATGCCTAATGTACGTCCCCTGTCTTAAAACCGCAGTAATTGTTTTCACAGGCTTTAAATTACTGCAAGATATTCAAACGTATAAATTCAAGCACAACAAAATTTAACAAACTAAGATTAAATCATATTGTCATATAAGAACTAACAAATTATGCAAATTAAACATAGCATAATTAGGCCGCACACAAAAACAAGGTGGATTTTTAAGCTACAAGTATTTCAAGGTAAATCTGTTTTAAATATATAGTGTTAAGTTTCTGTATGCATGTAATTTTATTCTCTATTTAAATAGCGCTTTTAAAGTTCAGCAATCCATCGACAATCGGAAACCATGTACTGGTTTGTACTATTCCACTATTTTATCTACAACAAAAACATCGTTGTTTACTGTAAAATTATAAAACACTCATGTAAACTCTTCTAAATGTTAAAGATAAGTCTAAAATTATTAAAATACATAAACGTTAAGGCAAAACACGTAAATTCAGTAAAACACAAAACCGTAAAAAAAACTTGCAAAGAAAGGTATAACTTAACCAACATTAAATAAACAAATATGTAGGAAAAGCCAAATTTCTGTTGCTCGTAATAAGTACTAGTACATACGTCAAACTTGGTAATTTTCTATATAATAAAAGAACTTTAGGTGTATCAGAAATAACTGTAACTCGTAAAATGTTCTTAATGCGCTTTTAATGTAAGTATATCTCATTAGTTCTTCAGTCGCTTTTAATGTCTTTAAACACGCTAACTATTAAAAACGCTAACTTCTATAATTATGTTTCATATTGTTCATATAAGAGCAAGCGTCTCCTGGCTAATATTCAGGTAAAGTCTAGGGTCGTTCATAACCAAAAATTACAAAATGCATAACGTCAAGCAGGTTCCAACAGGTTCGTAACTCCAGGTTTAAACTTGGGTTGGTATTGAAAGATTTAAAATGGCGCTTTCAAGACTTTGGTTTACTTAAACCCCCGCAGTGGTAGCTACATTGTAACATGCTGTTGAGCTGTAATTTAAACTCGGGTTGGGACCTCAAATGTTCGCTACTTTATAAATTTTTACGTTATTATAACCGAATATATAGTACTGCCCTCCAGACATGTTGCGACCTTTTTCCCTTCTTAATAATATTAAAATATTGCACCTCATTGTTATCTTGACTATCCCCTTAATGGATTTACCTAGAATCGTAATATGATTTTAAAAAATTTGCATTGTTGCTGGCGTCTACAAGTACAAACACGTCTAAAATTGGTAAATGGACTTCTAAATAAATTTGTGATGTTATCTGTCTAAAAGGAACATTAATGGGCTTAAACTGCGGGAAGGAAAACATAGTATACCTAAGTTCGCAGAATACGACTCATCGTTCAGTTAGTTACTAGCCAGCTCTCCAACCATGCGCACAACGTTCAACTCAGCTAGCGAACTTGTATAAATACCTCCTCTACCGCAGCCACCTAGCAATATTAACCTACATCCTTTAAACTTTAAAAGTGAGATTGATCTCCGTAAAATGTTTGAATATTGACCTGTGTCCTTCATGGATGTAAATCAACTGGCAGCTGCTGGACTTTTCTTCACAAACCGATGTGATGTGGTTCGTTGTGCGTTTTGTGGAGTGGAAGTCGGGCATTGGGTTGAAGGAGATGATGCATTTCAGGATCATCAGCGTTGTAGTTCATCTTGCGGGTACTTTAAGGGGTTGTTTGTAGGAAAAATTCCTGCTCCGCCTAAAAAATCTCAACTACAACCTAGCAGTATCAATGACATGTGCGGGCCTTATATGGACTACACACCTAAAACCTCGCGTCCAGAGCGTTGTAAGTATATATTTACTTCTATTTTGTATTTCCTCATAAGTATAATTTCCTATGTATAACTTTAGCAGTACACTATTATTTAGTGTCTTTTAGAGCTACAAGCTTCAGACAACACAATGCATTACGGTGGGATGGTCTTATGTATCCCTATTATTCATCATATTACGCCCGAATGCAGATATTTTTACATGGCCTGCTTTATCTAATCAAAGATCTAACGAAATAAGTGCTGGTGGATGCTTTTATAAGGTGAATTACATTATAAGTAGAATATGGGTTATTACAAATTAGTATTATTTTCTCCACAACAAACCAATATAAAACTCTTTTGTTACAAGAAAGGAAGACCACACAATATGCTATCTTTTTGGTGTTGCTCCAAAGGTCTGGAAATTAACTGATTCGGTTCATGAGGGGCATGCACGATGGAGTCCTAAATGTATACACATACAACATGTAAAAAAGACACAACGTTCGTATTACATAGTGCTCCTCCAACAGAGTAATGCCTGTGTAGTGGCCCGCCGAAAGATACGGAATTTCTATTATTTCTCTTCGGTTAAGCACTAATGAAGGGGAATTGATAGCGGCATGACGAGGGTTCGTAGTTACCATTATTAACGATAGAAAGCTGCCACCAAATAGACGATTGTCTATTAAATGAAAGATTTTGGGAACACAAGGATCAGCTAGCAATCACTCAAAGCGTTTCATCTTTAAATATGAAAGTCCATATATTTTCTAATCTACAAAAAGAGTAAATATCAAATAATAAAGAAGTTAACAAGTCAATATTTCACAACAATTAGATCATAGAAATTGGTTCACTTTAAAATAGTTATACTGAAATTGTTAATCGGAATAGTTATTTTAATATTTATTTTACCTCTTTATGTTGCCATTAAATTTGGAATTTAGTTAAATGAATTTCTAAGTTAGTTGCGAAAGTTACTTATCTCAACACAATGTTCTAATCTGAAATTACTGAATTAGTCACAGCTAATTAGATAGTTAGTTCAACACAGTACGTCTTACCTTTGAAAATCAGGAGAACGAAGTTTATCATCGCTCGACAAATCTTTACAATATTCGTGCACATATTAACCTTTTGGCACCGGAGTTTTACATTTAAATCTTAGCACACACTGTATGTAAAATGTGAATAATACAGGAACCAAGAAAGGTAGAATTATGAAATAAACGGCATTTTGAAGAAAAACGGAGAGTGTGCAGCATGTTTAAAATACTCAGTACTTATATTTGATAAAAAAATATAAAATGCAACATCTAGAATGTAGCGGTACGCCCGTCCTGTATATAGGGTGCAGGTTAATTATTCTCTTCGTATAGTTCTGATTTTCTAATACTGACGATATGTGACAGCCGGTGCTCTGGTAGTGTAATCGTTTAGATGAGTATTTCGAGAGTGAGTTCAATAACCGAAATCAGTAGCATTTCTAGAGACAAAGTAACAGCTAATGAATACCTCAGGTCATGTCATTCGCGGGAGTTGAAATTGTTTCAACTATGAGGAATTGTACCGCTTGCTATGGTATGCTGTGACAGCTGTAAACAAGTAACTGACCATTTCTTGGCTTCACAAAAAGTACAACTTGTAGTTTCGAAATATAAATCCAAATTTGAATCTTAACATAATGGCGTTGTAGATTTCGTTACATCCATCCCATCTAAAGGGAAGATTTGGGGTGAAACTGGTTTCAGACCAAATCTTCTGAAACGTATAATTGCAAAATTATATAATGGTAATGAAAGCTAAACAAACAATGGACTTTTTAAATACCCTTAAGAATACATTGTAAATTAACATTTGAAATGGACATTGAATTGGTCATGCATAAGAAAACAGAATATGAACATTTAGTACATGAACAAAATGAACAAAGGATGTGTCACGGTATCCAAGTTTAACAAAGTACACATTGTAGCGAGAAAGTTCAGGGTTAAAGGTTTCGTTTTTTCTCTCTGCTGTCTGTCGAGTCGACTTGCAGGAAGTGTTTAGGATTACATGTCTATTATGAAAGGTGAGAATTGCAAGTGCAGCATTCGTGATAAAGCTGTTTCTGCATATAGAATGTAGGTCTGTGTTGCGCCAGTTTGTAGGTTGTATTGAGTACGATGTAAAGATTACGTTGCGTTCTGATGCTACGGGTACATGTGTTGTATCTCGTGTTGTATTTTGCAGTTCTTGCTGGGGAGCGGGTTTCGATTTATTAGGATCTTGAACAGTGTTTCGTTTGAAGATCGTGTAGCATTTGTTGTGTAGGCAAGAACGGTAGTAGCAAATAATTATTTCCAAAATGGTGACGACACAAATGAAGGCAGTTATAATTAGATGCCACTGTAGTTGTTTGTCTCGGCGTGAAGATGTTTGATGAAGATGTAGGAGAGAACATCGAAGGTTCGCTGAAGTCCTGAGGTTCTCGAGTGGATGTCGTCTAGTTTTTGAAGCTCTGTCGGCATTAACTCCCCTAGTTTTTGTATTTCCGCATTGGTCACTACTGGCATTCTTGGCGGTAAATACAGTATCGATGGTTCCAGTTTTACTTGTGTTTGGCAATGGAGTGCTGGAAACACTTGAATCTCATCAGATGAAATGTAACAATTAGCGGTGTTATGTAGAAGTTCGGCTCCGAAAATAAGTTTGTTGTAGGATGTTTGTCCGCTAACGTTTCGGCATTGCAGGGTTAGAGAATGGGGTGTTGAAAAGTAGTAGACCCATACTTTTCCACATTTCTGAAAGATTGTGCTTTGGGATCGTAGTTAAGTTGTCTGCGGCACAGAAATTTGGTTGCTGACGTCTGGAAATATAAACTTATCTCGCACTTTTTAGATTGTGCACTAAAAATTGGAACGTTAGACGGGCAAATGGTAACACTGCCTCTGTAGCAAAGATTATAATCAGTCTCCGTAAACAACAGGTAATCGCGCTGACTGTGTTGAATTGCAAAATACGTATAATCAATAGAATATCGAACGTGTTTGTTTGAAGTTATAGGTTGAGGCAAAATCACTATTCTGTATAAACCAAATTAAGAATTAGTAGTTTTTATAGGTACGCAAAAAATAAATTTAATGCTATGAGCGTTTGCAACCAATGAAACTTTAGCGAGTTCATAATGTGTACATCTTCGGTTCTAGTTCCAACCATAAGTTCATGTGCTTCGGGAAGGTGTAGGGTTACGTTTCTCAAAATGTTTTGTAACGTTGTGGGCTTTGGATTGTAGGCCATGGATTGCACATTGTACGGCGTCAAATAAATTTTCTTATTGTTGAGTTAACTGCTTTAAAGAGAATTCTATCTTTCTTACTGCTGTAAATAGGGCACTCTGGCCATGTACCGTAAAATGAAACCATGCTAATTCTTTAGTTATGTTTTGAAAATTTCGTGTGAATGTACTAAGTTATCCTTGAATACAGTTGTCAGATTTGCAATAAATTGGAATATGTTCCTATAACTATCAAGTTTCTTCGCGTATGTTACTTGGTTGGATAATGAGTGTACTAAGTCTGAGTTCTAATCTTCCAATTCGTCAAGAGTTATGCAATTTATTAGGATCTGCAAGAGTTGCGGTCCCAAACAATGTTCTTAAAATAGTACCACCAATACCCAATATACTGCGCCGACGATCTGACCGAGGCAAACAGTGATAGAAATCATTACGTTTGCACTCCAGAATTTGCAGTTGTGTTTCAATCTGTCTAAATTCAGAAACTAAAGCAAATTTTTGTTTTTATTGTTCAATAAAAAATGTCCGCTTTTACCGCAGAAATTATTTCATGGTAGTATATGGGTTGAAATCTAATGCGATGCGCCATGTGTCACTCGCCAGAAAAAATATCAGATTCTTTCAAGAGGACCACAGTGTGGTTTAGTGGTTGAACAAAAGATTCTGCTACTACAATACTCAAGACACATCCTGTAACAGACAGAGATTACATTAAGTTAGTCGGTTTACGTAACGTAAATAAACATAAATCCTGACTCGCATTATTAATCACAATTTTTACTCCTCTTGTGACATTATTCACGCTCTCGACCTTGTAACGGAGGGTTATGTTCTCGTGGGTTGCATTTCTCGACGGGATTGGGGAGTTCTTGTAGGGGTGTAATTTTGATCATCCCTTTCTAGGAGAGGGATTCTACCATTTGTTGGACCGGGTGAGGAGTGTTTGGAGTTTGAACAAGAGGAGTTTCAGACTCAGTCCTGTCGGTGTAGTTTGGTATTTGCATTGGCAATGACCCAATTCTAATTTCACCCCTTCCTCTTCATCTAAGTGCTTTTTCACCTTTTCACGTGTTTTCTTTGTAGCGATCCTATGCTGCTTAGGTTTACAAAGATCAGTATTATGAGCAATTTTCAAACGGTACACACGCACAACTTGTGACTTATTGTTTGATCCATGAATTCGTAGTTCACAACAGAAATACTTTTAGTAAATTTGTATAATTTAGTCTACGGTTTTCGAAACTTTCGTGAGAGTCCTGGCTTCATAGCCGGATTATAGAGATAAACCAAGCCATTTACCTCGAACTTTCGTTGCTTATCTTTGCGATCGTACCAAAATTTGTTGTTCAGATACGACTCCTTATGCGCTCTGGCTACTTGTTGGTAGTCTAGTTTCATAATAGACTGAAGGTTATTCACTCTACTATTCTGATCTGGGTTTTCACTTGGAATTTTGGCTTTCAAATTGTCGCTGTTTGGCAGTGTACTTTTTCTGCCGTGTAGCAAGTAGTAATGACTATCCTGTGACTGTGTTTGGGGTCGCGCGATAGGCCATGAGGTAAAAATATACCAGATTATCCCAATTATTGTGACTCGCGTTTGTGTAATTAGACAGGCCTGTATGAAGCGAACGGTGAAACCTCTCAACCTGCCCGTCACTTTGCGCATTATAACTTGAAGTGCGCGAAGTGCGTATACCTAAACGTTTCCAAGTTTCCTGAAAAATGAAGACAAATGCTCGTCCCTGATCCGTAATCAATTTAGAATCAGAACCACGAGTCACTCTCTGTGTCGCGTAAATTCTCGCACATGATTCAGCTGTCTGATCTTTAAATGGGAAGGCCTCTACATATTTTGTGAAGTGGTCGATGAATGTTAGTAAGTATTTATTGCCTCTGGGCGTCACGGGATATGGGCCTGTAATGTCCATGGATGTGACTTCAAAAGGAGTCGCGGGCATCTCCACTTCTCCGATTGGCGGTCTGAACTCGCGATCCTCCTTTCCTTTCTGACAGGGGTCACATTTCTGTATACACCCTTCTAGTGACCGACGCCTACCGGGCCACTAGTAATGTAGCAAAATCAAGTCTTGCGTTCTTTTTACTCTCTGATGGGCCACAAATACAGGATCCTGGTTTTTCTTAATGACCTCCCAAATCAAACTTTGATGTAAACTAACTGGTGGTTACCGTTAGAGGGGCGCTTGTATAGATTTCCATCATTATCCAAAAATTTCTTCTTGCTTTTATGTCTCTGTGCTTTGTTTAGTGCAAAAGGCGTCTTTAGCATGTTCCTGGGAGATTTTTTCTTATTCAGGATTCCTTCCCGTAAGATGGCACCAACGTGACTTCTCAGAGCGTCAAAATGGCCTATTTTAGACCCAGCTCTGTGTTCGACCACGAAATCCAATTCGGATAATTTTAAAGACCATCTCTTCAGGCGTGAATTTTGATCGACAAATTTTCAAGTATTTTAATGTGGAATTGTCTGATCTGAATAAGAACTTCTTGCCAAAAAGGTAACATCGGAATTGTTTGGTAGCCCAAACCAAAGCCGACATTTCCTTTTCTGAAACTGTGTAGGGTCGTTCTGCATTGTTCAGTTGCCTACTTGCATAATCGATTGGGCATTCTAGCTCGTTTTGTACCTGAGACAAAATGGCGAATACTACTACCTTGGAGGAATCAGTTGTTAAAATAAAGGGCAGTTTGAAATCTGGGAAGGCTAACACAGGGGCACTGCAGAGCCTTTCTTTCAAACTTTCGAAAGCCTCCTGTTGGGTTGGACCCCATGTAAACTGCTGGTCCTTTCCCGTGAGTGTCGTTAGAGGTTTTGCTAGTTTGGCAAAATCTGGAACTAGCCTTCTGTATAAATAGGCTAATCCTATGAAAGCTCTAACGTCTTTTATTCCCTTTCGAGTCGGGTACTGCTTGACTGCCTTTATTTTATCAGGGAAGCAGGGATCCCTTCCTCTGATAACACATAACTTTGAAATTGCACCTTAGGTTGAACAATTACACATTTCCCGGGGCGCAGTTGGAGGTTGGAGGCCTCGAACCTTTGTAATACATTTTCCAACCTCTGCGCGTGTTCTTCTATTGAGGGGGAAAAATTACAATGTCATCAATAAATGCCCAGCATTCCGGCCCTATTAGGTCCCTCAAGATTGTGCCCAAAAGCCTTTGAAAATTGGCGGGACTATTGGCCAGGCGAAATGGCAATCTATGAAATTCTTAATGTCCAGACGGGATGCTGAAAGCGGTTCCATCTTTGTCATTTAGCGATGTGTAACTGCTAGAACCCACAATAGAAGTCAAGGACCGTAAAGTATTTTGCATCATATAGGGTGGACACGCTTCCTTGAAAAGTTGGCATAGTGTAAGAATCATACTTTGTCACCGAATTAAGGGCACTAAAGTCAACACAATATCTATACTTGGGTTTATCCATTAGCACTTTTCTTCGGGACAAGAATGGCTGGTGCAGAACAAGGAGAGTGATTTTTAATTTGTTCATCTCCGCTGTGCGTGTACAACAACTTAGTATGTATGGTTTGTTTCAGTCAAACACAGCTGCTTTTTGATTACTTTAATATCAGTAAAGCAGGACAACATGTTTCGACCCTCTATATACGGGCCATCATCAGGTCTCTCCTTAGTGTGTGGAAAATTTCTCTACCTTCTGTAATGCTACACATGCCTGTTTTACATATGGTTACTATACAATCTTATGGCTAAAAACACTTGTTATGCATACATATATGGGTAGGTATGGTTACAATACAATTGTATGGCTAAAATAGTTCGCTATACATTCATATATGGGTAGGTACCTATTCCATATGTGGTAAGATACAGATATGATACATTAAAAAATATTTAAAAAATTCCTGGTAAATTTTTGGTACATTTGTCTCTTGTGGTATTGCCAAAGAGAATCTCGTTGTCGTTGTGCAGCGTACTTGATCGTTACCTGCTATTATTATTTTATTGGATATTATATGCTAAAAGTGTTGCTGCTGAGTATGTTACAATTTTTAAAGTTGTGTGTATATTGTGTGTGTGAACATTGTGGTGGTACTGGTC
>Ga0268261_10000940_pt1 | contig 19442 bp, 12 predicted proteins | sample TergutNc150P1_FD_190353 | JGI IMG/M metagenome (GOLD analysis project Ga0268261, IMG submission 190353) | Nasutitermes corniger P1 segment gut microbial community from laboratory colony in Florida, USA - Nc150 P1 (SPAdes) (version 2) | ecosystem: Host-associated > Arthropoda: Insects >...
CCCCCCCCAAAAAAAAAAGAATTACTTAAAATACCCAACATTCTGGCTGCTGAAAATCCCAGCAGCTGCGACTGACCATGCCGTTGATCTGAGTCTGGGTAACATACAGATTATTTTGTCTCTGCTAAAAATAGTCAGTGTTACAGGGAAATAACACAGTTCAGGAGCAATGTTAAATGAGGACTGTGGGTACAAAATTCATTGTCACTCTACCTCCTGCACTACACAGCACCACTGCTACTACTGGCTCACCACATCAACTGCATAACCCATACTTTACCCTCTGTAATACATTTCTTGGACATCCATCTTAGTCTTCTCGGATGGAGGCACCAAGGTCCTCCAAAGTGTCAGCAAACATTTACCAATCAACATAGTGTGTCCCAGAAACACTGAATCTTCAAATTATCATGAAGTGGTCATTTTGAATTTTAAGACTAAACATTTCTGTTAAATTTTAAATCTAATCTCATATTCTGAAACTGTTTAATGCCACACATATTAATGGACTACTGACTTACGTGAAGAAAGCAGAGCACATGTGAAAAGCACATTAGTGTACAGAACACACCCCTGTTTTTGGACAGAAACTTTGTAATAAAAAAATGTGACCTATAAATGCTTATTAAGTGCCAGTGTTTAGCACAAAACTAACCACCTTAACACAGAACCATGATTCCCAAAATCTGTTACACATTTGTACCAATTTTCATCTAATTAAAATTTAATGCATAGTCTGTTAATTTTCAGTATTCCATGAAATCAATTAATTACCTGTCAAGGATGATGTTCCTGAAGTCTCTTGTGAACTAGAATGTGAGTCACTACAGACTGGCTCATCCACATCGCTCTCTCGTGGACTAGGAAGTGAATGTGACAGCTGCAGAGAATCAGGAGAACTGCTAGCATCATCTGCAGAATTTCTGACAGCTTCGTCTACATCACTGTTCTGCGGACTTGGAAGGGCAAGACTCAAGCGCTTGACCATTGGACTTGTGGAAGTGGAGTTCAGTGAGAACCATTTATTACATGTCCTTGCCATCTGTTCTAGCTGCTCCACGCTGTCATCCAGTGTATCGAGGCATGAACTGTCATCACAAGACACTTGTGTCAGTTCTCCGGGGCGTTCTGGTGTTAGGTGACTTGGTAATGTACTGCAGGACAGCTGACTCTGAATAAAACAATCACAGTATGTGTGTACATGAAGGATGTTCAGTAAGTGACGTTTGCTACAACATATAACGTAAACAAGATGTCACAATGAAGTTAACATTCCATTTATTCCATTGAAGTGTCTTATTTTTCACCATTATCCCCAGGCACATCAATGAAATTCTGTCACAGCACTGGGTCTTGGATCTGCATACTTTCACAACGAACCATTTCCTCTTGCTCATTATCCCGGAATATGTCAAGATGGGACAAACACATCAGTGTGCAGACTGCAGTTTTCAACCCTTCTCAACATTAATAACTCTGAACGCATTGCAAATATGTGGTGTGATCCAGCAGTTTCTGGACTGGATTTATTTCTCCACAACAGTACTTAACCTTGCAATCACCTGCATCACCTTCGAAGTTCTCCTGTATACAGTGAGCCATCAAATGCACTATCCTTCGAATCATCTATTGCAATACTGCTGATGTTTCAAGTCTGCCATATTCTAGATATGCCAAAATTGCAAATGGAACAACACAAGACTTCCACTTAACAAGACATCAGAGTCACACAAGCTACAGCCTAATTCCCTGCAGGACATGACTCAGCTGACTCTACCGACACCCAGCAGCAGTTTGTGATAACAACAGCAGTGTAATCTTGCACTCAGTCCAGAAGTCACACACCATGTACAACAAATGTTGACATTATCTGTAGGCAATTCATCCTCAATGTGTTTTTAAATAATCTAAGATATACGAAATTCAGTCCAACAACCAATACATTTAATTTAAATCAGCATACGTTTAGTTCAAGTCAGCTACATGTTTCAGTCATATATGGTCATCAGGCTGGCACACAAGAAAGAAAAGAATTTCACAGTTGCATTTAGGACTGAGATCTCAGTGATTTACATGAGTATTAGTATACAATATATGTACATAAAGTTGGACAGCGTTAGGAACAAGAATGCTATAAGATGCAATCTCAATCCTAAACTCAACTGTGCACTAATTTTGTTTCTTGTGTGCCAGTCTGATCAAACATGTGGTTGACGTGAGCTAAATATATGCTGATTTGAATTAAATAAATTGGTTGTGTTTGACTGAATTTCTTATATTATCTGTTGGCATAAAGTATAATGCTATGTTATTCATTTATAATGACTAGATTATAGATTGGATGATACTGCAGTTGACTCCCAGCAGGTGCAACAGATATTTCTCTTTTGCAAAATGGCCTGATATGCTCTCTGGCTAACAGAGCCTCCTATACGATGGGTACTGGAGGCTCTTTCCTCCATTTTAAAGCAGCCGGGTTATGACGCCAACCAAATACTTCCCTCTGTGCAAAGGTTTAGAATGGGCAGAGGTACACTTCTACTCCCCCCCTTTACAACATCACAGTGCGCACACGCACCAACACCTGTACCTTTACCTTGCGCTGAATTAAAATCACTGAATTTACATGCTAAGTGACAGACAGCCTTACAAAGTGATATAAAAGCGAACAGAAACGAGAAACCAATGAAATAAAGTATTTCAAACCTGGCTTGAATCAAACAAGTCTGTTGAAGAACTTAAGAGTAATGCCATTGGATCATCAACACTCAGCCTTTCACAGAATTCTGTTGTCTGCGAGTTTATTCGTGCTGGAGGCTGTTCTGTGTAAGAATATCTGTTCCTGTTTGAAGAATCATTTCGACCCTTCGATTCAAATGCAACCACAGTCTGTGTAAAATTATGAGGCACAAGAAAATTGCCTCCAAACTTTTTCTGCACAAAATCCATCTCTTCCTTTGTTGGCACAAAATCCCATCTGTGAACAGTAAGTCCCATCAGCATTAACATTTTCAGTTCTGTAAATCTCATCAATCTGGAAAGAGATGTTTCCACACACACATAGAGAGAAAATTTGAATATACTGAATAAACATGAGAGGGCAGCTGACAAAGGATGGTATAACTGATCCTTATTATATTTTGTTCTTGTAACAGTACACAGGTGGTACGAGGATCAGGTGTGGCTAGTCCGTACAGTGGACAGCAAGTCTTATCTCAGGGAATATAATGTGGTAGGTGTTAGGTGGTGCAGGTACAGCTGTAACTGTACGTGAGTTTACATCAGTAAATTAAACACTCTGCACAGAATAATGTCACTTCAATGATCAAATAAATGAGAACCAAGTATATTTAACGAACAGCATACACCATCTTGTCTGTACTAGCACACCCAGCAGTTATGAGTGCAGGACCTCGAATGAATATGTCCGTTGTATCTGCGTTTCCTTCCCACGGCTAGAGCAACGGCCTGGTTTATCTCCCTTATGACTTCCACGAACCCGGTGTCTCAAGTTCTCTTGGACATGGGGTGCCGGCCGCTGTGAACATCTCACTCTGACACTCTACTTCTATCTTTCTCTCTAAGACCAAAGTGTACGGTTACAATGGTCCTCCCATCAGGATGCAGAATGGGAGTCAGACTAACAGTCCCTCAGACATGAAAGGTCAGAATGTTGGGAAATGTTACACATACAAGAATATTTGAATGAGCCACACAGGGAAATAAAAGAAAGACAGACTTGTGAAGAGAGAAATAAATTTAAAATAAGAGCTACCGACTTTTGACTATACTGATAAAAGACGAAAATGGCGAAGGCTGATTTTCAAGGATCCAAGTCTTGTGGGATGTGATGATGCGTCACTGTGAGTGGTCATGATGTTCTGCAGGAACCATGCTCTTCACATCAGGAACTATTCACACAACAAAACAGTGACACACACCAGATAACTTGTATCCTCAGCAACACTGTTTTCAGAACCTCTAACCTGTCTCACACAATTCTGCCAGAAGTCAGCAGTGTTAACAGCTGCTTTCTTTTTACAAATTCCCACACAAGCAATAAGGTGAGCAGCCTTGTTCTCCAAGACTCACAAAATTATGAATGTGACAATAAAAATTTATGAGTTTTGGCATGTTTTAAGTTCAGAGATCTTCTCAGTGGTACGACTGGATTGTGATCCCCTGGCCGTGACAGTGCACCACTGAATAATCAGTTCCTAATATTTCAAGAGAATGTCACTTCAAGGTCTACAAATAACAGCTCTTCATTGACCCTCAACCCTTGAAGGTAAGGACATGTTCCTTCAGAAGGCTGGGAACAACTTACCCAATGATGCAGTGTCACATCCCAGAAGACCAGAATGCTACATTTCTTTTTCCATGTGTAATTATACCAGTATAACAAAATGCAAGAACTAAGGCACATGAAATTTTAGGCTCAATCAGTTTTCAGAACTGTCATAATTACCAACATAAATTGCCCCTTATTACAATGTCTTGTGGTCTGGGACAGCGTAGTCAGTACAGTGACTCGCTACGAGCTGGATGGTCCAGGGATCAAATCCCGGTGGGTGCGAGACTTTCCACACCTGTCCAGATTGGCCAAAGGGCCCACACAGCCTCTCACGCAGTGAGTTATTCCCAGGGTGCGGCAACAACCATCCATCCCCTTCTAGCGCCGCAGTTAAACAAAGAATACAGCTATAATTCTATTCCACCTCTAGGCCTTCAGGGCCTGTTCTAGAGTAACCTTTACCTTAACTTTTATCATATGTCTTAAACAAGTACTGACCTGCCATCCAGCCCTGGACCAGGCATGTACTGATTTGTATTTTTGATACTCAGAAGGTGATTTGTAAGGTACAGTATTGTCAGCCATTCTAAATCATATTCAAGCTCGAGTGATTTACTTGTGTCATGCGGTATATCAACAATCTGCAAACAAAAGTTTATATTACTCACTAAAAAATGAAATACAAGAGGGTCTTATGGCTTACTTTTGCTTCAACATTATGTTTCAGTTTTAGAGGTGAAAGTGCCCTTTTATGGTCAGCACTGCAGTCTCTAACTTTACAGCAAAGCACTATCAACTACAACACACTGACACAGCATTCTGTGCCACAGTTTAAACACCCAAAAAATCAAATTATAATATAATAAAGGGTAGCACAGTCCAGAATATGAAAAAATGGTAAATATGGACACTATACTACCATTAATCTTCAATGCACACAGCAAAACGTCAAAGAAACAAGAAGAGATGACAGAAGTTCAAATATTGATGATTTAAAAAATGTTATATATATATATATATATATATATATATATATATATATATATATACTGAAAATTGTCACAAAAACACCACTGAAGACACTAGAATAATTCAGTACCAAAATACGTTAACATGATTAACATACACTGTGCTGTTTTAATACATTTTCTGCCTAAGAAAGCAAGAAACCTACTTGATGCAAAAAAAGAATATATAACAGTGGAATAGGCATTTAATGTCTATCCTACTGGTGTCAGTATTTAGATTTTAGTGCACAGTTTATGAAGAACATATTATTTCAAAAACATAAAAAGATACAATTATAACAGCATTTTGTGGACAATAAAACACAGATTACACAGCATGCCTTAAAAATGCGGTAGTTTTCCTTGCTGCCTAAATATATATAATGAATTTCTATTGGTGTTTGCCTATATACATTTGCATATGCAAACACAGGCCTTTAAAAGTTTAATAACTTTCATTTAACAGCACTTTGTTGTCTCAGCCTAATTATTTCAATACTGTACTTTCTACTTTAATAGTTTTTCAAATACAACCTTAACTGAACCACTTAGTAGGGATTTACTTCGCTACATTTGTACACAAAACACAAAACAATGCCGAACGTGTCACTGCATGTGTCCATAACACACAATACAATGCTGAACATGTCAATGCATGTGTCCATGACACAATACAATACTGAACATGTGACTGCATGTGTCCACAACACATAACACAATGCCAAACATGTCATTGCATGTGTCCACAACATGCAATACCATGTTGAATGTGTCACTGCACGTGTTAATTGTGTTGTTCTATGTATTGTTTGTGTCAATTGTGTTGTTCTATGTATTGTTTGTGTGTAAATTTGTAATCTACTAATGCCACCGGGTGTCAACCCAATTGCAGTTACAAAATACATGATATTATACCATGTGTCCACAACACACAACACAATGCCGAACGTCACTGCACGTATCCACAATGCACACTACAGTGTTGAACATGTCACTGCATGTGTCCTTAACACACAATACAATGCTGAACATGTCGTTGCATGTGTCCACAACACGATGCCAAATGTGTAATTGCATGTCCACAACACACAATACAATGCTGAATGTGTCACTGCATGTGTACACAACACAATGCCAAACATGTAATTGCATATGTCCACAACACACAATACAATGGTAATATGTGTCAATGCATGTGTCCACAACACACAATACAATGCTGTACATATCATTACATATGTCCACAACACACAGTACAATGTTGAACCTGTTATTGCATGTGTCCACAACACAATACAATGCTGAACATGTCACTGCATGTGTCCACAACACACAACACAATGCTGAACGTGTCACTGCATGTGTCCATTAACACACAACACAATGCTAAATGTGTCATTTCATGTGTCCATTAATACATAACACAATGCTGAATGTGTCATTGCATGTGTCCATTAACACAACACAATGCTGAATGTGTCATTGCATGTGTCCATTAACACAACACAATGCTGAATGTGTCATTGCATGTGTCCATTAACACATAACACAATGCTGAATGTGTCACTGCATGTGTCCACACCACACAACACAATGCTGAATATGTCATTGCATGTGTCCATTAACACACAACACAATGCTGAATGTGTCATTGCATGTCTCCACAACACACAACACAATGCTGAATGTGTCATTGCATGCGTCCATTAACACCCAACACCATGTTGAATGTGTCATTGCATGTGTCCATTAACACACAACACAATGCTGAATTTGTCACTGCATGTGTCCACAACACACAACACAATGCTGAACGTGTCATTGCATGCGTCCGTAACACATAACACAATGCTGAACGTGTCATTGCATGCGTCCATAACACACAACACAATGCTGAATATCTCCCCCAGCTTTGTTTCTGATCAACTACCACATTCCATAATCATTAAAATTTTATCTCAATAATAGATCACAGAACCTTTAGATATGTTCCTTTGCAATAACCCTCTCTTTTCACCTAACCCTATCTACACATTCCAAATGTGAAAAAGCTACGTGCTGAGTCATGTTAAGTTGCCATATAGGCATTGACAGGTAACCAGTAGCATAGGTGTATTACCCACCTGCAGAAATTTCCTTTTTGGCAAACACTTATCCAATGCCAAAAATTTGGTTGTCCGTGTATCATCTTCATTTTTCTAAGAAAAAATAAAAATTCATGGTTAGCTGTCAGTGTGCAAATAGTAAAAGATTACAAAAGTGTGAAATTTTTGGTTACCACAGTTACACTGCTGAAGATTCAGTTACTTGGAGATATGAACTGTGTAGTTTTGTGAGAAGCTCATCATGTTCTGAAGCACCACCGTGCCTTCAAAATGTCGGGAACCATGCCCCCAGTAACAGTGTCGCAACACAGAGGAAATGAATCTGATTACCACCCTATCTGACTAGTAACGGGATAAGATAGCATTAAACAATACCAGTTACATGAATCTCAACTGCTTACAGCAATCTAAACATGAAGCTCAACTAAAAATTCATGCAAAATTTACCACTTCTGTTTTGTATTTGACATCTGGAGTATATTTCTTATCATGTCTACTCTTTCCTGATTTGCCTCAGCTGTGCCATCTTAAAAAAGTAATTCAAGAACATGTGATCAAAAAATGTTAGACTGTGGCAGGTGACTGCAGGCTGGATCATAAATAACACTCCCATCATGTTGTAAGAAACAAAGCAATTATTATTAGTCATAAATCAGTATGAGAAGCCAGAGGCTTCTTTTGGGTTGCATAACTTAACACAACTTTCTGGTAAATATAAACATTCCAGGCGGCCAGTTCACTTTAACTACTTGCAATACCAAGGACCCACAAATCACATAATGAACAAACAGGCTTCTGATGGTGGTACAATGTAATAAACTAAACTAATGTTTTGGACATAGTTCATAGTCTAGGTTCATTACGAACAACAACTAGAAACTAGCTCTTTTTAAGTGACCCCTTATAGCATGATTCTCTGTTGGGCCAGAAATAGTGGCTAGCTCTTTCTAACTCGTCTAACACAGCACAATTCCCAACTCTCCTCTGTCACCTAAGAACAGAGACAGATCTATTCTCTGAAACAATGTAAAAGAAACCTACATGACAGCCAATGCTGACAACACCAATGAAGTTCATTATCCCAACTTTTTCAAGTGGAAAGCAGAAGAATACACATTTCAATCTGTGTTCTTTCCTCAGCCAGAGAGTTGCATACTTAAACCACCACACTGGAAAGATTCATACGTGACAAACAGGAAATTAAAAAATGTAAAATATGTTGCATAAGACCTTCAGAGTATAACAAAATATTTTTAATTACTCACTGAAGAATGTGGCACAAGAGCTGCAAATTTAACATGCAGATGGGCAGCAAACCAGTAAGTGGGCTTCAAGTGATGCAACAGTTCTTCACATGACCTACTGCCAAGTGTGTTTTTCTTCACTTCATCACTGTTAAAAAATTAACACAACATGCGCGTGATCATTATACAAACTGGCACACTTCAAACGGTGAACTTAATTATGACCTCTGAGAATTCCACACTTGTACAGAATCACGGCCAAACAGTCTTCACCATTTCAAAGGAATGAACTGTCTCTGAAATGTCACGACCTGGTCACCAACTGAAAGTGTCACAACCCTGAAGACTTGTACTTTCAAGCCAACAGGTGCTAAGCAGATCAAAAAGTTTGCTGCCTTTATGAAGTCTTGTGGTTTATTACTCTGTGTCAGTCTACACACAGACCTTACTGTGAGCCTGCTTAATCCATACAAGATGTAAGTTTCACAAGGTGACAACTATGAAGATCAATCTTCCAGAATGTGATGTCATGTAGTCTGGTATAAATTTACTCAACAAAAAAAAACAAACGTGATGCAAAAGTGAAGAATGTGTGCCCTTCACTCATTTGAACTAGCAGAAACCCACACCAAACATGGTAATGGGCGTGTGGAGAATTTGGGCAGCAAAATATTAAAAATCTGTGGAACAGAAACTCAGTACCTAAATTCAAATAAACATGCAAAAAAACTCACAAAAATGCTGCTACAGTAAAATTATAAACAAGTAAACATATAAATCACTTACGTGAAAAAAGGTTTAAATTTCAGAAGCTGATTTACATCCCCGAAATTATAAATTCCTCGAGGCCAATCATGGGACAGGAAAATGTCAAGAGGTTGGCGAACCTAAGCAGATCAGTACCAATTAACATATTACATTTAAGATTATATACATATATATATATATATATAAATCTGTAATCTGCATATTATGTCCTGTTTGTGTGAAGCGCACTTCCAGACTGTGCATGGATTCATGCAGTCTGGCAGTGCACTTGTGTGAATGGATCTGTGGAACTGTGCATGTTTTGGTACTGTAACAATTTGTAAATCATTTTCAAAGCACAAAATAAAAGTTACAAAAAGTAACATTAATGTGAACTACAATGCAAAATACTGCAAACCATAAAATATACAAAACACTGTTTACTGCCTCCGAGGTGTTCTAGGAGAAGATAAGTCATTAACTTCTTCCTCTGGGATATCAGCAGTTATCAGATGTAGAAGTGGATTCGTTTGCAGAGTTTCTTTGGACATCATTTTTAATAAACAAGTATGACCACTGCACTAACACATCACTGTCACTGCCAAGTGAAAACTCAGGATGGCCATCAAGTGTGACCACAACGCTGCCAGTGGAAGACTCAGCATGATCCAGAATCCTCCACTGGTGGCACTGCACTCATGGAGTAACTGTTTGCATCTAGTAATAATGTACACACAGAAAAGAAAAAAGAAATGTGTTTAATAATTACTTAGAAAACTGAAATTATCAGGACAATAGACAGACGTGAATCACAACGGACACTATGTAAAACACAGCATTGCAGCAAATTGTCACTAAAGAACCAGATAAACAAAACTGTACTATAATTGACCTATGACACCTACTCTCTGCATATTGACCACATACATACGTGTGTATATTTGCTTCAAAGTTTCATGACTCTTATGTTATGAACTTCAGGACTACTTACTGTGAAGGCCAAATAATACATACTAAAACTTACAGTTTAAAAATGTGTGGAAGACAAAAGTTAATACATGTACAAAAATTAGGGCAGACTGCAATATATCTGATATACTGCAGTGCAGTTTAATATAGTTTAGTGCAGTTTAGCGGTTTAGTACAGCTGAGTGCAGTTAAATACAGTTCAGTACAGATTAGTGCAGTTCATTTACCCATCAAATTACTTTACACAAAAGATGTTCAATAAGCAAGGTCCCTGTAGGTCATAAAAACAAAGTGTCAAATGCAGCTCATGTATTCCAAAGAATTATCATGATTTTTCAGCATAATTCCTGGGCATATTCATGCATATGTTCCATCTTCGAACAAGTTCAAAAACCAAGGGGCTCTTAAATTCACCATGCTTCATGAACAACCATTTCCACTACCACATAACTGTGCAATCAACAACCTCCAAAACACCACGTTAGCAGTTCACAGGTTCTTCCACTCATGCTGCATTCACATCTGTGATGTGATGAGCTAATGATAATGTCTGTTCACCATTCTCAAACTCCTACACCATTTTCTGACGTGCCACCGTCTTGTTTCACCATCACCTCACACCTCTATAAACAGATGGTGAATTACAATGGGGGAAACATGTTTCACCTATAAATGCCAAACCTCACTATTAACTTCTCTGTGGGACCAGACTTCCAATACCTGCCATTGCTCTTAACTAATCTTACGACTAGCATCAAGATGAATCCTATGTCATCTATCGCATTATACCCTAGCACAAGTGCTACCTCCCACCAAGAAATAAAATACTTTATTAATACAAAAGTTGCAAGATGGGTAACCTTATATAATGAACATGCCTCACAGCAGCTGTTCAAAACCAGACCGCCCTAAGTATGTGTCATATTCCACAAAAATTAAAAAATAAATCAGTTACGCATTTTTATAAAACTTATGTTATGCAATTACATCACGTGAAATTTATCAAAACTGACTTCAATGTACAAATTTTGTGTTTAACCCTCCAAAACCTAATATCATGTATAGATGATGGCCATTTAATGGATGCAACAATAATTCAAATTCCAGTCTGCTGCACATCACACTGGGCATATAATTCTGACACTACATGGTTAAATTAATAAAAATCATACTTTTCAAAATATTCAACCTTGTTTACTTACATCATAACTTCGAATTCACCACATAAAACAACTAATTTTGATTACAGCAATCAGAGTTAATGTACAACAGAAGCAATGGTTGTTGCCCTGGTAATATAAAACCATTTACAATTCTTTACTCCTATTCACAGTCTTCTTGAAAGGCAAATGTACATGTACCAGCAGCAATGTTTAGCAGACAATATGTCAATGTAGTAACTATACACATATCCCTCTACTGCATGATTTTATAAAATCAAACATATATTTGCAAAATATATATATATATTTGTGAGACTACAGTGCCTAAAATATTTGTGCTACCATTTAGTGGTCCAAGTCCTTACTACATGATAATCCTGTTCCCATCTGGGAACATTGCGTGCATGAAATACATATACAAACATTCCCATTGGGAACAGAATGCAGTAGATGGATATTTATAAAAGCGAAAGAGCAAAAAAGAATAAAAGAAAGAAAGAAAGCAAAATACCAACTTTATGTTCCCACAGTTTTTTGGGTTTTTTTTGTGAATGTACAGATCCAGCCAAATGCCCATAAGAACATTTTGTGGATTTTATGCCCTTTTTAGGCAGTATGCACAAAAACATAAAATCAGCGTTTTACTGTGTGTGTTAATATGTGCCCTGCTGTTCATGCCTCACATGTCAAAATCACTGAAACTGTAAACCAAAAATGACTGGCACACCAGTTACCTACAATAACACCTGCCAGTACAGACACAAACCACAAGCCCTCCCACTCTTACTTACTCCATGAAGCAGAGTCCTTCTTGAGAAGCTAACCAGTAAACTTTGCAGCTAGGCAAGAAATTCCCCGCATTTATGGAACCCGAAAGTCCCTCACCGTACCCACAAGTGCCCGCCACCTGTCCCTGTCCTGAGCCAACTCCATCCAGCCCCCACAACCCCCTCCAACTTCCTGAAGATCCATCTTAATATTATCCTCTCATCTATGTCTTGGTCTCCCCAGTGGCCTCTTTCCCTCAGGCTTCCCCACCAATACCCTTTGCACACCTCTATCCTCCCCCATATGCGCTACATGCCCTGCCCATCTCATTTGTCTCGATTTTACAACCCGCACAATATTGGCCCTCCCACTCTACAGACAAGAAAAGTCCTGTGTGTGATTTCAAGCCACCACTGCAAAAAAGATGAGAACAGCACTGCATAATAACCCAGAAGAGTGCAGTTCTCATGTAAAGTACTGATTTGTGGACAAGGAAAGCACATGCCACCATGACTAAGAGCAAATGTTTGGGCAAGAACGCAAGAGAGAACATAAATATCTATTCTGGTAGTTTGTGTAAGCAGTCCCAAGCATGAAATGAAACATAATGCATGAAAATAAACAGTGTCACATTCCAGAAGACTCGACTCCTCAGCACCACTACTGTAAAGACAACAAACCTCAAAGCAAATAAAAAGTCTGAATGAACTATCAGAGTACATACAGGAATTCATAGTAATATCTGCTTCAAAGACACTCCAGTATGTTAGTATGTTTCAGTATTTATACAGCCATCACTAAGGAAACAATAAATTAATTACTTTTTCCTTCTCTTTCTGTGTTATATAACATGTTAAAAGATAATGGTAATGAACAACTTTACATCAAAACATATTTTGATGCAGTCAGTATCTTATTTCCATTTTCTCTTTATTCATGGTTCTTTACAACCATTTACATAGACACCCACTTGATTAAAATTCTCCTTGCCATTCAGTGAAAATACGTAAGATTGCATTTTATACAGCCTGGTTAAGAGTATAGCATTGTGTAAAGTTATGAATACAGTTTGTCTTGGGGACAAATCATTGTCTTGGTATTGACACATATGAACCCAAAACCTAACCTTGGTTTACACACACACACACACACACAAACTCTAAGCCTATCCTTAGCTGACACATGCACCCACACCTTAATGCACTCTTACTTCTATCTCATTTATCAGCTTCTGAAGTCATAATCTGATACAGCACACATACGAGACATGGGATTAAAGAGAGGCAGAGACAAGGGCATGCATTCTCATAACATATGCATGTTCACTGCTAAATACTGCTGCCTTTTAAGAAGCAACTGTACAGTACAGTCTGAAAGTTGATGTATGGGATTTTGAAATTTGGTGATCAACCACTGCAGAAACTAGCATTTCAGCCTTTCACAACTGGTTCCAACAGATATGGAAGTGACCACATGGCTGGCAAGTTGGTTTCCCCCACTCTCCTGCTATTGCACAGGTCTCAGCTCAGTCAAGCTCTTTCATTATGTGCCAATGATTGTTTCTGTGCTCTGTGGGCTGAGACTCTCAACCTGTCACCTAAAAAATACTACTAAAATAAAGTTTCATACTTTTTATGCTTCTTGAGATTATTCTGTATTATCTGCCAGTATTTTGTAAGTTTTTAAATTAAATTTAAAAGGCATTTGATATTGACAATGGTTTCCAATCTTCATGTCAATTTCATCATTCCCAGCTAACCAACACATCAAGACTAAAGTATTTCAAATGATCAGTGAATGAAGAATTGTAAACAGTTACATGTTAGAACAGAAACAAACTCTGCGACACTCTCATATACTAGTGGCAGCCACCCTGTCACATTAAACAGTCCATCAAAAACAGCTGACTCATAAAAAAAAATTCCTAGAATTATTACACAATACAAATACCGAGGAAAGTGCTAACTGGTAATGCATTTACTTCTTGTAAATATACTATATTTAACTATCAGCTATAACATTTCAAACCAAAACACTTTGTAAAAAAAACCATACAGTAATAACACTGTTTGATGAAATTCTGCATAATCATGCACTGAGCCCTTCTAGTAATAACCATAATATTACAAGAAGATAAAGAATTATACACAGATAAATACCATCAAAAGCTAACAAGTTAGCAGCATGAATGTATATTATTTTAAAGTGCAAATGACCTGCTTTAATCTGAAAGTTTCCAAATTTCGGACATGATACACACTCCTTTTGGTATCTTCTGTATATGGAGGCTTTTCAAAACGACCTTTAAAATAGTCATGGCCTTTGTAGATGCCTGATAAACCGCCTACTCGGACCCCAGCTACATTCACAACACTTGCATAGCCCATGTAGTATATTCTGGGAGCGACCCATCCCCCATATGGCAATTCTTGAAGATAATTTGATGCTTCATGATTTCCACCTATGAAAATTGTTAAAACTGGGGCAAGTTTTTCCCCAGAGTAATACCTACAACAAGAATCACAAAGGTGAAAGTAACAAGAATTTTTTCAAGACAAGCAGTACAAGAACCTTTGTTAACATGTTCACTGAAAAGTCTGCATTTTTTTGACAGAATAGTACGTAATGAATTTGTCTGAGAACACGTATAATACACAAAATGACGACACATACACATCATAGATATTAAGAGTAAATACTCTCAAGTACACTTGCTAATAATACAGTAACTATTCTCATAACAGCTTATTAATAATAAGAACACAATGAGGTTCTACTAACACCCACTACCAAGTGAAGAATAAACTGCACCAAATACCATTAAAAGCAAAAGACAACGCCATCACGAAAGGTTACCAAAAAACTGACACTTATTTTACACATAGCATTATGATAAGATATTCTGATGTTCTATTGCATTAATGCAGTACTATATACTTCAATAAGACATACTAGAACAATAAACAGAGTACAAACTCAATACTACAATTACAGTCTTTCATGTAATAACTGTACTAATGAAGACTAATGTTAGTCTGGGCTGTGACACCACGTGATTTTGTTGATATGCATAAATGTTCTAGAGAAAACTTCTAATTTCATCCTCAGTATACAAGAGAAACTTACTTGTAGAAAGTACACATTTTCTGATACTTCTGAGGCACCGCCATACACCTTAAATCTTCCTCATTCCTTGTTGCTTGGAAGTCTCCACAACAAATTAAAAGGTCCACTTTAATCCCATCCTTATTTTCTATATGCTGAATTGATTCATATATTTTATCCAACTCTCCATGGGCGCAACCCTCCACTGCAATCTTCATATTCTGTGTTACACTACGAAAGAAAGATGCGCACCTTTATTTATTTGGTTAAAACAGCACATGCCATAATTACCTTTTAATGACCAAGGATTAAACTGCCAGCAAAAATGGTGGCCCAGGATTAAATATCAAGACCACTGCCACCAGCGCATTTTTTTGACAACTTTGGTCGACGTTCCCTCCGTACTGTAGTTATTTGGTCTTGAAAGTTTATAAAATAAAAAAAAGGAAGATAACCTAAACACATGCTACGTATTGATGTATACCACAATACATTTAACTTGTAACTGAATCAAAATACATGTAACTTGTACAGGAACCAGTCTGTAAGACAATGAAGGCAGTGAATCAAATGACGCTACCTACAAACTCTTCCCCTGTTGTCCTTTTATTAAACTTGCAAGCATAACAAAATGTCAGTGCAGAAGAACGTGCCCTTACCTCACACACATACACACGTAAAAAAGAAATGAGATCGATTTTTCACACTTAACTGCAACACTATAGGAACGCCCAACTCCACACTACCAATTCAAACGCCATTGCCTCGAGATGGCTTCCTTTCGCCACAGATTATCTAGCCCCTCGCCGCTGAGTACACATACCACAGATTAATTATATGGGCATGGGTTACTGAATGGCGGAGCAGTGGTGCCAATAACTGTTGGGAAATTTTCTTCAGATGCCAGCTAGAATTTTGGTGTAATGTAGATCCAAAGAGACATTTTTACGGTCAAATTTCATGTTTTGCCAAATCACATCGCTGCGGGTTTTAGGTGTTTGTAATGGCAGCGTGTAGCCCATTCATATTGGACTGCGAAAAAGGAACGGCACGATCTTTCGACGCTGTCAATATTTTCAATATGAATTTACTCCATAAACCAAATCAAGTCCGATCATCAAATCTCGCACATTTCTCCTCAATTATCGCCTTATTATCGACAGAGGTAACATAATAAACACCGCCATCTTAATAGACTCCCAAATGCCAACTTTTCATGTTTGCAGAAAAGTGCATTCATTGTTGCCATCAAAGTTTTTAGCACTTCATCACTCAGCAGAGGTGGCACAGTTTCTCAGCCTAAGAAGTCTTAGAAATGAAAAGTGCCAGATTTCAAACAGTTGTAAGAAAATACTTGCATGTATACTATTTATATTTTGTTAATGAATTTTTGTATGTTTGACGATCCATAACAACGTGCATGAAGTGTTTATATTATTTGTATTGTAACAAGTAACAACTGCGCCTAATAGTGTGGCGACCCACGAAGGCTTGATGTGTAGGCTGGCGGTATGCCAGATCCTTCCAAATGAGAAAAAGACAGAAATATCTAGACAGGGGTATCCATTGCTGTTAAGCGTGCGGCGTATGTCAGAACGACGATTATGAACGACGGAGAGTGAAGGGGGTTTACTTGAGGAATTGCATAATGTGGAGCGAGTGTGGAAGTGAATCTATGAAGTACTGTATTCGAGACCGGTGTCCGTGCTGTGAGGATCAGTAAACAACAGACCTAAATAAACTGTAAATAGAGTTATGAGCCCGCAGTATTAACCCTTATCCTGCTAACGTGCAGAGTATGGTGAGCTCCTAATAATGCCTGAAAATGGCAGATGGGATTTAACTCGGCGTTTAAAGGGTTAAATGCACTCTTGTGAATGTTTCTTGAAATTCTGTGAGTATTCTGTTTCATGTAGATTGTTTTAATTGTTTGAACTGTAGTGACAATAAACGCTGTTACTTGTTAAACTCACGGGCCTAGCTCTTATAGTATGTAACAATTCTTATTCTTTCATTCATTCATTCCTTTATTTTCCGTTTATTCAGTTGTAGGTATAACCTAAGGATGTGAAAATAGTCATAATGTGATGACACAACGTGTCTGTTAAATTACAGCTGTCAAATTACAGAATACAATTATAATACAATGATTACACAATAAAATATTAATTATAACATTAAAACATTGTAATCAGGAATATATATTATTTATTAGAATTAAAATATTCCTCAATAGAACAATATGAGTTAGAAAGAAGAAACCTCTTTAAGGCCGTTTCAAAAACTTGTATTTTATTTGCTTCACGCTTTATATGAGTAGGAAGATGGTTAAAAATATTAATTCCTACATAATGATCTAATTTTTGGTATTTGGTTAAATTAGTAATGGGTAGATGAAAATTATTAGTAGATCTAGTGTCGTGGTTATGGACTTCCAAGTTCTTTGTAAATAAATGTTTGTTGTTCACCATATACAATAAAAGAGAAAATATATACCGAAAATAATGTGCATGTTTTGTACATGTCTGTTTACGGTGTATTCGGCATCGTACAGTCATTTTGGCAAACTTTTGGATCCATGCAATCAATACGAGTATCTGCAATGTTCGAACAATAGATTAAAGTTGGCAGAATTGGTTGTGTGTATGGGCCCAAAAGTAGTAATCTGTGGCTAGGTAGTAATCTGTGATCTGTGGTATAGGCGGCGAGTTATATCTGTTCGTACGAGGAAGCTGATAGGATTAGTAAAGTGAGTGGATGGTGTGATGTTTTAATAATCCAAACTGTAAAGGACAAATATAATTGAAACAGACTGTTATAATTTTGTATGTGGAACATTTGATGCCAACTTGATATGACGTTATCTTAATCACGTAAGTATGAGCAGAATTTTATTACCTGTTTTTAAACTGTTTTTTATTGCGTATATAAACAAATGTTAGTGATTTAGTTTGTGTGTCTGCAAAAGAAGTTATCGCGGAGTCTGTGAGGTTGGAGTTGGGTTTGTGAGTATAAAGCAACATTATTAAGCCTCAGGATTGGATTAGTAATGTTTGTAGAGAACAGTGCTATGATTTAGTTGTCTGTAAAGCGAACTGTTTTAACTACAGTATGAGCCACTGTATACAACACGTGATGTTTAATGTGCAATACACACATCACACAAAACAAGTTGAACATAATCTTGCTACTTCTGTAAAATGTCCTGCCATATATCTCAGTGAATTGAATGATGAATACTATTTCTATAAACCAGCGTTTCATTTCATTTTATTGTGCATCCGTATTGTTACACATGCAACACTGGACTTGTCCAACTATGTATTACAAAATTACAGTACATATACAAAGCCACAAAACTGCAACAAACATAAAGTAGTTATCTACATAAAATGATAGAACAATAATTTCAATACACAGTCCAATCCAATACAGTAGTGAAATGCATTTATATTGCTGTGTGATAAAGTTGATTAAAATGACTAATGAAATTATGTCAATATGAATTTCAATTTCAATCCAACCAGCCATACATGTGACTATGGATATGTATCCAACCTGTCAACTTAAAACCTAGAGCTTTTCTGGATTAATGCAGTGTGAAAACTCAGATCAACCCTGGATATAGACAACTACCAACAGTGTCTCTACACTAGATTGGCCTACAAAAACTCTTCAAGCATATAATACGAATTATTCAGCAAAGTTTATTTCACTTCTTTTCTGAATCAGTTAAAATTATCTAATTTTTTTATCTTCAAGAGCAAGCATATATACAATCTAACACCCATGTGTAGCACACTTTTTGGAAGTAAAGATGTATTACGAGGTTGTGTGTGAAGGTCATATTTGCTTCTCATATTATGTTCATGGATCTCGCGATTTTGCTTGAGGTCTCCCTTATATTTTTTCCTTGAAGTCACTGTAAGAATTCTATTTTCCCTAAATTTCTGTCTACAGGATTCATATTTTTTATACCTGTAATTAACCTAATCACCTTTTTTTGAATACACAGTACCTTTATGCTTTTTTGACCCCCC
>Ga0268261_10000941_pt1 | contig 19436 bp, 16 predicted proteins | sample TergutNc150P1_FD_190353 | JGI IMG/M metagenome (GOLD analysis project Ga0268261, IMG submission 190353) | Nasutitermes corniger P1 segment gut microbial community from laboratory colony in Florida, USA - Nc150 P1 (SPAdes) (version 2) | ecosystem: Host-associated > Arthropoda: Insects >...
CGGGGGCATGGATATTTGTCTGTTGTGAGTGTCGTGTGTTGTCAGGTAGAGGTCTCTACGACGAGCTGATCACTCGTCCAGAGGAGTCCTACCGACTGTGCTGCGTCGTTGTGTGTGATCTAGAAACATCAAGAATGGGTGCTCCATATATATATGACATTAGTCGCCTAAGGGTTAAATAACAAAGTCATTAAATAAATAGCAACACTGCTACCATAACAAGAGAAAGATATATGTAACTATTCAAGGCAATGGTTCTTCATACAGGATCTTCCATCAACATGTACATACATACATACATATCATTTTGTAGGTCCACAAATTCGGTCATACAACAGTCGGACATGAAACTTGTCAGGAAAAAAACACATAATACACAAACAAAACAAATGACACAATACAATACATTTTTAAACAAATGTCAATACTACAGTCTCCAAAGTCAAATACTGCGCATAACATAATAATAAAACAATACAATACAACATACAACAGAAATAATTTATCAAATTAATTATTACTGCGAAACTCCAAAAATTCTTTGACAGAGTAAAACGAGTTATTTAAAAGATACCTTTAGAACTCATTTTTAAATTGTTTCCTATCATTCTTAAGGTTTAAAATGTTGCTGGGCAAGCTGTTATATATTTTCTTACCAGAATAGGTAATTCCTTTTTGAACACTTGTGAGGTTTGCAATTGGAATGAAAAGTTGATTTTTACCTCTTGTATGCAATCCATGTATTTTTAAACATGTCTGAAAATTATTTGGATTAACTATAATAAATAGCATCAGAGACAGTATATATTGACATGGAACAAGTAAGATTTCAAGTTTCCTAAACAAGCAAACAAACAAACAAACCTCTACAAGATGCTCTTGTTTCTGCTCCAGACATAATTCTTATTACCCTTTTCTGTAATTTGAAAACCTTACAACTATTAGTTGCATTGCCCCAAAATATGATTCCATATCTGATGATATAATGAAAATAAGCAAAGTATGCCATTCATAAGGTTTTCAAATTTAGTACATAAAATAACTAATTACAAAACCAGCAGCACTCAATTTTGGCAAAATCCGATCTATACGACATTTCCAATTTAAAAGATTATCGATTTGAAATCTTTTCAGGTAATCAGAGGTATATCTGTTTGTTATCAGGCTCAATGATGCATTACCATATTCACAAGAGCCTGCCTACTGAAATCTTCATGATCTGTTTCTGCAAGATGCATTTTACCATTAGTTCGTAACATATACATATATCTACAGTATAACAAAAGCATAAGCTATTTCTGTATTGAATAATTTGCAATTTTTTTCACTTGCAGACATGTTGAAGGACAGTTCTATATGTAACAGATGCAATATTTTACAGTGAATGTATCAATACATTTACAATATATACCTGAATTTGTTCCCAGCTTTGCATGTCTCATCTAATGGAAAGCATCTTCGAAGAATGTTATGAACACAGTAATAACAGTGACTTACATCAGGGTTGCAAACATTCATAACATTTGTGTGGGCGGAGACAGTGTTTGTCACTAATTATTTCATTGCAAGTCCAAAGCAAGAACTTGCTTTATATGACCATAAATATAAAGAATAGCCTTGATTCTTGCAGACAAAATCCTTCAACCTAACCTTTGCTTGTAGACATCAGATGTGGCATGAAAGGCACACAGAAATGAAACTTCTTTTATGGTTACATTTGCATGTTCATTTAGAATAATTTTTCCTTCATAAAAGTAATAGTAGTATTTTTAAATGTTACTAAAGAAAGAAAGGTAAAGCATTTCATTATTGTTCATTCTGTGCATTGTGAATTGATTAACAAATACTCTCAATACCAATAAGTCCACAGTTCTACTGTTATATTTTTCACTCCTAATTAGCTGCTACATATTTTGGGTTAACTGCCATCATCAGGGAGCTTTACACCTATATTTCTAAAACTCACAGTGTTAAGGTAGTCGTACAGTGCTTGTGCATATCAAATGTACAGATTATAGTTAAAATTTACAGTATTTAAAATGCTATAAAATGACAATATGATGTGTTGTTCATTATAAATTTTTATAAAATAATGGTAATTTTTGTTAATTACAGTTGTCTCCATCATTATAAGAAAAGCAAAGAAAAGTTTCTTAAAACTAATGCAGCAATATGTTTTGATAAAATATGGAGACTCCAACATTTACATGTAAATCCATACAAATCAAAATCAGTGGACATAATACACTCTACCTGATCACCCTTTTTAACTTGGTTGTTCCAATGTGCTCAGTCTGATAGGTGATCCTCTTTCGGGAAATGGGTGTGGTTCACCAAATCACATATAGTTTTAGTTATTTCTTTTTACTTGTAGTTTTATTTACTCATTTTAATCTTGACATAAGATTAAAAAAATGTGCCATATAATTCCTTCACTCGCATCGCTCTCGTGCGTGACTGACTCCCTTACTGGACTTCTAGCGTCTGTTGTCCGCTGCTAACGTTTTTTCCATTTAAATGTCTTCCCATACAACCCCTCCTACCTATTGCCAATGGTTCCTGAACATGCGTTAACAGACCGTCCGTAACTGGCGCCAGCAAACCTAATAAACAACTGTACTAAAATGATCAGCTACAACACGAAGCATACACACAAAGACTGCAGGGAGACGAGTGTAATCAATGAAAACTACTATTACTATATAACAGTTTATGATCAACAACACATCATATTGTCATTTTATAACTTTTTAAATATTGCGAATTTGAACTACGTATAATCTGTACATTTGAAATGTTTGAGCATTGTAAGAGTATCTTATCGCTGTAAGTTTTAGCAATAGGCGTGTAAGCTGCTTGATGATGGCAGTTAAGTTGAAACATGTAGGAACTAATTTGGAGTGAAGAACATCATTGTAGAACTGTGCATTTTTTTGCACTGAAAGAGTTTGTTAATCAAGTGTACAGCAGTTGATTTTTGAAGCAGAAATAATCTATGATGCAGTACTGCATTTTTGCGAGGGGTTTCTCATGCAGTAGTGTGCATGCATTTCCTTTCTGAGTGTCAACTCTTATTTTTTTCTATCATTGACTGTATTTAGTGATTTAGACAGTAGTGAGCTGGAGGGTTGAGCCACCACTTCTACACCTTAACAGCAATGAACTTCTTGAATAATGTACTAATGACATGACATCCACCACCACTCTGAACTGAAAATTGCAACTCCCGTGCATTAAGGATGAACAGAACCGTGGGTGTTTTAGCATGCTTGGTTTGGCCACTAATATGAGAACTACATTATAGGCCTCATCAGATTTTTCTACAAAATATTTTGTGCTTCTAGTGAGCACTACATCTATCCATGTTGGGATCTTCATTATATTTTCCTCAGGGCTCATTTAGTGTCAACTGCTTTCCTTCATGGAGGTATTTTATAAGTTTTAATGTGTTGTTTTTCCATTACATTTTCATTTATATATCCATTGCCTTTTTCCACCCATTCATATGTTTTGTGTGGATGGCTTCCTCTTTTGGTTCCTTGAAAATGTTCATGGTTATCATGTTCATTGTGTAAATTGAATTTTTTAGTGTTACCAATCTGTTCATCATTTTTGATCATCATTGACTTCTAGCTTATCTGTATTCTTCCTCAAGAATATCATTCAGAGGTACTCTGTTCTATGTCTGCTACATCATTGTCTCTCAGATTCTGCATGTGTTATTGAGTCCTCTTCTTTATGATCTTCCTGCCCAACAAAGTGCATGTCTCTGTTTATTGTGATTTTGTTTCAATACAGAGGAGTTCAGCCATCATGTCGTGATGTGGCTGAAAATTGGCTTTCATTGATCAATTTTTTATATGTAGTAGTGTCTTGCTTCAGTTTGCAGTCTATCCTGAATATGATTAACTGTATGAATATCTTCTCCCAGTATGTGAAGTTGTGCAACAACTTCACATATAACAAATGTGTCAAATAACATTTGGTCCCGTAGTTTTCATCACTTATAAGGCCACAGTATGGTTAAAAGGGACATGGCCCATCACAGCAAAACACAGAGACCTTCTGCCAAAGTTTTGTTCCCCCTATTTGCAGAAGACTTAAGCTAATAAAATCACAACCAATCTGGGCTCACTCTCAGAAATGCATCCAAATACAGTTTTTCATGTGTGGTATGATAGAACTTCCTCTTATCCATAGCAACAGCTCTTGACCTGAACAGGCCAGGATCTTCACCCATGATCAAAACCTGTTAATGTTAGCATATCATCACACACTTGTTGAATTAATGACTAATTTACTCCATGGCTCAGAGTAATTGAGCTCATATGTCCTCAGCTCATCTTCAAAGCCTACATATGAAACCCTTATGTATGAAATATCAGTTACCTAATTGATGATTTCTGTTTGCTAATAGTGTTTTGTTGGTTCAGTGCCAACCTTGCTTTATCTGATTTCCTGTACTTTCAGTAAAGTCAACTTATATGTACTCATTACATCTCGTGCAGGAGTTTTCAATGAACCAAACCCAAAATACTCCCAATATTCTACATTCAATAACGTAATGTCCACTTTATATTTTGATGTACTTTCAAAGACTTCGTCCAAGAACCTTTTCAACTTCTGTAAACAGTCTTTCACGTTACGATTATGTTAGCCACTAGTCCAATCCCCGATACGGGGGGGCTACCTCCTTCTCGGTTGTGCGCAGCTACCATGCCTCTCTGGGACTTGTGTCAAATGACGTGCCATGGCAACCTAATTACCTTAGTCTCAAACTTTAAGCTGATGCTACAACCATGAAAGATGGAACATCCCTATCCTATACATCTGCTTGGTGTCGGATTCCAAAAGCTAGAATAACCTCGTTACTGATTGGGGCACCGATTCCGTAGTTGATGTACTATTGAAAGAGGACATTGAATTGATTTTAATGTCTAGTGTTCTTATCGTGTTGTTAATGCTGGCTTCCTGTCAATAACGGGCATATAGCGTGTTGCGATGTCTTAACCACAGATCATTTGGTCTTAACCATGGTCGTCATCTAAGCGTACATGTTTAAATTGTAGAGTTGTAAACCCATATCATACAGCAAACTTGTATTGATTCATGACACAATGCATTCGAACCAATGACATCATTAGGCGTTGATACGTGGCGAGAAGTAGTGCGTATTTAAGAGAAACTTAGAATGTGAGATACTCCATGTATATGAGTTATTAAGAAGGAAATTATTTATTAGAAATAAGCTTTATTACCGGTGTGGTTATTACACGTCGACTAGTGATCGTTTGGGTTCCCAGCGTCAGAATCTTCAACAGAAAATAGTGCAGGCTATTAACGTGCGTGTGTACGAACGCTTGACCGGTTGGTCGCCATTGTTCACTGTTATGGTGGGTGCCGGGCGTAAGGTGCTAGGCACGCATAAGAGATGCGACCATAAATGTATATGCAAATACCATAATACTTAAAACAATACCAGTATTCGTTCAAATTGTTACAGCTGCGAAGAGCAATATGGGAAGATCTGAACGAAGAAGGTAAGCATCTGTTTATTGTTTCAGTGTTAGCGTAACAAATGTGTGCCTCGTGTATTACCGAATGGTGGAAATGTGTAATATGAATAACTACCACCCGAAAATTCCCTTTAGTACTAATGCCTAATAATTCCTTTATTGATACCAATTTATATAAATTTATATAAAAAATTGTGTATCAAGTTGGTATCAATAAAGGAATTATACTACGATGCACGGCCTACCAAACCTCAAGATAATGCCTAATAGTTTATAGGCCAAAGTTAGTACTGTACGCCGTATTGGTAACATCGGTGTTGCCGTAGGATTAAGGTTTCACCGTGTCCTGTACTTTGTACAAATGCTGTAATACGAATGGTATGGAACACTACAGCTTTTTCACATACAATTAAGGTTAAGGTTAGATTGAGCAGTACTGATGGGAAGATTTACGGTTAAATCGCGCGGAAAGTATGATTCTAACTTTCCATGAGGGGTAGGGTTTTGCAGTGGTAATCGATATGAATATCGTAATAGATGCTAACCAACTACTGAGCTTAATTTTACGGCTGTGGTGCAATTTACATTTTTCTTCCACAAAATGCCTTGTATTTCATAATGTTAAGATTTTTGTTTATAAAATATTCACATTTTACATAATGGGTGCACCAAAATTTAAATGTCCAAATCTGTTGCCAGAAGGTTGAGTGTTTAGTATGTGATTTTGGCAATAACTAATGAAGAATAGGGAGGCTATGCTAGAATGTTGGACACCCCAGTAGTACCAACATGGCCGCCTGACCATGCTGTGTTTTATGTTGAAGCCACAATGGTTGATGTGAGGGGAAGGTACTCACCTTGTAAAGGTGTTGGAGCCATATGTGCGTGTCTGACATCTAACCTAAGGCCCTGATGTATGGTGGGAGGGCAACCAGCAAGAGAGTGAGAGAGAGGTGTCTGGTTTCTAATCTAAGCCCCTCCTGTAAGGTGGGAGGGTGAGAAAACAGACATCAGCACCACAGATGGACAACAGAGGAAACATTGCTATATGAATGGTGGATAACTGATGCTGCCATTCCAGCATGTTGGCAGTTCTGGGGTGTACCAACTTTTAGTGTAGAGTCAGTTTATGTTTGGAAATTGTAATGTTGCCCAAATACGCACCTTCATTTATGTGTTGGTATGGCATCTGAATTTAATGGGAAGTGTAGTTCATGTGGACTGTCAGCATAGCTAATGATAATAAATGAAGTGACCAAATGTGTGTTTGGGTGTTTGACTATAGAAACAACTCTCATCCCATTTAAAAAACAAAAAAGCAGTAATGATGTTTAGACCTCACTGTAAGTACTCATGAATAATAAGGACGATAAGTTTGTGCCAGAAATGTTGTGCACAGTAGACATTTCATGTTTAATTTTATTTTCTTGCTGTACGCAATACCTAGGAAGTTAGCTGAAGGGCGGTTGTATCCATATTACTAACATTTATGCAGTTTGCACACGTAACTCAGTGGAAGTTTGCTGTGTAGCAAGTTCTGTTGTTTAAAGTGTGCTAGAGCAATTGGGAGGTTAATTAACTTCATTCATTTGGTGAATGAAGTCAGTCACTTCACCCACAGGCGCAACTTGGTTGTCTTATAGAGTTTGTGACTTTCTGTCATAACACACAATCATCATGTAAGATGTTTGTAATCACCGCTGGATTTTCAAAATACATGAAATATGGTGCTTGTCATAGAAAGAATTATATCAAGCTGGTCTGATAGCTGTAAAAACAAGCATTCAGTTTAATTTTGCAGTATTTACACACACACACACACACACACACACACACACACACACAAATCTGCACTAAACATGGTGTTTTTGTTCTTGAAACTTCATTGCTAAGTGCATTGTATACTTGGTGTACTGTAACTTGTATTTTAATGAGATAGGGTATGGGCCCCAACCCCAACACAGATAAATTTAATGTAGGTACATAAATTGACAGATATGTAAATAAAATTATAATTAATAATGTTTGTATGTAAAAATTCATGCAGTTAGATATAAATGTCATACATCTTGAAATCTCTCATAGTTTGCTTTATAATCACTTGTGCTATTGTTTTGTTGTTACTTTTCCAATTCATATGCAGGTTCATGAGATACGTGGTCATTGCTATTGGTCTCATAAGGTAGTGTTGTTAGCTAAAGGAAGTTTTGTGCTCCTCAAGCAAAGCATTTACTAAGTCTGCAAAGGCTTTGTTGGCACAGTAATAAGGGTAGGCAGTATTTTAAGGGACACAGTATTATATGCTTGTCTTTTCTCTAAAGGCATTGGGGTGCAGCTCCTTGTAGGTAAAGGTCTGCCATGGGAGGTCAGTAACCTCCTCTTGTCAATTGGCCAAGTCCCTCAGTCTCCAGTTGGTGGTAGACTGCGTTTGAAATGTGATGGCACACACGCAGAAACCAGATTTCGTCTTTCGGCGAAACGGATGAGTCCATTTAAATTGGCAAGGACGTCAGTTCATTCGACTACTGGCAGCTGAGGTGTGCGCATCAACGGTAGTAATGCTGGATACACCATGTTCTGAGGTAGTGTGAGAGTGCTGGCTACCCACTCCATTCGTCAGTTTTCCTTTCACTTCCCCTCCTGTGCGTCACCATGTGCCATCACGTTTCATCTGGACTCTAACATGGGTGGAAGGTTCTGGAAGCAGATTGCATCTAATAAATTTATTCCCAGTTGGGAGAAAAGTGTTTTGGCATTTTCAGTTACTGAGGATCTACCAACTTACTGACCTTGTGAGGGCCATGCTTCCAAGGACTTGCAGCACATTTTTATTTACTTCATCATTGCTTTATGCCATGTATGTGGATATAAGAAGGCTGATATACTTTCTGTGGTTACCGTGGTAACCCCAGGACCTGGGTGGTGAAGTATTTGTTCACAAGACTGGTTTTATCTTCTGTATTTTAGCCTGAAGTTAAAAGATATTGTGAGAACATTGGTTTGAACCCCAAGTTTTGTTGGTACAACAGCATCACTAGTTTGTGTTATTCTGATCTGTTGCAGTGATCGTGACAGGGATAGAGACAGAGATAGGGAAAGTCACAGGGATCGTGACAGAAGAAGAGAGAGAAGTCGTAGCAGGGACCATTACCGTGACGATCGACGAGGTGGAGGAGGTGGTGGAGGAGGAGGTGGCAGTAGTCGAAGTTTGAAGGGCCGGCAACCTGGTGGTAGTCTTAGGAAACCACACTGGGATTTGAACCGCTTGCAGCCCTTTACAAAAGATTTTTATGTTCCACATCCAGATGTTGCGAACAGACCACAACATGAAGTTGAGGAATACAGGATTTCAAAAGAAATTACCGTAAAAGGACGTAGTATCCCCAACCCTGTCATTACATTCGATGAGGCTGGCTTTCCAGATTATGCTATGAAGGAGATTAGGTAAGTACAGTGCTCACTGTGCTTAAAATGTTTGGCTTCAGTTTTCTATTTCTTAATTTTGCTGTACAAAATTTGTTCACTCATGAGTGTCAGACTGCCTAACCCATTCTCCCAGTCACATTAAAGTGGCTATTTTTTGTTGTAACCATGTTATTCCTCCATGGAAAGATCATATATTATGGAACTCCAATGTCCACCAGCAGTTTATATTTGAATATAAAGCATGGGGTTAATGAAGTAGATGTTGGCATGTCAAAAACTGTTTAACTGTAATGAAAGGAGATATATCTACATGTTACTAAGTACAATGATTTCATGTACTTTTAAATTTACAATCTATTTTTTCTTTTTTCCTCATCTAACTACAAGGTACAGAGTCCATGAGAAGCTAGTAGTAACTTGGCTATTCAGTACGTGCTATGTGTTTTATGGAACCCAAAGGCTTGTTAACTGTGTTCAGAGGATCCTATCACTCCCCCCCCCCGAATGAAATTAGTTCAGTTCATGCCCTTCCAGCCTATTTTAAGATCCATTTTAATATTATCATCCCATATTTGGGTCTTCTGAGTCTTCATTTCCTTCATTTGAATATTTTCCAACTTATGTGATCAAACAAATATTTGGTCTACAGTATAAATTTTGGAGGTGCTGATTATATAGTTTTCTTCAGCCTCTGGTTATGTCCTCTGTCTTAGATCCAGGTATCTTCCATAGCACGCTGCTGTGGAATGCATTCTGCCTATGTTCTTCCCCTGATGTAGGAGATAATTTTATACACACACAAAATGACGAGCAAAACAGTAGTTACGTATGTTTGAATCTATGTCTTTTAATACGAGACAGCAAAACAAAAGATTCTAGACTGAGTGGAAGCTGGCATTTCCTGAATTTAACCTGAAGGACAGAGACCACTTGAAAGTCTTGGGTATAGAAAGGGATAAAATTAAAATGGATGTTAAAGAATTGGAATGGAAGGCGTTGATTTGATTGATTGTGGCTGAGGATCTGAACTGGTGGTTGGCTTTTGGGAGTACAGTGAATGTTTAGTTCCATAAAATGTTGCCAACTTTGTGACTGGCCTAGCAGCTGTTAGGTTCTTAGGAGGGACTCGGCTACATGGAATTTGTTAAGAGTTAGCGAACTTGCTGAATTGTGTGTGTATTTATACAGGAAACTGGGATTCAAGGAACCCACGGCAATTCAAGCACAGGGTTGGCCCATTGCTCTTAGTGGCAGAGATATGGTTGGCATTGCCCAGACTGGTTCTGGAAAGACATTATCTGTGAGTATCATTAAGATCACTAATGTTGGTTTTTTGTTGGTACATATGTCAGTAACTTACTGACGGAGACCACACTATACTTGCTTGCAACCTTCTGTGTTCAATCATTGACATTTTAACTGGAATTATTCATCTTATGGCACTACTATATTCATTTTGTTTCCTTGGAGTAGAAACTGTCCAGTACTTGTATATTGCTGTTAGTGGGACTGTCTTGTCAGAAATGTTACTAGTTGGCTGCCATGTTATATTCAGTAACCAATTCATAGTAATAATAAGTAGTGATTTGAAAGGTTGTCTCACTTAGGGAAATGTAACCATTACACACTTGTTTTGGAAGTGAAGTTTAACCTGTAGGGTCTGTGCCTCATAAATAAAGGACAACATTTAAAACCCAGCGTGGCTAGAGCATCCAATACATAGGACAACCAGAGCTCCTGTCATTTGAATATTTCACTCTCAAAGCCGTGAAATGTGTAGGGGAGTAAAGTATAGCTTCATTCATTCATTCCTTAACTCTATAGTGGATAGTATTTTTGGTTAGTTTACCGCTCTGGCCGCTTTACTGTCCGGAAAGAACCCATATAGCCATTGAATAAGACATTGTGTGGTCTCCAGAGCCGGTTTCAACGATGTGGCTAGCTGTATTCTTTATTATGGATCAGTATATTTTGCCTTGAATTCTGCTGCCAACTGAATTGGTACGTATGTTGACAGAAGCTGGCCAGATTTCTAAGTGTGCTTTCCGGCGATAAACAGCATGATTCAATACAATGTGGCTTCCATTTCAAAGACAGAGTCCTATTGATGGCTTGTTGTGCAGTGTGTATGTATGATATATATAGAATGTGCCAAAAGTCATTTCACACCTATATTGCATTGGCCAGGACCATCCCTCAGATTGAATTGTTACATGTCTTTGCAAAAAGATCAGCCATGTACATGCATCTTTACAAGCACGTTTATGGCCATTTCTAACATTTTTTTGTAACTGGAGTAAATATGAGAAACTTATTTTTTATAAACTTTCTGATGATGCTTTTAGTCCACAGCAGTTACAGTGACTTTTGACTCTCACTGTATGGCACTGGGTACCTGACAAGTAAATTTCTCACATAAACCTGACTGAAGGAGGGCTAGAGTTACTGATAATCAAGTTTATCTTTTTTGCATATTGCATTCTGTCGCATACATCTCCCAGCACATCAGCTGGGAGATTGGAGTGATAGTGAACTGAATCCAAACTGTCTTTATGCTGATAAAAAGCAAAGGAAAAATCCTTTTACTTTTAGGTGTTGTTTGTCTTAAATTTCTTGATGAGAAGTCCCTTTTTCAATTATTTCTCAATTGTTAGAACTCCTGTCTGATTCCTGACCCTTCATTTTCATTTAAAAAATGATAACCTTTTATTGGTACCCTGTTTGGGTTAGGGTTGTCGTGCTTTGAGTCTGCTTCTTTACCGAGGAGAAGCACAGATATATGGGATTTAGAGTGTTAGAGAGCTGTAACTGCAGCAAGTGTGTGCTCTCATGATAGGCAGCTCAAGAATACATCACGTGACCCATATAAGCAACAATGGGGCTTCAAACCAAACTCTAAGTAAAAGAAACTGAAATTTTTGCATCTTCTAGAAATTTATTTTATATACTTAGAAACTAACAATACTTATGGCATTTTTTAAGACTTGCAAAAATATGTCCTATTTCCCACAAAGTGCCATTTTTTTCATTATTTAGTCTTGTTTGGTTCATATAGTAATAACTTTTTTTGTAAACCACGCAAAAAGATTTAAATGGCTAGCGAAAAGAATGTTGTACTCAAAGGCAGACTGTTGGCCTTTAATTGTGATGCCAAATGGTCATAAATTATGTATGAAAGTACTGAAATCATGGTTCTTCCTCAGTATTACGGAGCTGTAATTTTCCTATCCCAAAACTGAGGTGTGAAAGTACACTTTGAAAGGAATTATATGTATTTTTGTGCATTACAACTTTAAGATAATGGATTTTTTAAATTTAAAAATGTATCAGATACTGTAACAGGTATGTGCATAAGTATTTTGTGTGTCTGAATGCAAAGATCTGGTAGTTTGACTTTGCAGTTACCCAAGCAGTGATGATAGAGCTGTAATGAAATGCAATGCAATATGTATATCATATACGCTATACTGAGCCTATTGCCTAAGCTGTGGTATTAGTAGCAGTTTTGTGCATTGTGATTGGCAGAGTTATGTATTTCCAGTACACACTTCCAGCCATTGTGCACATCAACAACCAGTCTCGCCTGGCTCGAGGTGATGGTCCTATTGCTTTAATCCTAGCTCCAACACGTGAGTTAGCACAGCAGATACAGCAAGTTGCAAATGACTTTGGTGCAACATCGCAAATCAAGAACACATGCATATTTGGAGGAGCACCTAAAGGTCCACAGGCGCGGGACTTGGAGCGGGGAGTGGAAATAGTCATTGCAACACCAGGACGACTCATTGATTTTCTTGAGAGCGGCAAGACTAATCTCAAGAGATGCACATACCTTGTTTTGGATGAGGCAGACAGGATGTTGGACATGGGCTTTGAACCCCAGATCCGGAAGATTATTGAACAGATTCGAGTGAGTAGTTTTTCTGGGGTAGTGTGGCACAGAACAGAGGACTTGTTTTTGTACATATGTATGTCATCATTGCATGGGCCTCCAATGTGTTTTCAAGTTGCTACAGCACAATTGTTGGTTTCGTACATGCGCTTCATAACATTTAATTTGAAGGTTATATGACATATAGCTATCGTTCATCATTTTCAGTTTTGTAACGCTGTGGAATCTCCCATTTCAGCATCACCTATGACTTACAGTGTGATGTTATACTATTTTGGGCCGTGCACAAATGGAGGCATCAGCTTTACTTGATTCAAAGCTTTGCAGTTCAGGTACTCGAAGCTGCTGCTTGCATAGTGCTTTGTGGTGCTGGTTTCAGGGAAGGGGTGTATGGTTTTATTTGCCTGAAAATAAATGAGATACACATTGTAGTAGTTTCTGAATATTTAAATGTTAGCTGGCCTCCGTATATTTAGCTTTTGAAATAAGGAAAATGCCTTGCCTGACAAATCTAGTTGTTTTGACAATGTATAACAAGACAGTACTGGGACAAAAACTGCAGTGCTGGAGCTTTTAATGAAATCGCAAATGAAAGTTATCTTAATAAGAAATCAGTCAATTGTAAAAAAATCACGTATTGAAAATGCTGCAGCATAACAGTAAAGTATACAATGCCTGGATTTAGAAATTGGCTGATGGACATAATACTGGAGATTGGTAAAACAGTGAACACTGGTTTTTTTTTGTTATGTTATGTTATGTTGAGGCCTGCTGAAGTATATGAACTCTGTATTCCTTAGTGTTGGAGAGTTCCAACATTACTTATTCATTGCCTTTTATGTTTTTTCCCAAGGCTTTCCCTGCCGTGCTTTGAGTAGTGTCTTTCTAATATTGCCACATGTTGATTTTACGAAGTAGGCTGTTTGTGTCATTTGTTGTCAGTTCCTTGAATTTTATTTTATTTTGAAATACATGTACCTCCATTTTTCATTAGGAAATTTATAAAAGTTAAGTGATCTAGGTACCACTTTCGACATTGGATCATTTTCTTGAATTAATTCATTGAAATTTATGGACACAGGCTTACATAAAAATGTATGCGTATTATGTGGTGATGCCCTCTAATGTTCTGTGCTTCTCATAGTAGGGCAGTACGCATTGGTGCAGAAAGAAAATGAGAGCTGTGGTGGAAGGCAGGTATAATAATTTGTGAGGTTTAGGAATATGGTATGGTTATATTTGATATTTCAGCCAGACCGACAGACACTGATGTGGTCTGCCACATGGCCAAAAGAGGTACGCAACTTAGCAGAAGAATTCCTGAAGGATTACATCCAAATCAATGTGGGATCACTACAGCTGTCTGCAAATCACAACATTCTTCAGATCATTGATGTGTGTCAGGAATATGAGAAGGAACAGAAGTGAGTTGGTTGTTGTGTTTCTGACATGTTAGCAGTTGCTGCACTTTGTATACAGGCAGTCCCTGACTTTTGTACACGATTCGTTCTTGAAAATGTGTACAAAAGTCGAAACTTTTGAAAGTTGAGCATTAGATTTATATATTTCAGTGCGGGTTCTGTTCCTGTTGCTTAAAAAATACATAATTCTTATTTATGGGCAACAAACAAAACACTTGTGGCAACAATTATGGTACATTAATTCAACCAAGGGTAATTGTTAACATTCTTACCATCACAAGAGCCGAAATCCTACATTATTCTGATAGCTGTATAAAGATGGCCAACAAAACTTTGTAACCTTAACAGTGATGTTTAAACATTTACATAGTCTGCTTTACAGTACAGTGGCCATATTCTAGATGCAAATTTTGTATTGCCACCATCATGATGTAGATCACCTTTTATCCACCAGATTGTGTTATGAGAATAAGTGGCCAGGATAGCTAACAACTAAGAACACAAGGCCTCTCCAAAATCAGCCAACATGAAAACTCAACTGTCCACACCAACATCAAAGTTGTCAGATACTTACTTACTTACTAGTTCACCAGCAGCTTTTAAACTCAATGTGTACTAAATCCGAGTGATTGAAGTTGAAGTCTGTTCAACTTCAATCAATACTCAGTGGCTAGTATACTACCCTAAACACTAAAACTCCTCAGTTCATCTTTGAGATGTCGAATGATACACTAATGTACTACCAGCTTACTCCCGGCGTTTTTATTCCTACGTGTAACATGCATGGCTACTTTACTCCCTGCTCGCTCAGTAGGTGGCAACTGAACTCCATGGTGAGTTGCATATTCAGTAGCCTTGTGTAATCCCCACCTTACAAACAACACACTCAGTAGGACTGCACTGGACAAGTGATCAGTCTGTGGCAAAGGCCTCTACCCGATGAAACACAACACTCACAAGAGACAGACATCCATGCCCCTGGCAGGATATGAGCCCATCATCCCAACAAGCGAGCAGCCACAGACTTGCCTTAGACCATGGAGCCAGTGGGATTGGTCTTTCTGGCATTTAATAGACTTAAAATGCAGTTTGGGACTCAGTTTTACAGGACCACTGTGTGTTAGTTCAAGATGTTTGTTGGTCAGCTGTGTGTGAAAGTACGAATTGAGTGTATACAAGGTGGTGTAGGGGTGAGAATTTGTGATGTACCAAAGTGCGAGTTGTAGTAAAGTCGAATGTGTGAACGTTGAGGACTGCCTGTATTAGGTATTAATTTCTTCAGAGCAACATGCTATATTTCTTTCCTCCTGTCTTGGCATGCCTCTGCCGTGTTATCCGTGGAGCATGAATGCTTACAGGAGGTACATGAAATGTGAATATAATGCCTTCGGTGTCCACTCATCCAGTGTGTGGATCCCACCCTCATGATTCCCAACATTCTTTTTGTATGAGCACGTGATCAGTGAATTTGGCTTGACAATGTAAGGAATGTGTTTTTTTGTGCGTTTCATTGCAGGCTTAGCACATTGTTGAAAGAAATAATGGCAGAGAAAGAGAACAAAAGTATTGTATTCATTGAGACAAAAAGAAGAGTCGATGAAATCACTCGGAAGATGCGCAGGGATGGGTAAGAACCTGAAATCCTGACTGCCTAATGAGCATTGTTAATATTTTTCCTTCTTTTTCTTTTATTTATTTATCTATTTAGTGATTTTGTTGAATAGGTTGGCAGAAAATCTAGGCTTTTCCAGTAGTATAGCTGAGGATTTTGTTCTGGGATGTGTTTATTAATAAGTGGGTAACTGGATCTAAACAAGTCATCCAGAATTAAACTTTTTATTGCCAGTTCTTTGTTCATTAGTTTTGTGGTTGAGAGGATTATTAAAGAAAATGGGTGTTACAGTATGTTTAGAAAGTTTAGTACTTTACATTTGAAATTGTTTCTTAACTTAGGCCCTTACGGCATGCAAGATGAAAAACAAAAGAAAACCTTGATCACATTTAGATTGTATTTAGAGGAAGTCTGTTTTAATTTCTTATAGAGTGAAGTGTGAAGCTTTAAATTTTGATTATTAATTTTGACTTCTCACCATATGGATAAATATTCACTAATAATAGAGAGAGGTTTGTGAATTTGATGTTTACTTTAGTGGAAAATATTCTTCATTATATATTTATTTTTCAAATGATTTCAGTCTGTGTGTTTGGTTGATTCAGTGAACATCCAGTATAATGTTAGCTGGTGACGGCATGAAAATTTGTCATTATGGCGAGTACTGATTATGTCCAGATTTGCATTTGACAAAATAAACATAGCCTGAAGAGTCAAACGGGATAATTTGATGAGTGTTGCATCATAAGTGTTGACAGAGAGGGATTATGAAAGAAATTAAGAGCTGTTGTGCAACTCAGACTGCAGATGAAATATGCTGGTAAATTAGAAGTCAGTATAACTATTAAAAAATTAGCATATGGTTTTCAAAATACTGAGAATTCGTATATGGCACATCAGAAACCTGGTAGAGTGAATCAGTTTCATGTGGTGCCCCCACATGTATACTATTGAGGAAATGTGGCAGCTGTAAGGATATATTGGTTGGGGTAAGTCTGGAAGTGTTGTGTTGTTTCCAACTGGCACATCCGTTGGCAGTTCCAGAATACTGAAGTTAGTCTTAATGCACAACAGTTCACTATTACCTGCACCACATGAGGGCAGAGATTGAATACTACACGTACATAAATTCAGCAAATCATAGAAGTTCACTGGTTTACTTTCTTGAAAAATCCCACAAAGGGTAAAAAGTGGTCCACAGACTTAAACATAAGGGAACTGAAGTGATGATGGCTGTGGCTGGCCAACTTTGCCTTCGAATACACATTTTTTTAATATGTAACTTTGAGAAAGAAAAACTGTAGCTAGTATGAAGATGCAAGGCTCTGCCAATCCCAATTAAATATGTACAAGGACTACAAAAGCACTTATAATAATGGAAGAGTTAAAAGGTAGGCTGTCACTATTAAGAAGGAAGTTTAACCCTCTCTTGCTAAATGTTGGCTACAGTTGACACATGGGGTGGGGTTTGAAATGCCAGTCATTATCAATAACATGCATAGTAATTGTGGCCATGTACATTATTTTCTTCAGAGTGTCTGGGGACATTTAAATTGCAGCCCATAAGGATTAAAACACCATACACATTCTGAAGGTGCATTGTTAAACAAATTGTAGTGAACTGCTTGTTATGTGATGTGTTAATAATGGACTTCTATGGTTTGCTTGATATCATGTTTCACACGATAAGAGAATATTAAAAACTCTCCCCTCTTCCTCTTGTTATGAAGTGTAGGTGAAAATTACGATAATGGTATGTAGGCAGTGGAAGTCGGCTTTTCAGCAGTTTCTGGTTGGGCCATGTACAGAACCACACTTACAAGTGTTGCCAAAGTGTTAATGTTTTTCAGATCACAGTTATTGTTGGGATAAACTGAAAATAAGAATGTGACAAATCTCCAACCCTCTGACTGCCTGAGACAGGTTTTCACACGCCTTTTAAACGACATGTGAAAGCTTTGTATAGTGATCAAGTGTTGTACTTTACATCCACCATCAAGCTTCATGTGCAGTAGAACTGATTATGGTATTCAAGAATTGAAAACCTACAAGCAGTAATCAGATGATGCTTCATAACTGTTTTGCAGAGTTTACATATTTTAGCTTGTTTTTGTTCTTAAATTGAGAATTGTGTATTGAATATAATCATAAATAGTCAAACTTTATGGAAGGTCAGTTCAGAGTGTAGTGCACTTTTTTCACAGGTGGCCTGCAGCATGCATTCACGGAGATAAATCTCAGCCGGAAAGAGATTGGGTTTTGCAAGGTAAATACTTCTGATATAAGGATGTGGAAACCAGGTTAATGGATATAGATGCAAGATGCTACTGAGCATGATATTGCAGACAAAATGCATCCTCCATCTCTTGGCATGGTTCATAATTACTTGTTTTGAGCCATTGTGGTTGTGGGAGGTACACAAATGTTGAGGGACCCCACAGAATTGAATGGGCACTCCTACAGCTGTGTGCTCCACTCCTCTTATAGTTGGCAAAAATGTGTGTGGAATAAGCTATCTGATGACCCAGAATTTACTGTAGAATCATAAGAATTTCTGTAATCTCTTTAAAAGGTGGCAGAGTGCTAAGTAATTGGGATTAATAGTAACAAATAGAAAATAATTAATGTGATTGGAGAATATGTCAGGGATGTAAACATTTGTCTTTTATCTTTGAAAATGAAAAACTGAAACATATTAAACCATAATATATAGCAAATTTGAGGTTCTCACAGTGGTGTTGCTGGGCATTGAAATCTCCTGAGATGTATTGCTGCATTTGGTGACTGCCTGATGTTTCACAGGATTGTATTGTTTTCATTTTCATGGCCAAGCATTCACTGAAAGTGTCAGCAGTATGAGCCTTGGAAACTATGGGGCTGCTTGCCCATTGACGTAGCATCACACTGCAGAAGGCCTGAAGCTTCCGTGTTAATACTGGTTGCTTTGCAGTAGTGATGTCTCTGTATGCGAGGTGTTTTGAGAATATTATTTGAACCTAAGATTTAATTGGTACTGCTTTTCAACTTGGTGTAGAATATACCATTATAAGGGGCTTGGAAAATGGCGTGGAAATTGAATGGGGCATGTCATTGGCTGTACACCAGTGTTGATGATAATGTATTTGACAAGAAAATATGCATTGGAAAGAAAAACATAAAAGCTCTATTAGTTACTAGTTAGGAGGACGTTCTAGAAATGAATGCGGAGAAAACTAAGTGTATGTTCATGTCTTGACGGAATGTCTAACATAAATCCAGCCAGCCAATCATTTTCATTGTGTGTCAACATATATATATATATATATATATATTTATTTGTGAATGACAGTGGCAAAGATTCTATTCATGAAGAAAGATACACAGATGACTTTAGGGATGACTTGCAGCAGTTTGAGTCTTAATATTTGCTCTCCTGGAATGTGGGGTAGAATCACAACGTGACCAATACATTGTTTTGAACGGCAGATTAACCCTTAGGCGACTAATGTCATATATATATGGAGCACCCATTCTTGATGTTTCTAGATGACACACGACGACGCAGCACAGTCGGTAGGACTCCTCTGGAC
>Ga0268261_10000942_pt1 | contig 19433 bp, 10 predicted proteins | sample TergutNc150P1_FD_190353 | JGI IMG/M metagenome (GOLD analysis project Ga0268261, IMG submission 190353) | Nasutitermes corniger P1 segment gut microbial community from laboratory colony in Florida, USA - Nc150 P1 (SPAdes) (version 2) | ecosystem: Host-associated > Arthropoda: Insects >...
CCCCCCCCAATAGCAGACTACGTTCAATACTGGCAAATTAGGACGCCATCTTAAGCGCAACTTCTCAAGTTACGTGCAGCAGGTTTTAAGTACGTTTCCAGTTTTTCCGTCATTATCACCCGTCATTTTTAACCCCTTTCTGTTGAAAGAATGCAGAACTGACGGGGTGAATGAAATGACCGTTAAGAAAAGAAATCAAACAGCATGACCCCGCCCAATATTCTACATCGTGACTTTCCATATGGGATTTCCTTCCGGGGGCAAAACGGCGGAGAATGAAGTTCGCCAGCCGCCTCCACCTAATTCATAGGATAAGAATGCGTGGAACAAAATCTCCACTCCTCCACACGTCTTCGTGACATAGTGCTTATCAAGCACATTGTCTGCTTGTTACCTTTACCGGTATGTCGGCGTGGTTAATCAGTTCACAGTGATTCAAAACCGTTCCGCCTCTGAATAAAAAGGTAACACATTTGCTGACATTCAAATGTACGTAAAATCTGTTTCATATCATTCTGAAACGGCAATACAATCTGATATGGGCATGTTCAAGAACAAACACTACAAGTCCGTAATATTCCAGACCATTAGTCCATTCCGAATAAACTAGCGCTCTTGTAGGAGTATGAAGAGGAGCTTGCTCTCTCATTCTTCTGGGCACTACACTCCTAGTAGCCAGTACGTGCCCAGAACTTTCAAGGTCAACTACGTTCATGGCCGGGTTCGTTGTTTTTTCTAATTCGCTCCAGATAAATGTTGAAATATGACATGAGGTTAAAACTCTTACACCACTTCCCATCCAAATTTCGGTACGGAATTCTTGTTTCTCCCATCACATCGCATCAATCACACATTCCGCCCATTTCAACGTACTGAATTTCAGTGAGTAAACAAAGGACATAAACGGCTTCTCGTATTGTAATGCTCTCCAGGTCCGCTACATCGTCGACTGTTTGGCCCAATTCTACACTTACTCAGAAATTTGTTTAGAAAACATTTACTCGTCTTCCTTTCTCAAAGAGGCCCGTATTCTGTCCATGTACAACCAAGAATTAGCTCCGTACAGTCTGCAAGCCGTTGACCGCGCGGCGACTGGAATCGACATAAAATATACATATTTTTTATGGCGCAACAGCCCCTAGTTGGCCAAGGCCTCACTGTAGTGGCTTGACGATCACACACACACCACACACACACACTATACTCGGTAGGACTCCTCTGGACGATTGATCAGCCGAAGCAGAGACCTCTACATGACAACACACAACACTCACAACAGACATTCATGCCCCCGGCGGGATTCGAAACAGCAATCCCAGCAAGCGAGAGGTCGCAGGCCCACGCCTTAAACCGCGCGGCCACTGGAATCGGCATAAAATATTCGTTTGTAAGAAGGTATAATGTGCAACAGTACAAGAAATATTAAGCAACTAAAACATCAAATGACCAGTGACCATAATTATATTTGTTTTGTTGACTGATCGTTTGACGTTTCATTTATTTCTGGGACACAACGGGATGAATTTCACTAAAGTACCATTAATCAAGATTAAGGTTCTGATTAATATCACTTGCTTTGGTGTACATTACGCCTTCTTATAAATTCCTGTAAAGCCTTATGCCGGCTTTAAGCCGAAACGCGTAGCTGTTTTTATGTTTCTACATGATATATATGTTGTGCCTGATTGATACTTATTGGTTTCTTCAGTATTTAGCAAAGCTGTATGAGTCACGTTACATCGTTAATAATTTAGTTAATACCGTACTTTATTAAAGAAACACTGAATTGAGATACAAAACTGTATATCCGAAAACGTTTTTGGCATAGAAAAGGCAAGCTGTCGCCGGCTAGGAGCTCGGATGGAAGCAATCATGACGTATCTGAAAGAATTTACTCGATTCAGTTCCAACTACAGAGCCGCCACCTGTCAACGATAGTTCGACTTCAGCTGCTTGACTATATCGATTCGGAAACACCCGCGTCTGTGTGTGTATTCCCCATTACAACCGGAACGCATGCCACTTTGCAGTTGTCCTTTAGCAGAGTTGATTCCACAAGTAACTATCTCAAAATTTAAGGAAAAAAAACGCCGTCCCACGCAGCATCTTCTACAGGTGTGCTGTCTGCCCCAGACCAAAAAGCCAGCTGATAATCTTACAAATCGCATGATTCACAAGAACAGCTTCCCACCGGCAGCTAGAATTTCTAAAACTAGGAAACCTGATACAGAATAGTAAACCAAGTGTGACTCGCCCGACTTGTACTGGCGAAACGTCTTCTCCAAATTGCAGCCGGAACAGCGACTTACTAAAGGGCCTGTGCGGTTTTCTTCAATCACTCCAGGTGATGCAAAAATAGTAAATTCCTTCCAAAAAAAAAAAAGGCAGATCAGTTTCTTTCGAGCCTTTTCCGATATACCGTTCATGCCTTTGGCACTGGACCGCGGACCCAGCTGGCACGATAACCATAACATTCACGCCACCTCAATAAAGGTCGAAATTATCATGGCACAGTTCTTGGCAACGTCTTGGACCTGGTGCCCTTGTTGCATCAATCGCGTGCAACGTTACAACAGGGTAGACTATATCAACAATTTAAATAAGATCCATGTTTATGGAAATAGGGCAGAGCTATGCTGCTCAAGGAGGCGAAGTTTTCTCCTGCAGAGTTAACTGGCTCGATTACTACATACCAGACAGAACTCGCTTCTGTTTTATAGCCCACAATTTAAGTGACGAACCATTCGTGGAAGATGGAGCAGCGAGATATTAATACTGTTTTAACTTCAAACATCAGTAATATAAACCGAAATATTACAGGTGTCGAAAGAAACTTCTTTTCTAAACGAAGTCCAGTGGTGTACTGGGTTGTCCGCTCATGGCCAGCAGCAGGGAATTCCTCGCTCTCGAGACCGAAAAGTATGCAGCCAACCTCATGCGTGCAGTTTCTACACCGTTTTACTGCAGTTGGACGTATCTACGAAATCTTAAAAAAAATCCAACACTGACAATTTTATGGGCCGACAACACCCTAATGCACGAATAGCCAGTCAGACGAGGGAGGGGGGGGGGCCGCTTTTCTTTTTGGAGGCAAATTACGCAACCCAGCCATGCATAAATAAAATACTTTTTCCTTCTTTGGTGGCTTCTTTCTGTTCATACAACTGAAATATTTTGGTTTCAGTTACTTAAGTGTCTCCTGGTTTTAAAAAAATCTTTCACAATGACGTTCACGGTCAGCCTCGTGTCCACGTAAACTAACTGAATATTGCTGCTACACGCACAATGAGCAAGCCAAGCTGTGGCCACCCCTGCCCTGTAACAGCAGCTGAAAGACAGTATATTTATGCAGGCGCTGAACATAATTTTATCAGAATATGCAAAATGACTCTTGCACAAAAATGCTGGGCCTACACGACAAATTACAAGATCTATGAGCCTCGTCTGAAAAATGTCTGATGACATTACAGTTTCACCAAAATACCGTAACGGCTTCAGGAAAAAGTATGAGCTCTGGTGACAAGTGACAACCAAAACATCTGGTTTGGTGCTCTGGAGATGTCAATTTATCTTCATCACACAGCAATAAAATGCCGGTCACACACTGTTCTAAAACCTGGGAAGTTACCAGAATATAAAAAAAAATGTTTGTTTTAAAACAACACCGGTAGGCAGAAACTAAAATAATGCAGCAGGTGTATGACATGATGATATATGGAGTTAAGTGGGCACGTGTTGATACATTTTCAGCTTCTTTCTACAACTCTCAACTTATTGCATATTTGACTCCCCACTCGCCAACAAACTGTACTGCTTCCACTGTTCCCACTAAACAACCCTCCGATGTGTAAGTGAAAATATTACTATAATGGCCAAACACCTAACCCAACTCGAAACAAACTAGAAGAGGGGGTTCTTTCACATTGTCAACAGACCCACTAGTTCTTACAAGTACACAAACTCACTCACTCTCTCTCCCCCGCCCCCCTTATTTTTATCTGAAAACACAACATGTAACTGGATGTCCTAACCACTAACCTCACTAGATATGCCAACACAAGGTTACATATATTTTCCAAAAATCTAGGAACCACCTCAAACTTCCAAGCACCAGAGCAACGACATGAAGCGAGTTTCACACTGACTCACATTTCTGGTGTGCCTGTGAACGTCACAGTTATCTGAGGTTTTCTGAACAGTTCATGTAAACTAACACATTTTGTACGTGGGTAGGGGGAGGGGGTGGAAGAGAAGAACTGCAATTGTGCTGAAAATTTTAGTCTCCCTGGATATGTACACCCCTGATCGCCACTTCCTCACTACAGCTCACACATACGTTGAATACACTGCCCTACCATGAAGCCTGCCGTCGGCTGGCCATGTCAGGTCATGTTACTGCCTTAACAGACGAAACCAAAAATCCTGCATGTATTGCATTTAAGACACATGAACGCAAACACACGACGTATTCCTCCATCCCCACTATTACTTATAACAAGTAAACAACCCTTAAACCAACGAGACCATTCTATTTATTAATTACCACTAAACCTGCTACGATTTCTCTACCCTCTTGACCGGCAATCCATGATCTGTTTTAGTACCGTGTTTTTTATTCCTCTTACATCTTGTTTTCTATATAGCTCACTATCTCTGTATTAATTTGAACAGTTGACTTAATGTTCTTCATTTCTAAATCTCCTCAATTTAATTTGTCAAAAGTATGTGGCTGCAGTTGTAATAAATTTCATTTCAAATCCCAAAGTTCTGATTACGACTTGTTTCTAATATGACAAAAATATTACACCATGCAGTGCTTCAAAAACAAATGAACCATATAATGTACTGTTACTTCGATTCACGATAAACTGAACGGCTGTAACAAAACACTACAATACCCAGAGAGACTGCAACTGCTGACCTACCTTCATTGTTCTTATCAGCCATGTCAGTGTTGCACTCTTCTACAGAACTATCGGTGATACCAGCACAGGTCTGCTGAACACTGCTGCAAGGTAAAAGAAGAGAACTGATTCAAAAAAGGACAAAGTATGTGAAAGGGAAATGTGGGCTGTGATTTGAAGAGAGGTCACTGATGCTGCCAGATGAGAATACCCACAGTCCATTTCATCAACAGTACTTATAATAGTGCCTGCCCACTTATCATTAATCACAAATCATGCCTGGAATAACATCCCACACCAAACACCACAAAAGCCAAACTCAACACAAGATTCTCAGCACATTTGATGTGTTCAGGGAATGTAATTTCCCTTTCACATGTCAATGGATGAGTAAATGATGCAGTCATTCGTGAAAAGCAGCGATTCATCTATTAAAGAATCTTCCTACTGATATGAATCCCAAATGCACATCAGAGTACCTTGTACCATACACACTTCAATCTAGTTCCCACTACTTAGAAGCTTCTCTCCATGACATCTTTCTATTAGGTTCTAAACAGCATATTAAAATACAACTTGCTCCTCTAATGTCTGTCTTGATTCAACCACACTAAACTACTCCAGACAGTTGACAGCATGCAACATTTTGCAATTAATAAACAAAAATAACTGTGAAATTTCATAACACAATCACCTGTAAATAAATTGATATCAAGAAAAATTAAACATATTCCACAGTGGAGAATGTTAAAAAAAGAAAGAGACTTTTCAGGCAGTTGGGAAAACTACTCACCATCCAGTGACATGATACATGTTTTAATTTCAGCATGTTAAAGGCTTCTTTACTGACTAGTGACAATAAGCCTCCTTTCCAGTGTTATCAGAATGCCAATGTATGCAGAAGCAATTATCAGAATAATTTTGAAAATGTCAGGCATTGTTCTTGAGGAAACTCCAAGTGCCCAATAAAACCAGCATTCACTGTAAAGGTAAAAAATAATGTCTTCCTTGTGCCCAATTAATAAATCATCACACCAATACATGTGGGGGGTGGAAGCGTAGTTCCACACATTCTGAACCTTGTCACTAGATGTATGTGATCAGCCAGAACAATACTGCTGAAACAGCTACCACATGCACTCAATATACGGTGTGGTGGAACCCAGAATCTGGCTCAACATGCTGCCCCCCTAAAGGAAGTGAACCACAATTCTTCAATCAGACAGCCTAAGGCTGAGTTACACCTCCTCTACAGTACTTAGTGCACATTCAACCCTCATTCAATAAACAGTTTACATACCAGCATTGACCATAAGCGATATACCTAGTAAGTGTCAATGCAAGGCTCTTAGGATTACAAACATAGATACAAAAACTACACATACTAAATAAAGAAGAGTTACTAAGTCAGGATTTACATTGTTTGTTCCACGCACTGTCCATTGTTTGTTCAATGTTGTGAAGAATTATTGTCAACTTCACAATCCAGCTGCTACAACCTTGTGGAAACAAATCCTCCAGCACCCAGACCCATGTTGCACATGCAGACAGAATGGGACCTCAAATGTCCACACTTCTTCAGCTGTTTTACTAAATGATCTGTTACAGGCAGGTGAAGGGAACCAATTAAGCTACATTAATTTTGAAAATTTAGACTAATTTAATGCCAGCACAAAATTCTTAATTATCCAAGATATTTCTGTCCCCATAATACAATGATGCATCTATAGAAAACTGAAGGACAGTTATCATTTAACACCTATCCAAGTAGTCATAATTCATTAATACCATTTTGATTTAAAGGTAACTAAATCACACTTCCTCTTTAAAGTAACTGTGGCAAACAACACCCAATCTTTATCACTGCAACAAAATAAACAATTACATTATATGCCTAAGAGAGATTATATTGTGGAAGATCAGTGCTAAAAGATTAGACACAACAGACCCAAATGTTAGCCTAGCCTCCAGTTACCTACGTGCTCAAGAGATATCAAAATTGCAATAATATCAAGTAATTCTCTTGTAGTTGAACTAACAACAAAGACCCCCATCAGATACAATAGTGGGCAAGTTCCATCCATCACATATTGACAGATAAGATAGCATTCAAGTATACTGGATGTACAATCTCACAGGGGAGCTGACAGTGATACTGATCACTATCTGGTGGTTGCAAGTTACGAGGAGATTGGCAGTAAGCTAACAAGCAGCACAGAAGTTTGATGCGAAGATATTTAATCTCAGGAAGCTAAGTGAGATGGAGGTTAGGAAACAGTATCAGATTAATATCTCAAAGAGGTCTGCAGCTTTGGACAACTTAAATGATAGTGAGGACATAAACAGGGCTGGGGAGAACATTAAAGATAATATCAAAACCTCAGCTCAAGACAGTCTAGGTCTGTACGAACTGAAGCAGCATAAATCACGGTTTGATGAAGAATGTTCACCATTTTGTGATCAAAGGAAGCAGGCTAAAATGCAGTGGTTACAGGATCCAAACCAAAGCAATGTACATAATCTAACAATGTAAGACTTGAAGTTGGTAAACATTTAAGGAATAAAAAGAAAGAATATCTGAAAGCTAAAATTGATGAACCTGAAACTAACAGTAAGATCAAAAATATCAGACTTGTATAGGGACATAACGATTTTAAAAAGGGTTACCAGCCTACAACTAATATAGTAAAGAATGAGAAGGGTGATTTGGTTGCAGACCCCTACAGTATTGTGGGTAGGTGGAGGAACTATTTCTCCCACCTATTGAATGTACATGGGGTTAATGATGTAAGGCATACAGAAATACACACAGCAGAACCACTACTGCCTGAACCAAGTGCTTTTGAGGTTGAGTTGGCTATTGAAAGGCTAAAAAGTCACAGATCACCAGGTATTGATCAAATCTCAGCAAAATTAATTAAGGCAGGGAGTAGAACAATTTGCAGTGAGATCCATAAACTTGTATGTTTTCTTCTGGGTAATTCCTTGGTGTCTGAATTTTACATGCTGATGTTTCAGAACACTCTGTCTGTTCCATCTTCATAGGCAGGTAAGTGTACGTCATTCTACACCTACTTGCCTATGAAAATGGAACAGACAGAGTGTTCCGAAACGTAGGCATATGACATTCAGATGCCGAAGAATTACCCAGAAGAAAACATACAACATACAGAATACGGCAAAAGTTTGAAATCAAAAATTCATAAACTTATTATTTCTATTTGGAATAAGGAGGAATTGCCTGAGGAGTGGAAGGAGTCGATCATTGTACCTAACTCTAAGATGGGCGATAAAACATAATGTAGTAATTATAAAGGCATATTACTTTTGCCAACTACATACAAAATTTTATCCAACATCCTGCTGTCAAGGTTAACTCCATATGCAGAGGAAATTATTCGGGATCATCAAGGTGGATTTTGATGCAATAGGTCAACTACTGACCATGTATTCTGCATTCATCAAATACCTAAAAAAAAATGGGGATACAATGAAGCAGTGCATCAGCTCCTTACAGACTCCAAGAAAGCTTATGATTCAGTTAGGAGGGAGGTCTTGTATAATATTCTCATTGAGTTTGGTATCGCTATGAAATTGATAAGGCTAATAAAAATGTATCTGACTGTAGCGTATAGCAGAGTCTGGGTAGGCAAGAATTTGTCTGACATGTTTCCTATTAAGAACTGTTTGAAACAAGGAGATGCTCTATCACCATTGCTTTTCAACTTCGCTTTAAGTGTATGCCATTAAGAGAGTTCAGGTAAACCAGGATGGCTTGAAATTAAATGGCACACATCAGCTTCTGGTTTATGCTGATCACATTAATATACTGAGCGGAAGTGTACATACTATAAAAAAACAGAAGCTTTAGGAGTTGCTAGTAAGGAGACTGGACTAGAAGCAAATGCTGTTAAAACTAAGTACATGGTCATGTCTCGAGAAAAGTCCAGACGAAGTCACAGTATAAAATTGATAACAGTTCCTTTGAAAGGGTGGAACAGTTCAAATATTTGGGAACAACCTTAACATATTAAAAGTCTATCCAGGAAGAAATTAAGAGCAGATTGAAGTCAAAGAATGCTTGCTACCATTCTATCACTTGGTGAAGAATCTTTTGTCTTACAGTTTTCTATCCAAAAATATAAAGATTAAGATGTACACATCTACAATTTTGCCTGTTGTTTTTGTATGGGTGTGAAACATTGGTGATCACACTGACGGAGGAAAGTAGGTTGACGGTGTTTGAGGACAGAGTGCTGAGGAAAACGTTTGGGCCTACGGAGAGTGAAGAAAACTACATAATGAGGACCTTACTGATCTGTACTCCTCACCAAATATTATCCGGGTGAACATATCAAGAAGAATGAGATGGTCAGGGCATGTATGGGGAGAGGAAAGGTACATAGAGGGTTTTGGTGGGAAAACCTGAGGTAAAGAGACCACTTGGAAGACCCAGGTGTAGTGGAAGAATAATATTAAAATGGATCTTCAGGAAGTGGAATGGAGGGGCATGGACAGGGTTGATCTGGCTTAGGATAGGAACAGTTGGCGGGCACTTGCAAACACAGTAATGAACCTCTGGGTTCCATAAAATGTGGGGTATTTCTCGACTAGTTACGGACCGGTTAACTTCTCAAGGACTCCACTACATGCAGTAAGTACTTAAGTAAGTAAGTTATTCTACTACCTCCTTCTCTGTCTTCTACAAGGTTTTACTAACGTTTTATTATTCTCCCATTAAAATTCCCTTAATATAGGGTAGGGATGAACACCCAGCATGAGCAATATGAGAAACCATAGCTATTGAACTTTTGATAAAGATTCAGGTAATGACAGGCTTAGTATTCTGACAGCAAGGAGTAAAAAAATAAAGCAACCCAGAGGCCAAGTATCATAACATCAAAACATAGAAGAAAGTGGAGATAAAATTTCAAACCTTGTTACTAACACTCAACGCAAATGTGACATGCACACTAGTCACTGCTATTACTTGGAAAAAGCCTCCAAAAACCACATCTAAATATTTTGCTGGGTGAACCCAGTGCAGTACATGGCAAAAATATAAATTCTTAAATCTGCTAGAAATATTTTCAAAAGTGTGTCACCTGTATTCACTCTCTTCTCTGACAGCAGTACAATATGGTCAAATCTACTTACAGTTCATGCTTAAATTCCATCCAGAGAATTCAATATTCAAAATACAATCCTAATAACAATTTCATCAGGCTGATTGAGGCACATACCAAATACTACCAATGGAAAGGCCTAGTAATTCATACTCTCTTTAAGTGCACCCTTGTACAGGCACTGAGGCTCTGTACAGGCCATATGGCCCATAGGGGGAGTAGAGGTATAGCTCTACTCTTTCATGACCGTAGCACTAGAAGGGGGTGAGGGGTCAGTCACACTCTCTTTAGCCAAGATAATTTTTTTCACTGCTGATAATGGTCATTATGTTGGTCTACTAACAAATAAGTCCCTGCATCATTATAACATTTAAAATGGAACCTACATTAATCCGCTCACAAGATAACAGTGAACACAAAAAAAAATTCAAACAGTAACACTCCTGGTATTGTTTGCTACAGTACAGTGATATATTGTGCAACCTAATTCATAACTGGCACTCAAATATGCAATAAATGTGCTACAACTAATCTCATTCATTAGAATTTTATAATGAATACAGGGCATATGAAATGTGCAATATTTATTTCTAAGTATCTGTGTTAAACAGAAACCTGACTGAAACTCAACAACATTATATCCCCCAGGATTGTTACAAGCAGGTTATGCTACAACAGGACTCAAAGTTTCAACACTGACAACCACTGGGTCACAGTACACATGCTACACCAAACAACATGGAGAAAGGACTGTGCACCAAAAGGCATCATAAATATACAAAAGGAATACCAACATGTCACAGCCAGGAAAATTTAATTACAATTCAGTCTTGTTAGCATATTATTAAGGAAACAGTACATACAGAAGGAAAACTACTGTGTTCATCAGCACATGTGTGTTTAACCAAACACATGCATAATGAAGCAGGAAAATAATCATGAACATATTTTTCTCAGAGTACAGGAATGGTGATTCAAACACACAATCCAAGAAACCAACTGTCTGTAATTGACAGATAAAAGACCACAGTGTGAGTTCCAGAAATCAATACACTCCCCAGGTCATTCACACCACAGTCCTACACTCCAGTATTGAACAAATGATTCCTACGGTAAGTGGAGCATGTGATGCCATTAGTTCGATGGTCAATATCAGTAACATTAACTCTCTCAAATCAATTTACCATGCTTAGTCATTCTATTATAAAATAAGGAATAATTCTGGGGGTAACTCTTTCAACAGTGGGGAGACTTTCACTGTACAAAAGAAAATAATCAAAATTATGGCTGATGCACAACCCAGAACTTCAAGTAGAAATCTATTTAAAAAATCAGACATTCTACCTGTTCCATGCCAGTATATACTTTCACTAATGAACACCATTATCAATAATCAAGAAAATTTACAAACAAATTCATCTATAAACAATATAAATGCAAGGAATAAGCACCATCTTCATAGACCAAATGCCAACTTACCTCCTTTTCAACAAGTACCTATTATGATGGCATCAAATTTCCAAAAGTTTTTTACGTAGTCTGACAATCCTCAATAATGACAAGGCAAAATTTAAAGCAGCTGTAAGAAAATACATCCACGCCCCTGTTACTCTGTAGACGATTTTTATATGTAAAGATGATCTATAACACCATTTTGTAAAATGTTTATAGTATTTCACACTGTAAAAACTGTGTATACTTGTGTCTTTGACTTGTGCCACATCCTACTGTCTCTGTGATGCACTTATTGATCCATGAAACATACATACATGTATGTATGTATGTATTGTAAGGGTCATCACAGGGCCAGTACATATAAATGGAATACTTCAACAGTGTATCCATTCAAGGCATAAATACAGAGCACCTGAAGCTTGAGCCCAGAACTTATTACACTTGAAGAAATGTCATTAACAGATGTCTGGACACAACATAGCATGTCAATGCCTAATTAAAGTAATCTTATATTGTATTTCGTTACAAACTAATTTTAAGGATTCTAATATTTTAATATTAATTGTACATAGACACTGATGTATACAATCCACCACCGTCATGTCAGTTACTGCATAAGCTGTACACGTCAATGAAACTTGTACTCTCTGAATATGACCAAAACATGTCAAAGCAATAAACAGTAACAAATATAAATATTGTGCAACAAGTTGGCAACAAAATAAAAATTTTATGTACAGGCTTGGAAACCCACCAACATCCTCCAGTTAAGTACAGCCCTGCAATAAATAAGACACAAAACTTAAAAAATTATGGAACATGGCAATTTTGATTTGTGCCATTCTTGCACATCTGTTATTGTAGGCCAGTAACAGAAGATGATACCATGAGATGGGCATGACGTTCAAAGCGAGAAGAAATCCTGAAATCTGGTAGAATAACTTGGAACAAGTCTGTTCATGCAGTTTAGATTCAATGGTTCAAATCTTCTTAGAGTAGCATCCCCCCGAAGGCAAACCCTGTACATTGTGGCCAAGGTCCTTATTTCATTTACAAAAAACCAAGAAATCTACAAAGAAAACAGGACTGTTGGCCCTATTTTAAATAAACGTACATTTGGAAAGGCCAGCATGAAAGAGTCATGTTGCAAGGCGTAAACGGTAAACAGGTCAAGGGAATGAAAATATGTGGAAAAATATACAGGCAACAAAATTTCTCAAGTCACAGAAAGAAAAATGCCCTTTGCCACAAGACATTGAGGTTTGCTGTTAGTCAGCTTCATCAAGGCCATCTAGCATCTTGCCACCACATCAACTCCATAATTCTATAAACAAATTTTTCATCAATCATCTTTACTTCTGGTGATATACAATGCCATGTTAAATGGTAAACAGCAATGTTCCTGAGAACTTGCTACCTCTGACTTTGAGGTGGTCCAAAAAAACTGCTTTTACCCTGAAGATGGGGGGAGCAAGCTCCCCAGAAATAATGCCATCTATTTTCTAAGTGGCAGGGCATCATTTGCCAGAAGACATGAATATTCATCAACAATGATGGAAGAACTTGCACTGTTTGGGCTCAAGTAGCACAGCATATGGTCCAATGACTCTTTGGGTTCTGTTATCAGTAAGCTAGACACCTGTGTGGAAAAATGTGTATAATCTAGTCTTCACTCGTCTAGGATGTTTTGAGGCAGTATAGTAGCCTCATCTTTAACAATCAGGGCAGACATATAAAACGTTCCAAAAAATTAGTTAACTAACTACAAACCAAGACCATGTAACATCCCAGAAGAACGAAGACACAACTGCACTGCAGTGAAGGCCTAAAACCTCACACGTTTAAAATAACACATCAAGAACAAGTAACCCAAATTTCTTCCTAACAGTCAATACTACTACAAATTACAAATTTAAATGTTTCACAACCCAAACCACCACAACCAAATGCAAATTATAAATCTACAGCATCTTTATGTATTAAACAATATTATCAGTTACACAGTACATCATCTGTTTTATACAGATCTATTACAGTATGTCCATCAGTTACAATGCACACATCCTGTATTTCCTCTTCCCCCTCCCTCCTTCATCTTCCAAATATTCTGTTATATTGCTACCACTCTAGGTATACAATTGCTGACAACACAGTACGTTACCACTGGCCTATGTCACACATCAAGAAATTGGAACCAGAGTACAGCAAATTACTTCACGGAAACTGTGTACAGAATCATACCCCCACATGCAAGCAAATATCCCAAATGTGCCCAGACAACACACTTTTTCCAGTGTCAAAGCCTACAATGTAACTTCCTATTAAACCATTTTGTTACAAGGCAGTAACTTCCTTACTCAAAAAAAAATTGTGATTTCCACGACTAAATTTATCCACTGGCAAGATTGGAGACCTTCTTATTTCCTAACACAAAATTCTTTCTTTAACATCTCAATAATTTTTCATATTTACAAGAACAGCACTAACACAAGTCACGGCTTCAGCTTCCTAATAATAAGGAATAAAACTAAACAGCAGCTCTCAACAAAGGACCAAATTAATTAACATAAATATACTGATAACACCATTCTGTCAGTAATACCTTTTATGTGCATCACATCTCTATACAAATGCAATGATAATCACAATTTTGGTGACATATCCATGTTCAATGACATCTAAGCCTATGTTACATTCCACTACTATCCCCTGAAAGGAGTAATAATAAATTTTATTTAAATTCAAACATTGTACAAGCCATTCTTGTTCCATTCACACTAATTAAATTCCAGTTCATCCTTCATTGTGTTTATGGTAGTTGACAACTATTTTGTCAATACACGAAACAGTTCAGAAGTCTTCACACATGCAACGTGAGGTTTGCACAGCAGTAAATAACTGAACACCAAAACTGTTTCTTGTACAGAAAGAAAGCAATGCACAAAAATTCAATTACGTGAGATCGTGCGAGAAAACGCACGGCAAATAATATGTATACTCCGAAACGGGCCTTTCCAATCACCTACAAGTCAGCACCAAACAGAAAACTAATAATCCTTTCTACAAGATACTATCAATACTATTATAATCCATTAAACCTGCACAAAGAAAGTGTTCACAGTACATGAATACTGATGATACATACATCCCTACTGCTGTCAGAACCTATTAACATGCAGGCCTTAAATGCTGCAAAATCAGTTAGTCGAGTTATAGATATCGTTCTAGAAAAATAAAAAATGTACCGAAAACTGATTAAAATTATATGAAATTATATGTGACAAGAATAGTGTTCATATTAAAGCAGAAATAACATTTAAAAATTACACCGAACACAACACAACTGATAACGTGCTCGGAGATCATTTACCATACAAACTAATAGTGCATTTATGATACAGTAAGTTTATTTTTAAATATACGGAACCGCCAAATACTCTTAACCATGGCGTCTATCGAACAAAGAATCCCTCCATGACATACAGCAACTATAAAAATTTCCAAAGGCTTCCATGCTAATGAACTCGTTCTTATTAATACAGTGAAGATTGCTTTCTTACCGTTTGATTATGCTCCTGAAACGACCGTATAACACCTACGAAACCTCTTCTACTGCGAGCCTCGAACAAATCGCCACTCTCACCGGTACTCTAACGCTGAAGTCTCCAACGTTCCCTCGTTTATATTGTCCACCATTTGCTCACTCGCCCACAGAAAAACAAATGCTCCTATTGGTTAATTCAAACAGAAAGTTGTTCTCGATATTTCGATTGGCCGATATGAATCCACTAAGGCGGGATAATGTTTAAACGTGTCAAACATGAAAAAAAAAATACTACATGAGGCGGAATGAAATTAAATGAAATTAAATTAAAACGTGGTCGTAGGATCAGCTGCAGAACAAATAACACATGTAGCAAAAAGGGTCTGTCCAAACGCAACGTACTGTCATTTCAACAATAGAAATTAAAAAATCGGATAATGTATCGCGATGATGTATAGAATAGCGCAACCGGTATAGCGACTGACTACGGGATGGTCGGTCCGCAGTTCGAACCCCGGTGGGGGTCGAGATTTTCCCTATCCGTCCAGATCGGCCCCGAGGCCCACCCAGCTTCGTGTACAGTGGGTACCGAGTCGGTAAAGCAGCCGGAACTTGGCGTTAACAACCCACCCCCATCCAGCGCCGAGGCTAAAGAAAGGGTAGAGCAATGCGCTTACGCCCCTCTGGGCCTTCATGGCCTGTTATAGAGCGAACTATACCTTTTCATCTTTTATGAATCTATAGTGTATAGCTTTCTTCCGAGTGTATTGTAGGTCCTTATAAATAACTTAACAAATATAACATGATTGTAAGGATCTGCAGTAATGAGCTATTATCATGATCAGAGAATATTCAATGGAATAATGTCTAAAATATCACCTTTAAACTGCAAATCATTGTAATTGTTAATTGATCCAAATCGCAAGACACAAGAAAAGAAGCATCTTTAATAGAGGTGTTGTGGTACCTTTACACCAAGACAGAAAGGTATAGGCCCATTACATAATATTTTCTTTCACATACTCCTTTACAATGTATTACATCGAAGACTTCAGTATTCAAACACCCTGCTTTATAAATAAATAAATCTCAAATCTCGAATTTTTCTTCCAGGCTCAACTTCTCTCCTGTAATCACGTGTACCCGTGGCAGTTCAGTACAAATCATTGATTTTAGAAAGCAATTGGGAGTAATTTTGAACACCGTCAAATACCATTAGCGAAGAACAGTAAGGACTGCTAACTGGCCACTTATCTGCTGGGATCTCTTCCGACAGCTACAATTGAACGCTGTGTGCTATAATTCACTATTGTAACCACGTTTCTGTTTAAATTTAATCGATGAAATTAGGTCACAAAAAGTAGCGTGAAAGAAAAACATATCATCGAAACATTGTTTCCGACTATAGTAGGAATACTAGTGTCTATTTCTTACGTTTATTCCACACATGAATTTTTTTTCATTATAAAGGTTCTTAATGTTTGTAACCACTAACATTCTACAAATTCCAACAAAGTTCACCCTAGGCCCAAAGGGGGAGTAGAGTTATAGCTCAACTCTTTTTTCAACCTCGGCATTAGAATGGGGTGGGTGGTCAAAGCCACACCCCGGCCTTTTTTAACGCCGGGAAATAGATCCGATACTCATTGTACAGGAGACTGGGTGAGTCCCAGGGCCGGTCTGGACGGGTGCGGAAAATTTCGCCCCCTGACCGGTATTCGATCCCCAGACTGTTCAGCCCGTAGCGTGTTTTAATATCGACTACTATATCCCAGCCCACAAATTTCAACAAAGTTCCATTAAAAATCAGTATATCGCTCATGAAACAGCAATTTGTCGTAAACCACCGATTCACAGTTTTGAAGGAGAGAGAAAAAATCGACAGATCCTTAATAAACCAACACGTAAGCATTTTATGCATCTTACGAAAATATAAGAAGAAGCAGTTTTTCTGTAGATACAACATTTTGACAGAAGGTGTGTTTTAACACAACTGTATAGTAATGTGGGAATCGCAGTTTGAGGAATTGTGTGGGTTACGATAAATTACTGGTACATGAGCGGTAACAATATTTGTGATAAGGTGAGTATTCAAAGAGCACGTGAGATCGAATTTATGTTACGATATAAAATTTAAAACTTTGATACGTAAATGAACCACTCGTTTTAACATTCAGCACTCTGATTTTGATTCTCACAATGAATATCTTTTATCTCTCTAAACAGAATCGGGTGATGGATCTCTGTAATGGAGATGCAGTGTATTTTCTGTGAGTCAAAAATTGAATTCCTATAGTTTACTTAGGTGAACTTCATACATCAAAGGATTAACCCTAGTCGCTCCGATTTGCATCATTCCACCCGTAACGTGGGTACAATTCTGTCACATCTTATAGTCTAGACCAAGCACTAGATGCTTTCATTAAAACAATATTTCCATCTCCCGACTCTTGAAAATATTCTTCAATTTACTTCTTTCTTAAGAATTTCAATATAATATTTTCATACTGGATACAGCCATTCCAGAAAGTTATTTCATCAGGAGTGGCTAAAAAAATCACAAAAACTCGGACAGACGTAACTTAATGTGAAACCCCCTGTGTTGTTTATTCATATGTTTATCAACGTACTTGCTATGCTCAGGACCGTCGGTTGGAAGATGAGTCACAACCCACGAGGTGGTTTTGAAATAACGACTATCTGTGAGTACGTGGGTCGGCTGTCGTTTGGCCTCTATATGGTTAGACCAGCTTCCTTACAGAGAGACGTCCGTTAGACGACCTCCTACACGAGACTAGCCTTGGTTAGTTGGTTTGCTTCCTAGCTGCCAAATGTTCCGACCGAACCTTGGTACATTCCTCACCAATCATTCCAAAATCTGAGAAACATGCATCAGCATAGTACAAAATACAAACAGCTGCCAGTTCGTACTTGAACAGCCTCACTATCATATAGCTTCGGTGTCACAGCATTGTGGTGTCACTGGATTTTTTCATTGACATAATCCTTCCGGCCGCACTATGGCCCGGGGGTCGACTCAACCTCTAACAGAAATGAGTACCAGGAATGTTTCCTGGGGGTAAAGGCGACCGGTGCGTAGGGCTGACAACCTTACCACCTTCATGTGCCGACTGTCTTGAAATCTGGGAGCCTCAACCTCCTGCAACCCTCAGAGCCTGTCCAGGCCTGTAATTGCAAAAAAAAAAAAAAAAGTCACAGCATTGTGGACTTCTGTTTGACAACTTCGTGTATTCTAGAACTTGACGATGTTAATATTTTAATTATGATAGTGAGGGCGATCAGCACCTGGATTGGTGTGTTGGACTCACGCATGTTCCTTTTTTAATAGACTCCCTGAAGATGGCACTTCGGTGCCGAAACATGTAGGAGTTTACACTTACCAAGAATTACATTTTATGATTTGTACTTTATTAAGTGCATTTGTTGGTTAACAAATTGAATATAATAAAATGCACGATATGAATAACATAAAATTCCGTCTATTAGTGTCTGTAATAAGCTATTCTTTTCTAAAACTGAATCGGGGATACATGGTGAGATGGGCAGGCAAACACACCTTGATGATTAAGTTTCTTAGCAAGCCAAAATAGAATTGCGACACCACAACATTTCTATTCGAATAATGACTTTTTACAATATAAAAAATATACCAGTCACTTTCGGGCCTACTTTAACCATGGCCAAAGTTCTCCCGGGACACGACATACAGCAAACGGCCGTCCAATTAAAGCTACTTAGATAATAACTGTAACCAGGACACAGGCCTAATAACACCGTCCAAACTGACACATGTAAAAGAATTCAATGCAAAACAATTTAAAACAATACACAAACATGACTCAACGAGCAAGCATACATGTGTGTATGGACGGGGGCCGTTTAAACAAGAATACGTTCCTGCTGTAAATCGAATCCGTCGTCAAATTCGTGTCCACTTACATTACTTTATTTTTTTCATTTCTTGGAGACACTCCTATCCGTAAGCGACTTCCAGTGAAATATACGAAGTTTCAATGCACAATGCACAAAATCAACTGCTACAGTGACATGAAAAATCTGTTATTCAAAGGACACGTTCAGACATTTCCACCTTCAATGGCAGTTCAGACGGCCTTTCTACCCGCGTTCTCGCAGACATTTCCGCGCTAAACAATTTCCGAGACAATTTTGTTTTGGAGACTTTGCCAAGATCCCTCAAGTCGGTCAGATCAAGCGGGAACACTTATGACTTTAATCGAACAAGAAGATAAACAGTTCGATTCTCGGCCGGGGAATCCGCTGACTGTGATTTTGTATGGGGGTTTCAGCCCGCCAGTGGCAATATACTCAAGAGCCAAGCATGTTTAGGACCAAATCGTTCCCTGCCAATATTCGGAGGGGGGG
>Ga0268261_10000943_pt1 | contig 19427 bp, 18 predicted proteins | sample TergutNc150P1_FD_190353 | JGI IMG/M metagenome (GOLD analysis project Ga0268261, IMG submission 190353) | Nasutitermes corniger P1 segment gut microbial community from laboratory colony in Florida, USA - Nc150 P1 (SPAdes) (version 2) | ecosystem: Host-associated > Arthropoda: Insects >...
TCTCTCTCTGTGTGTGTGTGTGTGTGTGTGTGTGTGTGTGTGTGCGCGTGCGCGTGTGTGTGCGCGTGTGTGCGCGCGCGCGCGCGTGTGTGTGTGTGCGCGCGCGCGTGTGTGTGTGTGTGCGCGCGCGTGTGTGTGTGTGTGTGCGCGCGCGTGTGCGTGTGCGTGTGCGCGCGCGGGTGTGCGCGTGCGCACGCGCGTGTGTGTGTGTCTGAAATCTGGAATCAACAGTATGCCACTGGAGACCAACTAAACACAAGTACGGCAGACACGTGATCTTCTGAGGTGGCAGCCACAAAGAAACCAGTAAATACAGGATACTCACATGATACATAATATGAGATTAAAAAATGCAACCTAGTGAACATAATTTTTTTAAGGAATGTAGAACAAATGGAGACTGCATGAGACTGATATGTGGCTGTCAGTGTGAATGGTCTAACTCAGTGTTTCTCAAAGTTTGTGAGACCACAGCCAGGTAAATTCTTTTTTCACAAGACGAGGACTCGGTCCCAACAAATTTACTCGTAAATACCTTTCCACTTTTTTTTTTAAGTTCATACATTAAACTAACATAAGTATTAATAATTAATTATGGCATAATCATAAAGAGTATTAGTACACTTACGTGTATGGTGTGGCATGTTGACAAATATAAAATTACATTTAAATTAGTTATCAGTCACTGGACTAATGAAATGAGCTTCTTGACACATTCACAAATATCATTTTCCTCAGAATATTTCCACTATAAAATATTTATTCATGAAAAATGCTGAGAAAACTAAAATGACAACTTCCAGGAGAACTTCTCGCGGCCTGGTACAATTGATGCCAGGGCCCGGTACCGGGCCGCGGCCCGGCGGTTGAGAAACACTGGTCTATCTAATGAACAAATGGAGCTGGGGATGTGATTTGGATATGGCTTATGCTGTATGCTTTCTTACCTGCAGGTTACTGCAGTTAAACAGTGGATTCTCATCCATGTGTTGCAACAGCCTGCCCGGGGTACATATAATTATGTTGCACTTGTCCATTCTCTTCTTCTCAAAGTGTAAGTCTTTACCTCCTGCAATTAAAAGTAAAATTTTATGAGTTTGACTAATTAAACTCTGTGTAGAGTGAAAGAGATGACTCATGCAATAAAGACTATTTCCCAACAAGAATTTAAGATTACAGTGAATGCCAAATAACTCAGTTAGAGCACAGAAAACACAAGTCAGTCACACATAACACATCTTTGCCTTTCCTTTGTTTTCAACTGCCATATGGATCAGCCTGTTTTTAATCCATGGTAAAAGTAAACTTATCCCAGTGCATGCCATTAAGGCATATGTGAAAGTGCAACTACAGGTGCACTCATTCTTAACCTTGGCACCAGGTGGACGTGGTCAGATTCATGGTCTGGCCACTTTAACCCCAAGGAAAGGGCTCTCGATTATCCATTAGACAGGAGGCTGCATAAGCCCCACGGCCAGTCTGGGTGCTTTGGAGAAGAGATACATTTCTTCTAAACAAACCAACTAGATGCACTAATTTCTCAAATTTATTCTTGAAATTAAACTCTACATTTTTCGGACAGTTCCTCTGTCCATCATCAGGAGTTTTTCACTGCACACACAGCAATGGTATATGTCGTACAGGTTTGCTGACAGCTTGCTAGCAGGATCAGGATGGAACGTCACAATAACTTGCATAATCTGAGTGAATATTGTACCCTACCTATGATAAGCCCCGCTGACACGTCGTGGTAGTGACCCACTTTACGTAAAGTCTCAAATATCTGGTATGCTAATTCTCTGGTAGGTGTGATAATAAGTGCTCCAATACCATCCAGTCTTGTCCACTGTTTGCAGTACAGAGCTTCAAGAACCTGACAGGCAGAAATGCATAACATATGATGTTCATTAAAGAAGTATTGGGAATGACTCAGTAAAAAACTGTACTTATAACTACCTTAAAAGAAGGCTATGGCACATATACACTTGTTTCAGCATTCCTTCAAGTGCTGCAAGTACATCATATGTTCTGTTTCTGGAATCACAAACAGCTTTTGCACTGTGCTATGTACAACTGTCTCCATATCAAAATTTCTGCCACCAAAAATTTTAAGTTCAGCGAATAGAACAGTCACATGAAACCGCAGCTGGTTTGCAAGGAAGTTGTTAGTTTTGTTTAAAAAAAAAGTCCCACTTCAACAATGTTGCACACAAGAACAATGTACAGAATAGTGGAAAAATTCTGAATGCAGGTTCATTGCTGGACAAAAATAAAATACACATGCTTCTAATCTTCAGATGTGCCATCCCTGTTGTGTTCAAATATACATGAAATATGGTTGTTCACAACACAAATAGTATTTTTATTCATTACTTATTCAAGCTGACAACATGTTTTGGCCTATGTTTTCAGGCCATCTTCAGGTCACAAGAAATGTATATCTAGAGGAAGTTACACAAGTCATAAAATCAAGTATATAGAAACAAAATTCAACAAGATCTCGTCTTTCATTTTATAAACAGTAATCATATTCAGTACTTTAAAATGCTGAGATATCATAAAAACATAATGTAATATATTAATAGTTAAACATAGTACTATATATACCATAGGATAAAATTTGTCAGAGCATTTTGATGTATGGAGTAGAAGTATGGCAAATACCTACCAAAGAAATAAACAAAATTTTATCTACAGAAATGGATGTGCTAAGGAGATCAGCAAGAAAATCAAGGATGGAAAGAATAAAGAATGAACATATAAAGGAAATAATTGGAGTGAAAGAGAAACCGGATATTATAGACATCATAGAGAGGAAAAGGCTCCAGTGGTATGGCCACATTAAAAGGATGCAAGACGAGAGACTACCAAAATTAATTATGGAGTGGATACCAGGGGAAAGAAGAAAAAGAGGATGTCCAAGAAAAACGTGGATGGAAGGTGTCCAAGCAGTCATGAAAACAAGACATTTAGAAGCAGATCTGTGGTTAAACAGAAAGGAATGGTGTTTGGGTTCCAGAAGACGGCGACAGCTGTCACAAGACCGGAAAGATAGATAGATAAAATCTGTCTCTGAGTTCAGCTTATGTGTTGTGACTTATAAACCAACCATATTTTATGTACACAAGCTTCTGTTTCTCTTGGATGAGATATAGTTTACATTAAGCAAACACGTAAACAGCCAAAATAACACTGGTGTTTTAAAAATCTCCCGGCAGTGCATGACATTCCTTTATGTGACTTTGGAGTCAGGGTTGGGTGGCCAGTCAGAGTGCACAAATTCACAGGGCCCAATGCTGTTTGAGAAAACAAGCTACATTAAATTAATTCTGGCAAAATTATTCACAGCAGTAACAGACGAGAGAGAAACTGTGGAACAAAGTTTTTTTTTTTTTGCAAAAATTAAACATAAACTTTGAAGGAAAAACTGTCAATATATCATGAAGGGAGGTATATCACCTTGTCAGAAGGCGCACGATCCTAATACCTAGACGTTAACACTTCAAGACTCTTCTATGAAATAAGGTAAGTTGAACTACAATGGAACAAAAAAGGAATCTAAATTTCCAGCATGTTCAGGTCTTTTAGGCAATAAAGTTACTGCAATAGCTGCTTAGCTGAGGGATAAGATTGGTATGACATTCTGTACAATTTTTATCTGGCTGGTGAACTCAGTCATAACTTGCAGATCCCTCATAACTGATCATCCTATGATTATCTAATAATGATGTCCCAAAGGATGGGTTTTGTGGAATGAACTGGTGAAATGGAACAGACATGAAAGAAATGATCATGACTTATTCCAAGTTACAGTCCTAGAATTTGTTTCAAAGGGCTGAAGGAAACATTGTAAACCTTGAATTTAAGGTTTGTGGTTCCATGCATCTTCAATCACTTGAATAAAACAACCAACTAGATGCAACAATCAATCGTAAAATTTATTGCCTTGTCGTACAGATACTGCTCAACATGTTTCGGGCATTACAATGCCCATCATCAGGAGCCTGTTAAACTGCCATTGCAGCCTGTGGTTTCCATATGAATGCGGAGGTGGAAGTGTTCTCAGCCGTGGTCGGTTTGTTAGTGGGCCACTAACAAACCAACTACGGCTGAGAACACTTCCACCTCCGCATTCATACAGAAACCAGAGGCTGCAACGGCAGTTTAACGGGCTCCTGATGATGGGCATTGTAATGCCCGAAACATGTTCAGCAGTATCTGTATGACAAGACAATAAATTTTACGATTGATTGTTGCATCTAGTTGGTTGTTTTATTCGGTTGTAAACCTTGGTCAGGACCGTAAAGTTACATAGTAGTGGCTGTCAGGATGAACAGATATGTATATAGGCCTCTGTGCTTTCAAATTTACTAAATAATAAAAAACCCAAGCACAATAAAACTAAACATACTGTTTATTCTGTATTAACTTAACCTTTAGCAGATGGATTTATAGACCAAGTGGATCTCCTGTTGGCTGGAGTGTTCCTTGGTTAGTATATACATTTACACTTCCAAAATGCAGTAATTTATAAATAAATCATAAAAATTACAATTATAATGTTTGAAGGTCCAAACACAAACCGCTTTTTTGAAGAATAAATAGACTTACGTGTATACAACTGTGTGATTATTTGCTGTATATTAGTGTTTACTACACTGCATCTTTACACATATTCCTCTATTCTTTTCTACTCCAGCACTTAATGTTATAATTTATTTATTTTTTTTTTTTATTTCCCAAATAAGTTTGACAAAGTCTGTATGTTTGCCTTCACACAAAATTAGCTCTCTGCGACTGCTTCCAGATACAATGTAAGTCAATAAAATAACATTTTGTGCCTTCATGTATTATTTTCAATTATAGTCTCTGAGTGAAAAGACAACCATTTTTCTGTCTGTCGTTACATCAGAAGGTGTCTATTTCTGTTAGTGGTTTTAAAAGTTTCCATGAACACTGCAGAAGATACAGCTTTGAATTCAAAATGACAGAAACTTACAAAGACATTTTTATCAAATTGATTTTCCATCCAGATTTTGATAACATTTCTGAATGTGATCAATGTCACAGTGATGTGTATGATACATGATACAGAACAAGAAAGACCAGCCAGACCCATCCCATCAAAGTGTGTACAAGTGGAGTCAAACGCTTTGCAGATGGAAAGGTCTGCCCAAGAATAAAACAAAGATAAAGTTCTGAGAGTGACAATACTACATTCACATATTTCTCCACACAGCCGCACGTGGAGAAAACATTACAAGTACAACATCAAGCTGGAGACAGACAAAACATCTTCACTTCTTACACATGACAGTACTGAACAGCTTCCTCCTCTGGACTGCATGTGTGAGCAGAATGACTCATACAGACATCTGACTTTCGAGGTCCCTCTTGCAGAACTTAATTGACATTGGGGTGTATCAACTGATGATGGCAGGTTTTCAGAGCCACAGAACAACTTAACAAACAGGTATGTAACAAAAAAGATTTAGTTTACTAAGTTTCCTGCATCACACTACCAAGTAAACACACAGAGACCAACATCTGGCATACTAGGCTATACACCAGTACATGTCAGAGACCACCAAATGGTCACATAGGATGGCAAACATTAATATGCATACTGACATAAACATGCACAACTATACTTTACTATACTTACAAGAGAGTGATCATGATCACACAGAGAAAACAAACAAATAATTATTTACAACAATGTCTAACTCACGGGGATAAGGAAAGCTAAAGTTTTTCCACTTCCTGTTTTTGCAGCACCCAGGATATCTAAACCACGAAGACTAAGGCCAATACTCTCTTGCTGTATTTCTGTGGGCTTCATAAACCCACACTCTTTCAACCCCTTAAGAGTCTTGTCTGAAAGTGGGAAGTCCTTGAAAGAGATCACTTTTGATGCATCAATCTGTTGAAGCAAAAAAAAAAAATTACAACTTTACAATACAGTGAATGCCTCAGGGAGCGTAATAATGGTAACACACACAACATGCACAAAAGGAACATAATATGCGCAAAAATTGGCTATAAAACATGAACAGGAAGAAGACCACTTGAAAGACCTACCCTTGGATGGGATGATAATATTAAATTCTGCAGAAAGACTCTGTTTAGTAATAAGTGTCATGTGCTACAGTACACGAGTTTCTGAATCAGGAACCTCACCAATGGCTTCGTGGGATGAATATTTAAAAATAATGTTAATAGACGCTGCACTTGCGCCAATATCAACATTTATAACCTCAATTACTGTAAACAGTCTGTGTCAAGTAAAACCCCACGAAGACTCAGAAATAGAAGCGATACTGACAATTAGAAGAACTTACGCGTTTTTCATTTTGGATGTCATGAAATGCTCACAATTTCAGTGAATCTGAAGCATCTGCATCACATGACTGCATGTATACACTACCCTCTCCCTCTCTCCACAATTCACATATTTACCCTTGCTTTTTTCACAAACAGTGAAATCAATTTTCAGCTCTACAAACATTTAACAGGTGCAAAAATACGTATTTAAACAGAACTACATAGGTTAAGTCCTACTAGCACCATGCTTACACTATTATATGCCTGTTGAAGACACTGTATGGAAGCACCTTCCGTCTTCAGTTTATTCCCTCTGCTCTTATTCCATGTAATTTTCTTCTTTCGTTTGCGCTTGCTATAATTTTGCGTAATACCCACAATGTCACCTTGGTTTGCCATTTCTTTGCTCCTCACACGTTACTTTCTACGTACAATCCACACCACAGATCATATACGACACATTTGCAAAGTTGGTAATTGTGGGTGGGTGTATCATGGAAAAGGCGGAGACACGAGAAAACGGAATGAAAACGGAATACGGATAACCGAAAACCTGAAGAACGGACCGCAGCGACACTGGTGTTGGTCCTGGGAGGGTTGGAGCGGGAATGGTGCAGTATATGATGAACAGCACAGCTGCCTGTCAGCCTGATTTATACGGTGTGTCTTCCAGTTTATCATGACTACTGCGGCAAAGTGTCACCAATGAGACGTAATGTACTGCGGTAATGCCTGGTGGCAACGCTGTATGTGCCTCTCATGTTCAATGCTTTGGAAATTTTTCGCAGCATGGGGATATAAATAGTGGGAAAATTTCAACAAATTCAATTTGCAAAAGTGTGAAGGGAAAGTCTGTATTTATATTCACAGTATAAAATTATGAAATGGATTGTAGAACATTTTGATATCCTTAAAGTTTCCTTGTTTAGTGCTTGCCATTCTGCGTATGGTTAGACAAAATAATGAAGTCGGCAGATGTTTATTTTAAGCTGTTTGACCAGGGGGTAGAGACAGCTAATTTTGGTAACTGTAGGTGTTGCAAGTTAACATTTTGAGGTGTTGTCCTCAAGTTGCCTGTGTAAGGTTCATTATGACATGTCTTTGTCCTAGCAGCCATTACCTGTTACAACGAACTGGAGGTGTGGCTTGGAGAAGAGACGGATCGCTGTATCACTGAAGCATGGCTGTCGGGCTCAGAAGATGTGTTCACACAGCTCTAACATCTCTTTCTGTCTGAAAATGTGTCTGTAGTCTATCAGGTATATACTTTGTTTCAGTTCAGTGTGATAATGCAATATGTGATGTACATTGTGACCATTATGTGTGTGATTTTATATGTGTATTTTGCACACGGCATGAATATATTTTGATGGACTTTTGGACTTTGAGCCCAAATTGTTGATGACCAGATTGAGTGTGTGTCGCTCCAGCCTTCTGTGTGGGATGTCCCACATTAGAATGTCAGCCTGATGACCACCTATCCTGACACAACACCCACTGCCTTTCTCATTCCTTCCACTCAGATGCTGAGTTAGTGCCTTAAGGAAATGATGTGTGCTTCCATCCACACAGTTTCTAATTCTTTGTTACTGTTGTATTGTTGTTCATTGATGTGTGGTATCTTTGCATTTGAAAGAATCTTAAAATAAGTTAAGAATGGGTCACTGATTAACTGACTAACCAACTAAATAAATAACTAACTAAAACAACCAATCAATCAGTCAGTTAGTCAATCGACCACAGATTGTTCTCTAACACCATGCTGACCATTAACCATAATAACTGCCACTTTTGGCCCATGGCTTGATGAAGGAAACACTTGCATGTTTCTCTCTCATTAAATAAGGAGCAACTTGCTGTAGGTTTGGCAATATTGCCTTGTAGTTCTGTTGATATTCTTTCTTTTGTGTGTGATGTGTGGTGTGGTTCTTCTATAATAAGACCAATTTAAAAGCTGTACTTTATTAATGGGTGGTCCATGATTACATAGTCAGTATAGTGATTCATTAGGGGGGGGACTGTCTAGGGACCAAATACCAGTGAGGGTGAGATTTTCTGCAGCAATCCACACCAGCCCTGGGGCCCACCTAACCTCGTGTGCAGTGGGTACTGGATCCCTTTCCCCAGGGGTAAAGCATTTGGGACATAGTGTTAACCACGCACCCCTATCTAGCACCAAGGTGAAAGAAAGAGTAAAGCTGTACTTTACTCCCTGTCTTGGCCTTCATGGCCTGTTCTAGGATGAACTTTTACCTTTACTTTATTAATAGAATTTTTATCAGACACTGCATGCTACATGTGTGAGCTTTCCAGGCATCCAACCATCCCCCCTCCCTTATCACATTATGACTATGTTTTAGGTGATCTTGTCTTGTGTAACAATTTGAAGGTTTCTCTTCATTCCACAAGAAGTTTAAGACTCTTTGTGCCTCAGATTTTCTTTATCAGACGTTATTGTAGCAAGCTATGAAACAGAATATTAATTGACCCTGCATTTGCATAACAGAGTGTGGTTTGGCATGTGAATGGGTGAGTGTTCGACAGTGGCTAGTGTGGGTTTGCTTTAGTAATGGTCAAAGTCAGGAGCTGCATTCAGGCTTGTTGTTTAAGAGGTAAAGGTAAGGATAGAGCTATCCCTGTATAGTCCTGGACAAGCCCTTAGGACTCTAGAAGGTTGAAGCTCCCAGAATTTCTAGACAGTCGGCATATGAACGTTATGTAACAGCTGCACCAGATGCAGTGGGATATCAAAACTTGATAATCCTGCTGCTAGTGAGGTTTTTTTTATTTTGTTACAAATATAATACATAATACCATAAATTTTATTGAGTTGTTGCACTTGTTTGTCATAGAGTGAAAGGTGAAAAATTGTGTTGGTAAGTATGGTAGAATCCAGCATGTATTGGGTTTCAGTAGTTATATTCCGGAGGAACTTGTTTTCTGTCTCTTTAGGTTAGAAGAGAACCTGGTTGAAGCTGGAGGCTGTCCATCAGGTCTGGACATTCTTCCAAAAGAATAATGTCATACTATTGTGTTCTACAGTTGAGGTTATATTTTTATTTCTGAATTGACATACTTCTGCAGAGCTGTAGTACATAAGTTTGAATTCTAAAAGACAGTCACTGTATGCGGCATAATTTAGTGTGAATGATTTTGTATCTAATTAGATTGCCAGAATAGAAGATGTCAGTTTGAAACTTGCACTGAAGTTTGTTTATCCATTTGAACTTTAATTGCTGCTGTATGGTACATCAGGAATATCAGCATGCTGCCTGTGTAATTTACTTCCTGTCCTACAGAGCAAACTTACGGGAAAATCAAACGGGCTACATGGAATGTCTTTTGCACTTTGCATATCTTATAGAATAGAAATGCACTTTTCTCAATTTTCTTTAAACCATAGGCTTTTAAAGGTTGTTGTGGAAACAGAAACTATGCTTGGACGGTGTTTTTATGTGGTTTTCTTTTTAGAGAGTTAATAAAATGTAAATTCTCAGTCTGTATGGGGAAACATCTCTCGTAATGTTGGTATTTTTTTAAGTCTTGACTTTATAGCCCTTTACAATCTTTTTGTTTCTGACCTCATTCCTATCAGGTATGAAATAATTTGTAGAAAAGTGTAAGAAAAGGAACTCTTTTGTGGTAGAATCAAAAATGTCCGCCAGGTATCCTTACACACAAACTAATAGAGTGTAAAAACAAAAGATCTATAGCTGTCAAAATGTGACAGTAGGTGCAGATGTTTGTGTCAGAAGGCTTCTGATATTGGACCAGTACGGCGAAGTTAGAGTGTGAGAAGGAATAATGTTATGTGCATGTAAACTAATGCATATTGACTGAGCAAATGTATTTAGAATTACTGATATTAAACTGCATTTGCATGAAAATGAAATTGTTTTGTTTGTGCATAATGATGGGCACAGATAGCAGTGTGTTCTCATAACTATTGGAAAGTGAAAAATGTTGTAAGGTCATGTAGTTTCTGTTCCTATTTCTTTTAACATTATGTCTGAAAGAAATGTTGTTCTTTACGTGGTTCTGTGTTTATTTATGGCAGGAAAGCAGAATCAAGCAGATTGGTTGCTGGCAAATGACACAGTGATAGCAGAGGAAGACAAGGAGCTGTTTGACATTTACCATCGCAGTTTCAGTGATGACAGCATTGATATTGATCTCCTGATGACAATGCTGCATGAAGTCCACAGCTCCCAGGATAAAGGCAAGTCCATTGAACAAACTGGCTGCATGGAGGGCAACCATTCTTTAAGAGCTAACAGCTCCTCAGCTAGTCAAGAAATTCCCTGCATTTTGTGGAATTTGAATGTGCATTCCTGTGCTCACAAGACCCCACCACTTGTGTGTGTCTTGTGCCAGATGAATCCTGTCCTATCCTATTTCTGTACAATTTATTTCAGTACTACCTTCCATTCTAGACATAGGTGTTTTGAGTAATCTCTTTCTTTCAGGTTTCTTTACCAAATCCCTGTATGCCTTTGTCTTTTCCCCCATGTGCACCACATGCCCTGTCCATCTCATCATATGTGATGTGATTATCTGGTGAATATCCGTGTTTTAAGCAACAAAATGCACTAATTACAATGCAATAAAACGTATCATAAAACACACTTCATGTTATATACCGATTCCTAAATGTTTTTGCACCGAGGTGCCATCCTCAGGGAGTGTATTAAAAAAAAAGAATTGTAAGTCCAACACGTACTTCAGATGTCCAACAGGCACACATTATTTATAACTTTAAGAACACAATGGAGAAACTTTGTAGGACCATTGCAACCAAACATGTGAAGAACATGTTGGACTCTGTTTTTAATGCATTCCCTGAGAATGGCACCTTGGTGCTGAAACATGTAGCAGTTGGTACCTATATGAAGTGTTTTATAATCTGTTTCATTGCATTTTAATTAGTGCATTTGGTTTGTTAAGTATGGAATGTAAGAAGATGCACAGTATAAATAACATAAAATTCACCTGGTGAGCAGTATGTGTCATGAAGCTCTTCAGTCACTGCCTCCCTGTTAGGCCCTTGTATCCTCTTCGGTTCCCCGTTTTCCAATATCCTTAGTCTGTGTTCTTGCCTCAGTGTAATAGACCAAGTTTCATGCCCACATAAAACAGCTGGTATAATTATAGTTCTTTGTATTTTAATCGGCATGCTAGGTCCATATAACAAATGAGTGCACAGATGATTCTGGACCAAATGGTAGCTGACGTGTTTTGAACCTGATATTTTTTCATGCACCCGTTGATCTGTTAGTATTGTTCCCAAATGTTTGAAATTTGCTGTGTATTTGAAGGATTTATTTAGTACCTGTATTGTGGTTTTATCCTGCATCCACAAATCTACTAACAGCTTTTTTGGGGTTTATGGTTCCGTGCATCTTCAGTCACTCAAATAAAACATCCAACTAGATGCAACAATCAATCATAAAATTTATTGCTTTGTCGTACAGACACTGCTGAACGTGTTTCGGGCACTACCATGCCCATCATCAGGAGCCCATCAAACTGCCGTTGCAGCCTCTGGTTTCTGTATGAATGTGGAAGTGGAAGTGTTCTCAGCCGTGGTCGGTTTGTTAGTTGACAAACCGACCATGGCTGAGAACACAAGATAGATCATTGGTGGTAGCAGTAGGATGGAAAGTGATGCAACACTTGAAGGAATTCCAGCATAACACAGTGGCAGATTTGCTGAATGTTGCCTTGCTACAAAAATTGCTGCAGCTTGATGTGTCATCCAGTAATAGGGCAGAGGTACCTGCTCTTGTGGCTTGGACACTGAGCATTGTTTCCTCACAAGGTATGTAACATTTTATCTTCCTTTGTGGTAATTCCATACCTCTTTCACTCTCATGCATGCACGCACACGCACATGCACGTGCGCACGCACGCATACACACACACACAAAACACACGTGCGCGCGCACACACAGAGTAACAAAGAAAGGTGAGTTTTACTTGCATTTCTAAATTAAAATGAGAAGTATTTGTTTACCAGATTCTAGCTTAGTTTCTCGCCTTAAAGGAAAATAAATTAGGCATATTGATATCACTGTGCTATGGCACGTGTGCTTGTATGCACGTCTGTCCCTTTCAGTTCTGAACAAACTCACTATTTATGAAGTTTGGTGTGAATGTAATGCCACTGCAGCCTACCATAATGTCTTGTATGAATGTCCTTCAGTTGATATTAACAACATGGTGGCTTTATAAACTTCTGAGATTGCAGTGAACTAGAGCCATTTAGTCCCATATACCATGTATATTAAGGGATCTTAGGATAACATACAAATATTGTGCTTCGTATTATTAGAATACCAACTACTTGCACACAAACAGCATATAAGATATTTACATACAATTGTCCCTCCTACATGTTTGGGCAGTCCACCACCTTTATCAGGAAGTAACATTTAAAACTTACATAATTATAAAATAACATGTATTGACTGATTATATTTTTGGCTTAAAATTTTTTACAAGTTTTTCGCTGTTATATCTTGCATGGAATGAGCAGTATCAAGATACAACGTTCATGTTAGAAATTGTTATTATTGTTATTACTGAATTGTTTGTAGCAACTTACTACTTAGGTATGGAAACTGTGTTAAATTGTTAGATGTGCTCTGTTGTACTGATGCCATCTCTGTAATTGTTGATATAATCAGTGCTTATTACAATATGTGGGTATGCTTAGACTCCTTCTGCATCTCACTTGTAGCTCCAGTGGGCTGCCCAGTAGATCAGGAAACATTCATGGTTAAATGGGTTTAGAACAGTGCCCCTGACATAAATCTTTTGAAATCCTAGCACCAGTGGTCCTCTAATTGTCACTAGATTTTGGATGTTCAAACACTAAAATCTGCTACTTAGCATATAATATAGGTATGTATATTTGCGAGCCTCTGTTTTCATTTGTTAAACTTCATCAACCTAAGAAAATGTATAGTGGTCTCTAAAATATACTGGCAAATGTCTTAAGAAAGCCCTAAAAATGTGGTTACTGTAGCTATGATTGGGTCAGTGTGAAAGAATGAGCATGACTAGTGTGAGTATACAGTTGCCGCCTGCTCCCCACACACATTAAATAGATAGTTACCTACACACTACAGTTGTGCCAGTTTGACTACACTGATTTGTGTTAGATTACGGCAGCTAAGCAACTTTGGGCATTGGGAGCACCATGCTGCTGTTGGCATATAAGGTGGAGTGTTCCACAAAAGATCAGACACGGTCGATGCAAGGGTTGCTGCACTGCACGCACCAGTGCATTTTAAATACACGCCCCTGTTGCTTTGTTGATGCATGTGTAGTGTTTACAAAAGTTTTTGTATTTATGTAATATAAGTTATCTGTTGTGTATATGTTGGAATTGGGTGGAAACTTTAAGTAAGTAATATTTTGAATTATACTTAGCTGTATATTTTGTGAATTAAGGCACATCAAATAATCATTCTAAGTCATGGGTCTGTGTATGTATGTGTGTGTGTGTGTGTGTGTGTGTGTAGGCTTGTACCATGCAAGTACGTAGGTATGTTTGTGCCTGCATTTTACATCTCCTCTTTGTCAGTACTACAAATCACCTGAGAATGTGAAGGGAGAGGTGCTGTGATAGCCATTTTACTGTCAGGTGGTGAGAATGGAGGACACCACGCATAAGTGAGGCAGCTGCTAGGCAGATCAGTGGAGGAGAATGTGTATTGTATTTGTTTCTCTAACGTGACTTCAGTCATTTATTAAAATGTTATAGAGATTATGTAATGTAAAGTTTTTCCTCTAATCTCTTCCTTTCCATTGTTTCTTATTTTGCTATCTTAGCTATGAAAGAAGCAGTAAGAAAAGGAATCACACATTTTTTAATAAGGAATGGCCAAGGTGACATCAGTGTACTTGTAAGCGCTTCAAAGCTTCTGTGCGAGTATCCACAGTGCATTCCAGTAGGTTATGAACGGTCAAGGCTTTGTGAAGTGGTGATTTCAAATATTGTGGAGGTGCCTACGCCCAAGCCCCAGTCTTCACAAGTGTCACAACTTGTTAAACAGGTATGGAAGATAGAAGATTTGAAATTTTGTAGTGATTGAATGCAGTGAGGTCTTCTCAGGCAGTCAGCCATGTAAAGGGGGAATGGATTTCTATTTTGGAAACTCATTATTTCAGCCATCAGGATTGTATACCTTCGATCATGAAGATAATTACAGTTTCCATGAACTGAGAGTTTTTCTTTGTGCATTTGCAAAATGAAGGACTACTTATAAAGCAACATTATATCATACCACTTCACTGCTGTAATTGTCAGTTAGCAAAGTTAGTTTTGCAAAGTTTTTCTGTAATGTCATCACTAGGATATTGTGGTTGGTGTAATTACTAGGCTACAGGCTGGACAAGGGAGAAATTGTGGTTTAATTTGTGCAAGGGTAACAGATTTTCCTGTTCTCCAAACTATTAAAATTTGTTCTGTGGTACATCCAGTCCCCTTTTCATTAGGTACTGGGAATTCTTTCCTGGGGGTAAAGCAGCTTGGGCATGAAGCTGACCACTAACCTCCACTGAATGTCAGAGTTAAGAATGAGTGGAGCTACATGTCCGTGCATTTGTATGCCTTTATAGACTGCACAGGAACTAATTTGCCTTTACAATTTATTGTAACTTTATTTTATAAAAGGTTTAAGTTGTATTACATAAAAAATATTACTTCCATAGTTTGACATGCACAGCAGCTGTGATGGAGACTGAGTGAAACATAAAGAGGATTATGTTCAGTTAATTTTTGACAGGATATTAAGAAATGAAGAAAGTAGGACAAGATCTGTAACCAGAATCCAGGGATGCACAAATCCCAAGCACCTGTTTGCCCAGTTGACTAAATTTTGTATGGTGGTGACTAATATTTTTTAGCATAATTATGCTTCTATACAAAAATGTGTGTCAGTTCACATGCACTGAGCAGTAGGTACCAGATAATATTTTTTACAGGTCACTCCAGTTTTGTGGTTCCTCTTTATGAAACCTATTTCATGTCATCTTTCCGGCACCTAGAACTTGGACATGGCTGCTTGACTAATAATATATTGAATTCTGATGTCCAACAAAACCTTCTACATTTCAGGAGAATTGTGCCATAGTGAGGGAAAGGAAAGACTGAACATTAACCAGTGATGGTAAACTAAAAGAAACCAGAGCCATGGTACTTGAGGATAGAAGAGTCAGTGTCGCAGAAATTGCAAGAAAATTAACTGTTACCTAAGGGATAGTATATTTTGTAGTGTATGATGGCCTTGGGTTCCTCAAGGTTTGTACAAGCTGGGTGGCTGGGGAATTGACAGAAAAACATAAGCACTATTACACAGGCATCCAATCCTGTCAATGAAACATTATCACAACAAAGGAAATCTTTAGTCATATTGTCATATAGGATAAGGTGTGGATTCATAATTACGAATCTGAGGGCAAATGACGGAGCATGCAGTGCCAACACACAACATTTCCTGTTTCCAATAAATCACATCACAGCCATCAGCTGGAAACCTTATCCTATTGGTGCTTTGGTATTCCCAGGGCTTTATCTGTGAACATTATGCATGAGTACAGAGTAGACATTTGATCACGGTAACAAATGCACCATGTTCTGACATTCACTAAAATGAACTGTGACCAGCCATTCACACAGAGTGAAGAATAAGAGTGTCACAGGGAGTTCTTTTGCGACATGACAGTGCACACCCTCTTGTGGCTGCCCATACAATGACTACTCTTCAAACAACTGAATTGGGAAGTTATTAACTACTTTCTTTTCATCTGTTTTGACCTCTAAAGTAGGTATTGCATGGTCAATGATTTGCAGATGATGACGAGGTGAAGGAGATGGTGCCTGACTGCCCTTGCACATCATAACCGTAAACTTTTTATTCCGATGCCTGTTAAAAGCACTTAGACAAGTGGGCAACATGTATTGAGAAACAGGGAGACTGTGTTGAGAAATAATACATTTGTAGTGTCTTAAATATAACAAAATACCTTGGCAGAAAAGTGAGGGAACTTTCTGAAGATTCTGTATGTGTAAATGATTGTTATATGTCAGTCAGTGAAAATCCTTCAGTTCTTTTCAACAGTGTTTTCCGGTATGAGTGCCCTGGTGGTGGGCCAAGAACCAAACATGTTGGAATTGATGTGTAATGAAGAGTGATTTTGTGAAGTTACACTATGATTTCTATTACAGTTATAGTACAGGGTGAATAATTATTAACCTTAAAATTTTAACTTCTTATTCACCAGTGTACTGCATAGCTGGAATTTGATGTAATCTTAATTGTTAATGGGAGTTAATGTAGGTCTTGCATGACTTGTATATCTTCACTTTGGAGTTGACTGGAGACCGTACTGTGTGATATTTATTTTGTAAATGTGTTCTGTGATTAGTATTTTGTGATGTGTGATCTATTATTGAAAATATCTGCCATTTTAATAATTCTGAGATGGTGTAGTTTGTCATGCTTGGAAACCCATGTTATGTTATGCTATCCTTCTTAGAAATTATGGTTTCTGAAATTAGTGAATTCTGATGCCTTTTATGTGTATTGTGTGTATGGCATTTTGCTTGTTTTATTTTTGTTTTCTTTGTTCAAAAAAGGTACAAAAACCTTGTCCCATATGCAGATAAAACATAGGAGTTTCGCTGTGTTAAATATGGCCATAGATGTACAGTGGAACACTAAGAGTAAGCTTTTTCATTGTGACTTAGTGTACTTGCGCAGCCCACTCTGCAGTCTTGTATCCCAGAAGACTGTGATCTTAATACTCACTACTGTGAGAAACCTGAGTCTCTTAAATGTGTAATATAATTGTGATGTAATGAAGAATATATTACTTTATGCTGTGTCGTTGCAGATACTGAACAAAATCCCTGATGTGACAGCATAGTTGCTCCATGAGGATTCAGACACAAGCCGTACCTGTCTCCAGATGGTGGTGAATATGTGCTATGCCATGATTATTGCCTTTCCAAGAAGTGACAGCATGTATGATCCAGTGATACGAGAAACGAAGGTGCCTTCTTACAGGAACTTTTCTCTTAATTCATTTACATGTGTGCAAGCGCACTGACACACACACACACACACATGCGCACGCGCACACACGCGCGTGCGCGCACACACGCGCGTGCACGCACACACACGCGCGTGCACACACACACACAAACACACGCACGTGCACGCGCACGCACACACACAAATGCGCGTGCACACGCACACACGCACACACGCGTGTGTGCACGCACCCCACACACACGCATGCATGCACGCACGTGCGCGCGCGCGCGCGCGCACACACACACACACACACACACACACACACACACACACACACTCGCGCGCACGCACACACACGCGCGCGCGCACACACCGTGAGCATGCCTGCCTGTGTTTCAGCTGGTTTCATTTGTGAAACTACTGAACTCATTTTTATATTGGCAGTTTAAAAAGTCTGAAAGACAGATTTCATGTTTTTTTAGCTCTTTGGCACTGCTACAGTACATGAAGCACAAATTGAACTTGCTTGATCAAAAACTGATCATTGTACAAAACTTGATTCATTTCACAAAGGCCTTTTAATAACTAAAACATTTATTAGAACAATTTTCTGCTGTGATAAATTTCTTTAAAAGAAAGCTAAAAGTAATAATAAAAAGGAAGGGAATTTGTGATTCTGTGCTATGTGCGGTGTAGTTAGTGTCACAGTAGTAGATTTGTGATTCTGTGCTATGTGCGGTGTAGTTAGTGTCACAGTAGTAGATTTGTGATTCTGTGCTATGTGCGGTGTAGTTAGTGTCACAGTAGTAGATTTGTGATTCTGTGCTATGTGCGGTGTAGTTAGTGTCACAGTAGTAGATTTGTGATTCTGTGCTATGTGCGGTGTAGTTAGTGTCACAGTAGTAGATTTGTGTCTGTAACAAGTATCTGCTATTCACCCAGGATGCATAAACTGTAGCAGGCCTGCAGAAAATATGCCCTGTGAGCTGCGTGTGGCCCGGTGGGGCTCACTGTGCAGCCTGTGAGGACTTTTTGAAATGATATTTATTTTTAAAGAAACTAATTTTGTGGAAGTTGAAAATGAAATGTTGCCATCAACAGTGGATTTTGAACAGGGCCATGCTAATGAGTATGTGTGCATGATAGCATGACTTCTATGGTTCAAGGAATGGGAACTAATCATCCCCTCTGTTCTGTGGGACTGAGCACTGTGACTACTGCATTAACCTTTCAAATTTCAATGGAAGTTACTGCTGCTGGGAATGCTTTACAGAAGGTAATTTTTTACAGAAGTGTGTGTTGTTTGCTATTTGTCCAGAGAAGAGGGGAATATGTAAGTCTGTTACGCACGACTCTACAAAGAAGAATAGGTGACATTTCTACTAATCTAAGCGGTCAGTCAAAGCAGAGAGTGAATTCTGCTTCTACTGCTTCCAAACACTGATTCAAAAGACACTGCCCATCTTTTAATTTTTATTGGAGCTATTGTGAAAACGTTGAAGTAATTGAAGAACTTGCTGGCGTATACTGTATGACAGGTCACACAACCGGAAAGAAATCTCCAGTGAAGTGAGAAAGTTTGTGGATTGAAAGGGGAATTTGATTTTACAAACTTTGTGGCCGTTTGTACTGTTGGTGCTCTGGCTATGTACAGAAAAAATATTGTTGCAGTTAGTTTTCTTGAAGAATTTATCAGGAGGCAAATAAGCAACATCTGCAGGTTTTATGTAGCAGAGTCTTGAAATATGAGCATGTAGTGTCAGTGGTAGTTTCCAGTGTAAACTACCTCTTCTCTAGAGTACATTCTTGAAGAGGTGGATGCCAAGTGCAGCGACTTAACCCTTTAAACCCCGAATTAAATCCCATCTGCTATTTGCTGGCATTATTAGGAGCTCACCATTTTCTCTACGTTAGCAGGATAAGGGTTAAAATATTAACCTTTAGGCGACTAATGTCATATATATATGGAGCACCCATTCTTGATGTTTCTAGATCACACACAACGACGCAGCACGGTCGGTAGGACTCCTCTGGACGAGTGATCAGCTCGTCGCAGAG
>Ga0268261_10000944_pt1 | contig 19416 bp, 14 predicted proteins | sample TergutNc150P1_FD_190353 | JGI IMG/M metagenome (GOLD analysis project Ga0268261, IMG submission 190353) | Nasutitermes corniger P1 segment gut microbial community from laboratory colony in Florida, USA - Nc150 P1 (SPAdes) (version 2) | ecosystem: Host-associated > Arthropoda: Insects >...
GACGAAAAGCTGACCTGGAGCGAGGGGCTGTCGGCCGACAGAATCCAGGCGGCCCTGAACAAGTTCCGGGTGGAGGAACTAAGCCAGGGCTTCTACAGGTTCTGTGACACGGACGACAGCGAAGTGGTCCTCCTGCTTGAGTCTTTCGGCATGAAGGTGGAAAAAAAGCTGTACTCGGCGGGTGACCTGAAGAAAATCTCCAAGAATCTGAAGCCAGTCAAGTAAAGGTTATGTGTATAATGAAAAAAGCAAAAAACATCCCAAAAAGAATGCGCTTAACCCGTTGGTAATAAGGCATTTCAGGGGTGTTTTTTCACAAAATCAGGTGCAAAACTCGGGAGGAAATGGAGCAGGATTTGGCCGTAATTGGCGAAGCCCTGCTCCATTTGCGTTATTTGCCAACATAAGACGGATGAAATGTGTTATACTAACAAGGTAGAATTTATAAAAATGGGAGGGTTCTTTCATGAATCGATTTGCAGTTGTATTAGCAGCAGGGAAAGGGACGCGGATGAAGTCGGCGTTGCCTAAAGTTTTACACAAGGTCATGGGCAAATCCATGGTCAGCCACGCCGTCACGGCCGTAGAAAAAATCGGAGCGGAAAAAGTGGTTGCCGTTGTGGGCTATGGGGGTGATTTGGTCAAAGAAGAACTTGGCGGGCGCGTGGACATCGCTGTACAAGCAGAGCAGCTGGGCACGGGCCATGCGGTCATGATGACCAAAGGTATTTTAGGTGGCCTTGAAGGGACAACCATCATCACTTATGGCGACGGGCCCTTGCTGAACGAACAAACCCTTTCCAGACTGATGGATTTCCACCAGGCTGAAGGTGCGGCAGCGACAATCCTAACGGCTTCCCCACAAGACCCTACTGGCCTTGGACGCATTGTCCGCGACGAAACTGGCGGCTTGCTTCGCATCGTTGAACAAAAAGATGCAACTCCTGAGGAGCTTCAAATCAGGGAAATCAATACAGGTGTCTGTGTCTTTGATAACAAGGTGCTTTTCGAGGCGCTGGACCAAGTCGGCAACAACAATGCCCAAGGCGAATACTATTTAACAGACCTTGCTGGCATCATCCGCGAAATGGGCCTTAAAGTAACTGCCTACCTTCATGAAGATTACGAGGAAACCCTCGGCGTCAACGACTTGGTGCAGCTAGCCCATGTAGGGAAAATCCTTCGCAAGCGGATCAACGAAAAGCATATGTGTAACGGCGTGACCCTCATCGACCCTGAAGCGACGTATATTGAGCCGGATGTGGAAATTGCCGCAGGCGTGACCATTTTCCCAGGGGTAATGCTACACGGGCGGACAACCATAGGAAGCGGGTCGACCATCGGTGCCAACTCCCAGCTGACAGATGCCTCCATTGGAAAGAATTCCTTCATCAACGCCTCGGTCATCACTGAATCCTCCGTCGGTGCCAACACAACCGTTGGGCCTTTCGCCCATATCAGGATGAATGCGGTTATCGGCAGCGACGTGCGCATCGGCAATTTCGTCGAAGTCAAAAAAGCGGTTTTCTCAGACGGTGCCAAATCGGCGCATCTAAGCTATATCGGCGATGCCCATCTCGGGAAAAACGTCAACATGGGTTGCGGTTCCATTACAGTCAATTACGATGGCAAGAAAAAGCACCAGACCATTATCGGGGACAACGTCATGGTGGGCTGCAACGTGAACCTGGTTGCACCTTTGACCGTAGCGGCCAATTCCTACCTGGCAGCAGGTTCCACCATCACCAAAGATGTCCCTGAAGATGCCCTGGCCATTGCCCGGGTCAAGCAAGAAAACAAAGAAGGCTTTGCCAAAAAATTACTGAAATAAAAATAAATGGATAATTACTTGCAAAATTTGTTAAAAATGTGTAAAATATTCTCAGTATGTGAAAAAGACCGTTAGACACGGCGGATTTATGAAGGGAATATTTTGGTAATAAAATGAAAAATTATGTTGTTTTAAGGAATTTTAGACTTTTCTAGCGTAAAGTTTAGAAGCAATTAACTAAATTTTCCCCAATAAAATAGAAGATTTATTCAATAAGAGTGATGAAGTGAAGGAAAAATATTCTTTTTTCCATTTTTTTCCGTTCGTAAATCAGCCGTGACCGTTAGATGGATGGGTACTAGGAGGAAATAGACAACATGGCAGAAATCAACCGTAAAAAGTTTAAAATTTTCAGTTTAAGTGCCAACCGGGAATTAGCCCAGGAAATTGCAGATTACGTAGGGGTCCCTTTATCGAAGTGTACATCCAACTCATTTGCGGATGGGGAAGTCCAGATCAATATTGAAGAAACCGTGCGTGGCCACCACATCTTCGTGGTCCAGCCGACGCAAAACCCGGTCAACGAGCACTTAATGGAGTTATTGGTTATGATTGATGCCCTCAAGCGTGCATCTGCAAAAACAATCAATGTCATCATTCCTTATTATGGCTACTCGCGCCAGGACCGAAAAGCCCGTGCCCGCCAGCCGATTACAGCGAAGCTGGTTGCCAACCTGATTGAAGCAGCGGGGGCAACCCGGGTTATGACCATGGACCTTCATGCGACCCAGATCCAAGGGTTCTTCGATATCCCGATTGACGATTTCCGCGCCATGCCGATTATCGCTAAATATTTCATCGACAAACAATTGAAAGACATCGTTGTCGTGTCCCCGGATCATGGGGGTGCCACCCGTGCCCGCCAGTTGGCTGAACATTTGGATGCACCGATTGCCATCATTGACAAACGGAGGCCGAAACCGAATGTTGCCGAGGTCATGGGTCTCATCGGCGAGGTCAATGGCAAGCATGCCATCATCATCGATGACATGATCGATACTGCTGGGACCATCCAAATTGCTGCCAACGCCTTAAGGGACCGTGGCGCCTTAAGCGTCTACGCAGCCTGTACCCATCCTATTTTATCCGGGCCGGCTGTGGAGCGCATTACCAACTCCGCCATCAAAGAATTGGTGACAACCAACACCATCAACCTACCAGACGAAAAACGCGTTGAAAACATTACGCAACTGTCAGTAGGTTCGCTTTTAGCAGAAGGGATTTTACACATCCTTAACGATGAACCCGTTTCCGACCTTTTTGTCTATAACCGGGATTTGTACAATTTCTAAAACCAATAAAAGGCTGTATCCTGTGCGGTACAGTCTTTTTAAACTGATACATCGAGGTGAGAATATGTTGCTATTTGTAGGCTTGGGCAACCCGGGACCGAAATATGAGCGGACGCGGCATAATGCTGGTTTCATGGCAGTGGACGAAATGGCACGCTGCTGGAACATCCCCATGTCCGAGGAGAAAAAATTTAAGGGGATCATCGGGAAAGGAACCGTTGTCGGGGAGAAGGTCATGTTGCTAAAGCCACTGACTTACATGAACCTATCCGGGGAATCTGTGCGGGCAGTCATGGACTTTTATGGCATCCCGGTGGAGGACATCGTGGTGCTATATGACGAACTTGACATCGCAGCCGGAAAAATCAGGGTACGCCAGCAAGGGAGTGCCGGTGGGCATAATGGGATGAAGTCCATTATCCAGCACCTCAAGACCCAAAATTTCAAGCGGATCCGCATAGGCATTGACCGCCACCCTAAAATCCCGGTGGTCGATTACGTCCTGGGAAAATTCCAAGAGCCGGAATTGGCACTGGTAAATCAAGCCATCGATCAATCCGTCAAAGCCTGCGAAGTCGCCTTAAAGCATTCTTTCGTCAAAGTCATGACCGAGTTTAATTGATTGTTTTGAGACCATTGAGATGTATGGAATAACCCTGTAATTAAAGGAGCAGCGTATGAAAGTCTTAAGCAGCTATTTGTCTAAGCAAGCAGGGATTGCTGCCATGCTTGAGGCGCTAAAGGCACCAAAGCCCAGCGTCTTGGTAAGTGGGGTGATCCCAGCTTTTTACGAAATTTTATTTGAAATCATGTTTAGCCAGGGGAATCGCCCCTTGTTGATAGTCATGCAAAACCTTTACCATGCCCAAAGGCTCTTTGACCAGCTTTCCACCTCCATCGAAGAAGGGGTTTATTTATTTCCAATGGATGAATTCATCACGGCGGAAATGCTGGCCTCCAGTTCGGAGCTTAGGACTGAGCGGATGAATACCTTAGGTGCCATGGTGCGCGGGGACGCCGGGATTGTCATCACCCATGTGGCGGGGGCTACCCGTTACCTGACGCCTAAAGAAAAGTTCCGGTCAGCGGAAATAAGCCTGTCAATCGGGGATGTCCAAGATTTAGGCATGCTTCGCTCACGCCTGGTTGAACTAGGCTATCAACATGGGCCAGCCGTTGAAAACCCAGGTGAGTTTTCCGTGCGCGGTGGGATTATGGACGTCTTTCCCATGACGGAGGACAACCCCCTAAGGATTGAATTCTTCGACGACGAGGTTGACACCATCCGTTATTTTTCCACGGAAACCCAGCGGTCTTTGAGCCAGGCAAAAGAGCTTCTCATTACCCCGGTTTTTGAACTGGTTTATAACGAGGGGGATGCTGATCGCTTTGAAAAGCTAGTCCGTGAGAAACTGGCAAAGACAGCCCCCCTCGTCACAGGTGAAATCAGGGATAACCTGTACGAAAAAATCCATCAAGACATTGAAAATGTCAAGAACCATAACGACGTTGAGCTCATGCACAAATATGCATCTATGATGTTTGAATCCCCGGATAACCTGGTGGATTACCTGGAGGATCCGTTGGTCGTTTACATTGATTATAACCGCATCCGGGAAAATCAGGTCCATATGGATGAGGATGCCGTCAACTGGCAAGAAGGTGCTGTCGAGAATGGGAAAGCCCTGGTCGACATAGACCTCTACCGGCCTTTGGCCCAGCAAAACATCAGCAACCAGATTTTTTTAAGCGAGCATAAAACGGCCCTTCAGGGCATCGAACTGACCGAAATCGTAAGCCTAAATACCAAAAGCGTATCGGAGTACCATGGACAGTTGGATTTCTTTGTTTCCGAGTGCAAGAGATTGCAAGAAAAGGGCGCCACCCTCTTTGTCGCCCTATCGAATATGGAAACACGCAATAAATTCGCTAACGATTTGGAAAATCGGGGTATCCCTGTAGCATTCCCTACCCAAATAGAAGAAGTTGAAAAAGGTTCGGTGCAGTTGATCTACCAGCCCTTGAGTGCCGGGTTCGAGCTGATTGACGAGAATGTCCTTGTGTACAGCAATTATGAGCTGACCGCCCAGAAAAAGAAGGCCAAGGCTTACAAGAGCACCATTAAGGAAGGAAAGAAGATCAGTGATTACAACGAGCTTAATGTTGGCGATTATGTCGTCCATCTCCAGCATGGTATTGGCCAGTACGTCGGCATCCAGACCCTGGAAACCAATGGGGCTACCCGCGACTTCCTGATGATTATTTACCGCGGGGGCGACAAGCTGTACGTTCCCATCGATAAAATCCACCTCGTGCAAAAATATGTCGGTTCGGAAGGGGTCATCCCGAAAGTTCATAAGCTGGGGACCAATGAGTGGGAGAAAGCCAAGTCGAAGGTTAAAAAGACCGTCAGGGACATTGCCGCCAAGCTCATCAAGATTTATGCGAAGCGGGAACATTTGCCAGGCTATGCTTTTAGCAAAGATATCCCCGAACAAACCGCCTTCGAGCACGCATTTCCTTTTGTGGAGACGGATGACCAGCTAAAAGCCGTCGAGGAAATCAAGTCAGATATGGAACAGCCCCATCCGATGGATCGGCTCCTTATTGGCGACGTGGGCTATGGAAAGACGGAAGTGGCCATGCGTGCAGCCTTTAAAGCGGTGATGGATGGCAAACAGGTCGCTTACTTGGCGCCAACGACCATCCTGTCCAAGCAACAATATGATAATTTCGTCAAGCGTTTCAAGGATTTCCCCATCAATATTGGTGTCATCAACCGCTACCTTACCGACCGGGAACAAAAAGACCTGCTCCAACGGCTCAAGGACGGAGCGGTGGATATTATCATAGGAACCCATAGGCTCTTATCCAAGGATGTTGTTTATAAGGATTTGGGGCTGTTAGTCATTGACGAGGAGCAGCGCTTTGGGGTCGAGCATAAGGAAAAAATCAAGGAAATGAAAACGGAAGTGGATGTTCTGACCTTGACCGCGACGCCAATCCCACGGACCCTTCAAATGTCCATGATCGGCATCCGCAGCCTTTCCTTGATTGAAACCCCGCCCCTTAACCGTTATCCAGTCCAGACCTATGTCCTTGAGGAACACGACAGCGTCATCCGAGATGCGGTGGAGAGGGAACTTGCCCGCGATGGGCAGGTGTTTTACCTGTATAACCGGGTGGGCGACATCGACCGGGTTGCGAGTAAAATCAAGCGGCTCGTCCCTGATGCCCAGGTTGCCACTGCTCATGGGCAGATGACCAAAGAGCAGCTTGAGGAAACCATGGCTGATTTCGAGGAACGCAAGTTCAATGTCTTGGTCTGCACCACCATCATCGAAACGGGAATCGACATCCCCAATGCCAATACCCTCATCATTTCCGATGCCTACCGCTTAGGGCTGTCCCAGCTTTACCAGATTCGCGGGCGGGTGGGCCGAAGCGACAGGATTGCTTATGCGTACTGCACTTACCCGCGGGACAAAATCCTCACTGAAGGCGCGGAAAAAAGGCTTCAGACCATCAAGGAATTTACGGAACTTGGTTCTGGGTTTAAAATTGCCATGCGGGACTTGGCCATCCGCGGTGCTGGCGATATGATCGGCGCCCGGCAATCAGGGTTCATCGACTCGGTTGGTTTAGACCTTTATACCCAACTTCTCTCTGAGGCGGTGAACCATGCTAAGGCGGGTAGTGATTTTGACATGGCGGCTTTTGAGATGCCCTCCCAGGAATTCGATATCCCTGTTAATGTGGATGCCTACATCCCGGATTTTTACATCGGGGATGAAGTAACCAAGATTGAAATGTACCAAAAAATCAAAAAAATTACCACAGAAGAAGATCGGGACGACATTTTGGATGAACTCATAGACCGGTTCGGGGATTTCCCGGACGATGTCCGCCACCTAGTGGACCTCACGTTGCTGAGAAACATTACGGAGCCTTACATCGAACGGACAAAATCGACAAAAAATACAATTGAGTTCATATTAAACCAGGATTTGTCACAAACTATTGACGGACAGAAATTGTTTGAAGAAGTACATAAGTTGGGCTCTGCCATTCGGCTTAGCTACAAGGACGACCGGGTGACCATCATCTTCGACTTGCCAGCCATGAGAAAAGCCCATTGGTTCGAGTTTGCACTCAAGTTGTTCATAAATTTTGACTCCTTCAAAAAAATTGTAAAAAACGTATAATATTTCCAAAAAGTTGAAAACTATGGGTAGAAATGCCTAATGAGGTTTGAACGAATTTGGGTACAAATTGAAAGTGAGGTTTTTAACAGATGAAAGCTACTGGAGTTGTTCGTCGTATTGATGACTTGGGGCGTGTTGTAATTCCTAAGGAAATTCGCAGGACGATGCGTATCCGCGAAGGGGATTCTTTAGAAATTTTTGTTAATCAATCTGGAGAAGTCGTGTTAAAAAAATATTCTCCGATTGCAGATATTTCATCATTTGCCCAACAATATGCTGAGGCGATGAGTGCGATTACCGAAAAAGGTGTGTTGATCGTTGACCGTGAAGATGTCATTGCGGCCGCTGGAGAGATTAAAAAACAATACATTAATCGTCGGGTCAGCCGCCCATTGAGCGACCTGATCGAAGCGCGCACCACCGTTCAAACCGAAGGCACTGACACTCAGGTTCTTGAGGTCGTTGACGGTGAACAAAAAGAGCGATCTTTTTCCATGTTCCCAATCATCGCCAATGGTGACAGCCTCGGTGCGGTCATTGTCATGGGATCTGAAGAGGATCCGTACATAAATGAACTAGATGTCAATACCGTACAGATTGCGGTAGGCTTCCTTGGGAAATATTTAGAAAATTAAGGAAAAGGCTGCCTGGATGGGCAGCCTTTTTGCCATTATGGGAAGCTTTAAAAATTCTTGCCTGCCGAACTTCTTGAAAAAATATAAATTATATTAAAATAATCCGAGCTATTAATTGATACTTATTCCCGAGAGGATGGAGATGTCATGTCACAAGAAAATAAATTGAAGCGGGAACTCGGCCTTATACCAGCAACAGCCATTGTTGTTGGGAACATGATTGGGTCTGGTATTTTTGCTGCCCCTCAGGGGCTTGCAGCTGCTTCTACACCCCTTTGGACCATGGTGGCCTGGACGATTACGGGGATTGGCTCCCTATTGATTGCCTTATCATTCGCCAACCTTGGGACAAAGTTCCCTGAAACTGGTGGACCGGTGGTCTATACCCGCAAAGCCTTTGGGGAAACGACAGCTTTCATGGTTTCTTTCACCTTCTGGATTGGTCTTTGGGTAGGGAATGCGGCAATCATTGTTACCCTTACCAGGTATTTGTCAGAACTGTTCCCGGTTTTTTATCAATCGCCCTTGGCTAGCTTTTTAGCCCAGACTGTGATGCTATGGCTCTTTACTTGGATTAATATCCGCGGGGTCAAGGGAACAGGGAAAGTCTCGGAATATACCCTTTACATTAAATTCATCGCCTTGGGATTGTTCATTATCGTTGGGCTGATGGGTTTTAATTCGGCCAACTTGTCTACAGTTTCTGAAAGTGCCAGTGCCTTGGAAAATGGAGGACGCGGGCTAATCAGTACGCTTCCCGTCGCTATCGGGATTACCCTCTGGTCATTTATCGGGATTGAATCCGCTGCTGTTGCCGGTGGCGAAGTGGCAAATCCTGAAAAAAATATCCGCCGAAGCACGATGTATGGGACAATCATTACCCTAGTCATTTACATGCTTATCAGTTTTGTGGCGATGGGAGCCATGAGCCAACAGGATTTGTCCTCGCAGGCTGCGCCGATGGCGACCATCCTCAATAATATTTTAGGCACGAACCTGGGAGGGCGTTTCTTTGCCCTGTGCATTGTTTTAGGCGGCGTGGGCTCTGGTGCTGGCTGGGTACTTTCAACGGGCCGTACCGGATTCTCTATGGCGGAAGATGGCTATCTCCCGAAATCCTTTGCTAAAGTGAATCCAAAAACTGGCGTTCCGGTCAATTCATTGATTTTAGCATCCATCCTGACAAATGTTATGTTTCTCCTTAGTTTTATCGGGTTGACGGAAGCTTTTGATTTTCTGATTGCAATCGCTTCCTTAACTATGATGCCCGCTTACATTTTTACTTGCTTTGCTGACATGAAGCTTCTTAGGCAAATGGATGGGCGCCTTGGAGTGGGGCGTTTTATCGCTAAGATGTTCGTGCCATTGCTAGCCACGATTTACATACTCTATGTCATTTATGCTGTCGGTGCGGAGTATGCTATGTACACATTCTTGCTCCTTTTGGCGGGGATTCCAGTTTACATTTACACCAAAATGCAAAACCGTCCGACTTAGAAAAATTTCCTGAGAAATGCGAGATTTATATCATAGAACTCCCTAAAGTGGATATACTATTATTAGCAGGAATTGATAAACCACCCAACCTGTTGCGGCTGGTCAATTCGTTGCCCTTGTATTCGGTAGAATTGAGGTGCGATTTCCTCCGGGACTGCGTGAAAGTGCTTAATCGTAAGTTTTTATTAGGCTTAAAAAACCTAGTGAAAACGTCCGATTTAGCACTTTTTTTGTAAACATGTGCTATAATTAGGGGAGTTTGAATGAAGTACAAAGGAGAGTGTTTTGCACGTGTTTGTCAGCCAAGTCACGTTTTCAGCCGAAAGTGCCAATGAGGAATTGGTGAAATCCATCATGAAAAAGAAAGTCGAAGCCGGAGTACAGTGGAAAGGATTCCTGGACTCGTCGGTGTGGCGACAAGAAAAGTCGGGGGAGGTTTCCTACACATGGACCTTGAAATGGGAAACAAAGGAGGACTTCAAAAGTTGGATGAGCCGTCCCGAACATGTGGCGGGCCATAAAAAAATGAACCAATTGAAACAGTCTAACGCAGAAAAGCCACTGGTCAAAAAGACGGTGAACCAATACGACGAAATCAGCCCCGAATTTTTTGCAGGCTAAAGGAGAAACTATGAGCGAAATTTTAGCAGTCAACATTGAAAGTGGCGGTTATCCCAATCGACCCGATTTACTCCGAAACATTCATTTCAACGTGAAAGCCGGCGAGTTAGTGGGGCTGATTGGAGCCAATGGTGCGGGAAAAAGCTCCACCATCAAAGGAATCCTTGGAATTTTGGAAAATCTTAAAGGTGAAATCAAAATGGACGGCTACGCATACATTCCCGAACGTCCCGTTTTTTACGAAAACATGACCTTGTGGGAACACTGCCAGTTCCTCCAATCAACTTTAAGCGTCAACGAGGTGGAGTTTTTTTCCAGAACTAAGGAGTTGCTTGCTATTTTTGGCTTGGGGGAGGTCGTCCACCAGTATCCGCAAAGCTACTCCAAAGGAATGCAGCAAAAGGGGATAATTGTCCTCGCCCTCTTAAAGCAAGCCGATCTCTACATTATTGACGAACCCTTTATGGGGTTAGATCCGAAGGCGACTAAAAAACTACTTCAAATATTAGAAGCCGAGAAGGCAAGGGGAGCGGGCATATTGATGTCTACCCACGTCCTCGATACAGCTGAGAAAATTTGTGACCGCTTTGTCCTGATTTCTGGGGGCACGCTGTTAGTTGCAGGTGATTTGGAAGTATTTCGCGAAAAAAGCGGGTTGCCGGAAGGGGATTTACTAGATTGCTTCGACCTGCTGACAGGAGATATCCACTATGAATAGCACCCGGCTGTTTCTCACACGCTTTAAAGCCGAAAGCCGGTTCCACCTCGACACCTTCACATGGGTCGTCCCAAAACTTTATTGGTTTTACATCCTAGGGCCCTACGGTTTCTTCGCCGTCGCCCTCTACCGGGATTTTTTGGAACAGCCCCACGCCTATTGGCCGAAGGACTGGCCCTTTGCTATCTTGCTGGGAATTGGCTTGCTATTCTTGAGTTTCGGCAGCTTTCGTAGCTATTTACTGGAAGCTGACCTCTTAAATATCATTCAAAATCAAAAGGTGGTGACAGGCCTGCGCCGCCTGGGGAGATTGATGTCAACTACCTTAGCGATTCTTCCGGCCACGGCTGTCACGGTTCTTTTACTGCCATTTTTAGGGGCGGGGGACGAAATCCTACCTTTGTTTTTAATGCTATTCGCCTATAAATTGGTGGGAATGTACATCCATCAGCGCTTTATTTATCATTGGCTCGGAAAATTCCTTAGTGTGGCTCTGTTCGCCGCGGTCATGTATCTGTTCACCTTAGGCGCTTTGGCTTATGGGGTGGCAAGTGTGGCGGCTATCCTATTCATTCTCATCCTTAGCCATCAAAAATTAGGCCAGAATAGCGGGTTTTCCCGGGAAATATCCGTGGAACTCAAAGAAAAACACCGTTATGTGGGATGGATTTTCTTGGCAAGTTCCTTTAAAAGTGAAGGGGTTCCATCCTTCGAACGCTCGCCCCTGTCGAAATCCAATCAACCAGGTATTTTATTTGCCAATTCCAGACCGATTTTCAAGGAACGTTCCCAGGAAAATGTTTTTTTAGAGTTTTCTTTAAAATCATTTTTAAGGAACCCAGCAGATCGAGGCGCTTACCTGAAAGTCGTTTTTTTCCCGGCTGCCATTATGTTTGCCCTGCCACAAGTGGCTCAAATCATCTTGCTCGTCGTCATTTTAATTGCCTTATGGCTGTTTGCCGACGGGGCTTTCCAAAAAATTGCCGCCCATGAATTTTTCTATTTGGCACCTGTTTCCAAGGAAATCCATGAAGCGGTCAGCTCAAGATTTTGCCTATATCTCGTAATTCCCGGCATTGGGGTAAATGCAATCGCTTGGTATCTAAGCAGTTTCATTTGACAAAATGTGTAAATTTAAGCAAATTTCAAAAGTTTTTCAGTGGAATTCTTTTCCAATCCCTTGCGCTCCCTCTCGGGTAAGTATATAATGCTTGAAACACGAGAGGAATGAGTGCTTATGAAAAAACTATTTGCTTTATTATTTGGCTCGCTATTTTTAGCCGCTTGCGGGGCTGCTACAAGCGTTGCCGACAATCATTTGATTATTACCCAAAACGGGGATCCGGTAACGTTAGACCCTCATGGGACCAATGACTTGGTTTCTGCCGTTGTTCAAAATATTATCTTCGAGCGGCTGGTCTACTTGAACCCTGCTGGGGAGCTTGAGCCGTCTTTGGCGACTGGCTGGACACGTATTGACGACCGGACATACGAATTTACCATCCGTCAGGATGTTTATTTCCATAATGGCCTTCCAATGACCGTAGAGGATGTAGCATTCTCCCTGAAACGCGCAGCGACCGCCACAGTTATTGCGCCAATCTTAGGGGAAATCGACCCAGAAAGCATTGAAATCATGGACGAAGAAACGATCCGTGTCGGGACTTTCGAGCCATTCGTGCCACTTTTAGCCCATCTGTCCCATACTGGTGGAAATATTGTCAGCCAAGCTGCTGTTGAGTATTACGGGGAACGATTCGGTCAACATCCAGTTGGAACTGGTGCCTTCAAATTTGTCGAGTGGCTGGCAGGGGACTTTATCATGCTTTCCCGCTTTGAAGATTACTATGGCGATGCCCCACACATGGACTTCGTTGAGTTTCGCAATGTGCCTGAAGCTGCTAACCGTCTGATTGAGCTGGAAACAGGGGAGGCTCATATTGCCCTTAACATTGCCCCTAATGACATTCCCCGCCTTGAAAGCGACCCGAACCTAGAACTTTATCGGGGAACTAACCTGCGTACCCATTACATGGGGATGAATACGACGTCCGGGCCATTGCAAGATGTCCGTGTCCGCCAGGCGATTAACTATGCCATCAACGCCGAGGACATTATTGCTGGAATTCTAGAAGGCGTAGGTACTTTATCCACAGGCCCAATCAGCCAGGATGTTTGGGGAGCCAACCCGGACCTTGTCCCTTATGCCCACAACCCTGAGCGTGGCCGTGAATTATTAGCCGAAGCCGGTTATGCCGACGGATTCACAACCACTTTATGGGTAGATGTTGACGTGACCCGCCAGGCGATTGCCACGGTAATCCGCAATCAGTTGCTGGAAATCGGCATCACTGCCGAACTTCAAGTTGTTGAATGGGCAACATTGCTTGAAGCTACAAGTGCCGGAAACCACGACCTCTTCATCCTAGGCTGGACCAGTGTCACTCTTGATGCTGATTATGGGATTTTCCCTTTATTCCATTCCTCTCACACAGGGGCTGGCGGAAACCGTGCCTTTTATAATAACCCAGAAGTGGACCGCTTATTGGAACTGGCCCGTGCCGAATCCGACGAAGCCCGCCGTTTAGCCTACTACCATGAAATCCAGGAAATCATCGTACACGATGCCCCATGGGCCTTCCTTTATGTAGGCGAAGCCGTCATCGGAATGAATGCCAACTTACGGGGATTCCAGCCGAACCCGAATGGACACCACCGTGTGACGGATGTGTGGTTTGAGCAGTAAAATAGGAAAAGCCCGCCACCTCAGCAAGCTGATGTGGCGGGCTTTAAACTAGTCCCTATCTATGTGACAGGGACTAGTTTAAAGAGCCAGAAATAACACTACCTGTTATTTTCTGTTGTCTACCTCATAAGGACAAGTTTACTTTTTTTTATACTTAGTTATATCGATATCCCATTCTTCCATTATTTTATCGGAGAGAAATTTTTCTCCCAGCCCTTTTGCTAAGAAAGAACCTTGCTCATAAAAGGATAAAGCTTTCTCTGGATTAAGTTGACCAAATAGCCAATACTTTCCCTCAGCCATAAAAAGAATGGGCTTCTTTTGGAAATCCTCAATACGGTTCATAGCCTCGTGGGCTTCAGAAATGAGAGAGATAAAAAGTTCATAATTTTTCTTTTTAAAAAGGACACCCAAACTGGTGATGATTAAGTTGATGATTAGGAATGCTTTAATCCCCGTTGCGCTAGGAAGTTCAGCAAGTAAATTTACCATGAAATGGTCAAACAGTAAGATTTCATCTTCTTTTTCTAGAGAGTAGTACAAATAAAGTTTTATCAGCAATAAATCATTGTCATCATAAGTATTTTTTAAATGAACCAATTGTAAGTGCTTCTTCAAAATAGTTTGGGCCGCACTTAGTCGGCTTACGGTATATACCTCGCTTAGAGCTTTCAAGATATCAATGGAAGTTTGCTCCGTTTCAGGTAAATTATCATAGTAGGTTTCATATATTTCTGTTAACATGAGGGACTCCTTGTGAATTTTTTCAGGATTTTTATAGATTGAGAGGCGTAGAATTCTAGTCTTTAAATCTAAATATTTTGGGGCAAGGGATAAAAAATCAATTGCCATCAATTTAGAATAGCTTATTCCAAGCCGTTGGGCTATGTAATATCCGGTTTCATGAGTAGGTAATGCTTGTCCTCTTTCGATATCCCCAAGTTGCCGAACAGAAACTTTTTCTTCGATGAGAGCACAAAACTCTTCCCGGCTCCATCCGCGCTCCTTTCGCAATGTTTTTATACGTTGCCCAATGAGTACCATCAATCGTTTTTTCAGTTTAACTTCTCCCATAAAATCGCTCCCTTCTGGATTATTTTATCATAATTTGAAATATTTTGAAAGATATTCCAAAAAGAAAAAAATCAGAAAACAGGCGGAACTCCGCCTGTTTTTTAAAAATAAGTGAGGTATAATAGGCTTAACAACAAGATAAGCGATATTTGTCACATACAAGATGAATAAATGAGAAAGGGGGCACATGTATGGGGTGGTTAATTGGATTTTTAGTTGATTGGTGGTTGTAAAAGATTCTGGTATGCAAGGAGAATAATCAAAAAGAAATTGAGAATTAAATGGAGGGGTTTATGTGAAAAATTATAAAAAGGCTTTCGCTTTACTTGCGGCTTTTATCGTGAGTTTAGGTGTCTGGAATTCCCTTATCATTAGTGTCGGGGCAACTGAACAGATGGCTAGAAATAACGTTTCACGATTAGACCGTTACGGCATCGATTGTGTTAGGGTAGGGACAAATAGTACCAACGTTAGTTGTCATGGCTGGGCTACGGGTACTCATGTGAGTGGAAATGCGGGAACGACAGTTGGTATCCGAATTCATAATGAGACTGTTTCTACACAACGGCCGCTAGCTTCAAGATTTATATGGTCAGGAACCACTACTGTAAGTACATTATCCACACCGGCTCCAGGTTTGAATTCAGTTTGGATTAGTCAGAGATTTGCAGCTCCTGGACATTAAAACATGAAACGTTTTCATAAACAAAATTAATTTTAGCCCTCAAATTTTTAAATTGAGGGCTAAAATTTTTGAAAGGAAGATAATCGTGAACATTTTTATGCGTATTAAAATTAATTTGATAAGAAATAAAACTAGAACTATAATTTTATTGATTATTTCTATTTTGTTTAGTTTATTTGCTTTTTCATCCTACTTTTTGACAAGTACAACTCAACATGTAGTAGATAACTTGAGGGGAGGCATGCCTGCTGTTGTTACTTTGCAAGGAGAACCAGAATATTTCACTATCAGGGAAGATACCGATTTAAGTGAAATCTCCTTTGAAAATGATTTTATAATGAATTTGGATGAAATTCTTGACATGCCTTATGTGAAAGGATTTGAACGAATATTAGATTATCATAGTGTAGCGTACGGTTGGCGGCATTATGGAACGATGTGGGGATATCAAGGAGGTATTACCTATGCGGATTCGACATTCGTAACATTGCGCGGTGTATCGCAGCCTCAAATTTCATTAATTGAATCTGGACTGTTAAACCTAGTAGAGGGTAGAGTCTTTTTGGAAGAAGAGATGAGGTTGTACGAAGAAAATGACATAGCACCTATTTTAATTTCATATCAATTGGCTGAAAAAAATAATCTTCGTATTGGAGATGCAATCAATAAGAATGTAACAATTTTCACGGTGCCATATATTCAAAATGAAGTTGATTTTGAGAGTCAAATTCATGAATATTTTGAGAATTATGAATTTCATTTTTCAAGAATTCCATTTTCTTTTGTTATTGTTGGAAAATTTGATTTTCCAGAGCATTACAACATGCAAGTAGAGGATGTACAGAGAAGATATGAAATTTTAAATACGCTCATTGCTCCTTTTTGGAGAACAAACGAGATGAATATAGTTTCTCTTGAGAATAATCTTGCCCGGTCAGAGATTTTTTATGATATTGCCATTAGCTTAGGGAGGATTTGGTGGAGTCCCTACCAATTTCGGGATATGCTTATTGGTCCTCATGGAATCTACTTTTTTTTGTTACATGATATCAATGATTATGAGGCTTTTTCTGAAGCAATTTTACCTTTTGTACCGCAAGATATAAGTACAAAAAGTTTTTTTGGATTGATGCCTTATATTTATAATTCCATTTCAATAGTGAGGATTTTATCGAATCAATTCTTAATATTTATTTTAGGGTTAATTGTATTAGCCCTGTCGCTTATAATAACATATTGTCTAAAAGAACGGAAAAAGGAAATTGGAATATATCTTGGATTAGGCGAAAATAAATCAAGTATTTTGCTTATGATTTTAGGCGAGTTAAGTGTCGTGGTTTTTTCGGGCTTACTCATATCAATTCCGATACTTAAGTTCGTTTCTCCATTTATCACAAAATCGATTATTCGTAATGAGTTACTGCAATATCGAACGGAATGGTATGCCCTCATTCCAGATCACGGCTGATTTACGAACGGAAAAAAATGGAAAAAAGAATATTTTTCCTTCACTTCATCACTCTTATTGAATAAATCTTCTATTTTATTGGGGAAAATTTAGTTAATTGCTTCTAAACTTTACGCTAGAAAAGTCTAAAATTCCTTAAAACAACATAATTTTTCATTTTATTACCAAAATATTCCCTTCATAAATCCGCCGTGATTCCAGATGGACACAATTTATTAACGGAAACTGGTTTTGGTAGGTTTATAAGTCCGGCAGAAGCGATAGAGCACATTAACGTTTTCATAGGATTGCCTTTAATTTTAATGTTTTTAGGAGGAGGGATTATTATTCTTGCTGTTTCAATAATTATCCCCCTAATATATTTATTTGAACAAAATCCTAAGAATATTTTGATTGGGAGTAAGTTAGGTTAAAAGAATTGTAAGGATAAAAATGAAACTCTATAGTGAGGTGAAACACCTCACTTTATCACTTTTGCCTATCCAACGTCTGCAAAAATGCCATGAAGTCTAACTGCAACTCCTCTTAATCTTTATTGCACCGCAGAGCATGACGAAGTGAGCATCGTGGGTGCATTTCAATTTCCTCGACTAGACTAAAAAAATAATCTCAAATGCGTGTAAAGGATTTTACAGTTTTCATGCTGTGAGGAAGCAAACATAAGGAGTCCGGCAGGAACAAGGCGAGTTAATAGAGAGGTGCCCAAAAATGATTTCTAAAGGAAATGGGAATAAAAAGCACCACAGCCTGGCGAATTTTCCAGGCTGTGGTGCTTTTTATTCCCATTATTTCTGATAATTCGGCGCTTCCTGAGTAATCTCAACATTATGTGGATGGCTCTCGCGAAGGCCGGCATTTGTGATGCGGACGAATTTAGCATTGGCTTTCAAATCTGGGATAGTCGCTGTCCCGCAGTAACCCATACCGGAGCGAAGCCCACCGCAAAGTTGGTAGATAACATCTTCCAGTTTCCCTTTATAAGGGACGCGGGCCTCGATTCCTTCAGGAACCAGTTTTTTGGCTTCTTGTTTTTTGTCGCCTTGGAAATAACGGTCGCTTGACCCACGTTTCATAGCGGCAAGGGAACCCATTCCCACGTAAGTTTTGTAACGGCGGCCGTTAAATAGGATTTCCTCACCAGGCGCTTCTTCACATCCGGCGAACATCCCGCCGAACATGGCACAGTCGGCACCAGCAGCGATAGCCTTAACGAAGTCACCGCTTAGTTTCAACCCGCCATCGGCGATAACAGGAACGCCAACAGTTTTGCAGTATTCAGCGACCTCATTGACCGCAGTAACCTGTGGCACGCCCACACCGGCAACGACACGGGTTGTACAGATGGAACCTGGTCCGATACCGACTTTAACGGCATCAGCGCCAGCGTCGATTAAGTCTTTCGCTGCTTGCGGGGTAACGATGTTTCCACCGATAACCTGAAGCTGAGGGAACGTTTCTTTAACTAAACGGACCGTGTTGATAACGCCAGCGGAGTGCCCATGGGCAGAGTCCACAACGACGACATCCACACCGGCTTCCACTAAGGCAGTGACACGATCAAGGGTTTCAGGGCCGACACCAACGGAAGCCCCGCAGCGAAGCCGTCCCAATGCGTCTTTTGCCGCTTGTGGGTAGTCCATGGTTTTGTCGATGTCTTTAATGGTAACCAATCCCACCAACTCGTCGTTGTCGTTGACGATTGGCAGTTTTTCGATACGGTGCTGCATCAATAACTGCTTCGCTTCTTCCAAAGTCGTCCCAACCGGAGCGACCACTAAGTTTTCACGCTTGGTCATCACGTCGGAAACTGGCACATCGTCTTTATCCAAACGGTATTTGATGTCGCGGTTTGTCACGATACCGATCAGCTTGTTGCTTTTATCCACAACCGGGAACCCGGAAATTTTGTAGTGGGCGCACATTTCATCGGCTTCAAGCACGGTAGCGTCTGCTAGCAATGTCACGGGTTTGGAAATCATCCCATTTTGGTAAAGCTTGACCCGGCGCACTTCTTCGGCCTGGGCTTCGATGGGCATATTTTTATGGATGAACCCGACCCCGCCCTGATGGGCTAAGGCGATAGCCAACTGGGATTCGGTAACGGTGTCCATTGCCGCGGACACGATAGGGATGTTCAATTCGATTTCACGGGTTAATTTGGTTTTTAGGGAAACTTCCTTCGGCAACACCTCGCTGCGCTGGGGAATCAATAACACATCATCAAAAGTCAATCCTTCTAATACAAGCTTTCCATTAAGACCTGACATTTCAAAAGCCCTCCTTATATTTGTCGCATATCCTCGATTATTGTACCCATGATAACACAACCTTTTGCATGATTCAACCAAAATTTTCATTTTTGAAGTAAATGCTGACCCAATTCTTTCATTAGAAATGGGATTCCCAGGTTGTCCCCATTCTATATATATAGACGGACATTCTGATTTAGATTTTTTTCATAAGGAAGAAACAAGGATAACCACCAGATTTTAGCATGCGCCGAATGCGGGCATACTATTAAAAAATCTCGGAGGTAGGAATATGCTGAAACTTTTAGGAATCCAAAGGTCGGAACTGCAAGAAGCCATCGAACAAGTCAAGGAAGCTATTCGCTACAACAAGAAAAAGGACAAGCAGCTTTGCA
>Ga0268261_10000945_pt1 | contig 19415 bp, 10 predicted proteins | sample TergutNc150P1_FD_190353 | JGI IMG/M metagenome (GOLD analysis project Ga0268261, IMG submission 190353) | Nasutitermes corniger P1 segment gut microbial community from laboratory colony in Florida, USA - Nc150 P1 (SPAdes) (version 2) | ecosystem: Host-associated > Arthropoda: Insects >...
TCTAGAAACATCAAGAATAGGCGCTCCATATATATATGACATTAGTAGCCTAATGGTTAATGATTTAACCCTTATCCTGCTAACGTGGAGAAAATGGTGAGCTCCTAATAATGCCAGCAAATAGCAAATGGGATTTAATTCGGGGTTTAAAGGGTTAAGCATCATCTTGACGTCACTTTGTTCAGGCTTTCAAAATTTTTTATTCTCGATCTGTTCCTTTCAAACACACTAATAATTTTGGTTCTCTTTTTCCAAATCATTTGGATTGTAGAATTTACAAGACCAAATCCCTGACACAAATCAGCTTTCTTTCTTTCTTTCTTTTTTTTTTTTTTCCATTTTCTGTTTTTCATATCACTTTAAACTTTCCTTTGACACTCACAACACTCCTTTTTTTCATTACTGTAGCCATTTCATTACTTTACCAGTCTTCTATTTACTGCAGGAGTAGAAAAGTAGAGGGCAGCTTTGCACAGGAAGTGAATTACCATTGGGATCTTTGCTTGTTCGGGATGTTATGCAGCACAGATTGGAATTCTTTCACTGAAGTTTTGGGTCACCCTATTGGTCCCGTTTTCAAGGGTCAATTAGTCCAAGAAACATCAGAAAGTAGCTATCACTCTGCACAGCATAACATTCCAGACGAGCAAAGATCTCGTTTACAATGCGGCAGAAGCCTGACATCATGAATTACTGTTACTACTCTCATTTTCCAGGCATGGAATTCATATAGCTACCTGAAAGAGTAGAGGGCTTTTCCACTCAAGGAGGGTTTAATTCTCAAAATAGCCCATGTCTTGGAAAATTATTTTGGAATGGATGATTGGCAATTTTGTTATATCCAAGGTAGACACTGTTACATGTGTCATACTAAGCAAGGCAGAAAAACCCATGCTTTTTGGGGAATTAATTGGTACCGCAGAATGTGTAACTCCATCTGAAGTGTCACACTAACTGTGGTCATTATAACTGAGTTCAGCTGTATTTAAGAAAACTAAGACTTGGTGCATAATGTGCATGTTTTGTTTTGATTTATGATGTTAATTTAGCCAGCACAAGAATCACACTTCAGAAGTACACAAAATCAAAAAAATATTCATGTAAATTGTCTACTGTTGTTCAGTGTTAACAAAATTTGGAATATGTCAACAAGTTGTCAGACTCCCCAATTTCATGAAAATCTGGTCAGTGTTTCTCAGGTTGTTACGTATGGAAAGACTGACAGACATGATGAAGCTAAGAGGCATAATTTTGAAACTTTGCATTATAAATGCACCACAAGGGGTTGGGAGACGATAAACTCAGAAAAGACCAAAATAGCAGTGCTTTTAATCTCCTTCTTAATAGGATGGGGGTGAGGAGTAAAAAACTGTAGCTATAAGGGTCTGTTAGAAAGGAAATCCTGTCAAAATAAACCATGAGAAACTCCATATCCTTATTTTCATTTGAATCAACCAGCCATTTAATGCTGTGTAATGACAAAACATCATAAGATGAATGCAGAAACATATATTTTGTTAGGTATATCTGAGGGGCATGGCCATCATTTGTTGTAAACTAAATTTTTATCACCTTGCAGTCCTGCCTGTCATCATTGTCCAGCGCATGATGAAGAAAGCGGTGATGAGACAATATATTTCAATAGCATGGAACTGCCTACTCTCCAGGAACAGGCACCTAGCCCTGTGTCTTCTATACATGTTGACATGCAAGACTATGAAGATGATGAAGAGGATGGTACAGAAATGTAGGTATATGAGGATCCCACTGTATAGTGATATGTGGTGGTGTAGTGTGAATTGTTTTTTTTAGAGTAGTACTGTAAGAGGTTACCATCATTTCAGAAGAACCTTTTCTCTCCAACTTCAGAGTAGAAAGAAGAGGCAGCAGCTTCCTCCATAACATTGGTAACTACCAACATTCCTGTATGTTCAAATTCAGAAGATCATAGTCTGAATTTTTACTACAGCAAAAAATGACTGGAATTATATGGATCTGCTCTGGGTAACAAAATCTGGTTTATTATTTTTTGCTTTTCAAAGGACCTCATAATATCGGCCCGCCACTAATGTTCAATACTAAGATCACATGAATTGACAGGACATTGTTAAATAAGTCATGTGCCAGCAATCATGGATTATGCCTTGTAGCTTTATCAAAATGGGATGAAGTTCTGATGGTTTTTAACACACACACACACCCAAAAACACATGCAAACAAAGAGAGAGATGCAGACATGCGCACATCCCCACTCTCTCTGTTGCTTGCTCTCTATCACACACACAAACAGATGCAAGCAAAGAGACACAGATATACAAGCCCTCCTCCCTGTCTCTGTCTATGTATTTTGTCTCTCTCTCTCTCCCTCTGTCATGCACACACACACATATACAGAAGTTATTAGTTTAGTCTGCATTATTTAGTGTACAGGCTGAGCGCACATTACTTTTTTAAAGGGTTGCATATTTGACCATATCAGTTCAGCATGGACCAACTCAGTACACCAATGTTCCAAACACAACAAAATATTTCATTTAAGTAATTTTTCTCCAACATGTTTCAACTTATGTGCCATTGCCAAAAAGAACTCTATAAAATACTCATAGGCAGTACCTGACACTTGTAATTTTTACAGTTTTGTTAATTAGATTTATTAATTCAGGTTTAACTATACATTGAATTTAAAAGCTGGTTAGTACCAAGCAGTGCATTACTGATATATAACAACATGTACATTGGGCTTGCTTTTTATTGAATAGTTCATTCCTAAACTATAAATGAGTATAAAATTATTGTCATACAGTAGGTATATAACACTAAATTTAGAGTTGTAATACTGATGTTGGATCATTGTCCATGAGTACTATTCTGATATGGCTGACTGTGTTTCTGGAGAGTTGTTTGTACTGTAACCACAGAGTCATTGTAAGGCCTGGTTTGAGTCCAACCTGGAAAGCTTTTGAGAATATGTGATAACAGTAGGTGTGGCTAAAGGTTCGAGTCCCGCACCTGCTAGAGAGCATGCTGAACCCAACATTCAGGACTCAACCAATAAAGGAAGGCGTAGGCCTTCAAAACACCATAAAATTAGAGACGGAGGAAATATTACGGAGGCAACGAGGAGATTGGGATCTTGGGGGAGTGAGCTGAAGTCTGGCCACAGGAGGAGAGGATGTACGAAAAACGATTGGTTCCGTCACCTGTACAGTGATGACTTTGACAAGAATAAACTCCCAACACTGGAACCTGTGTCATTGTGATGTTATTTATTATACATTTTTTTAAACAACAGTTTGATTTGGTGAACACTCCCCTGTGATCCCTGAGGCTGTTTCAAAACCACAACTAGCCGGTGGCCAGTAACAGTGTCACGGTTGTATAATCACATTCATTTGAAAAGAGTATTATATAATTTGGTTCCATGAAGTTACATGTTGATGTTACCATCCTTGTTAAGTTTTATCTTGTGCATTGGCATGTCATGTTCTGTTGTTCTGTATAACAGAGATATATGTAATAATGTTATGAGGTGGACTGTAGTGGTGTGGAGCCATTGGTGTGCTCCCAAGGTACACATACTGTACACCTGATTATTACTGACTACAAATTTGGCATATTGATGATGAATGTCGCCACATAAATAGGAATGAAGCTAGGGTCTTACACACTGAATTAAATAATGTGTGTGACTAAGCTGTTAATCTAGTCTAGTCTGGAAATCTCCTCAACTTGGAATCCACTCATCAGTAGGGAGGTCAGCAAGCTATAGGGTAGTCTGATTTAATCTAGCTGGATATTTTCTCATCATTTTGTGACACTTCCTTTATTTTCTGACCATGTTGATCAGGCTGGTCATTCCACATAACTGAGAATCTTAGAATAAGTCTGTTTTTTTTAAGTGCTTATCTGCACTGTCTTATGGACTTGGGCCCTATTTTATGGGGGGGGGGGGGAGTATGAGTGTTGTTTTTGTGTATTATCTGTGTGTTTTTTTTTTGTTATCTCATGCCGATGATATTTGATACTAACCAACACATAATCTGGTTAATTTTCTTTGGTGTGTGAAACCTATTAGCTTACGCACACTTTTCATTATACACTACTTTATAGGGGACAGTTTGCACATTCTAGCCACCATTGTACATGCAAGGTTTTAACTTAATAAGGGATCATGACTTGCGTTGTACAAGGCTGCACCCTTAGCTTTGGTTAGTTGGTTGGTTGCTTTCAGCAAATGTTGTTTCCGAAAAGTTGTGTTTCAAAGGCCAAGCAGAGGAACAGTGTATGATATAATAACATGTTTATCATAAACAAAAAGTTTGGTATAATATGTTTACAGTGCTAGACATACGGAAAGCAGCAATGGAGATCACATTCAGCACAGAGAAACTGAAGGGGCTAACAGAATAGGATGGACATTCTACAATAATGTTGTTGTAAGTTATCTAATTCACAAATAGGATGGAATTTCTTGTTTTTTAAAAATGCCCATTAAATGCATTGACTGCTAGAGAGTAATTACTAGATATATTTAACCGAAATTCACAGTATACTGTAGTTATTAGTGGTCATGCCTCATATTTGGTGGTACTGAGTTCAGATCCTAAAACTTGAGATTGTACATTCTGGCATGTTTTGTATGATTTTCCTTATTCACTCCAGCCAAGTTGTGTGTTAAAATTTTAAAACTGGCCACTTGCATGACTTTGCACATTGTCTTCTTTTATCATTTGGCACCACCCTACTATTTGATGCTGTGCACAGTAGATATTAGAGTTTTAACAGACTTGTGTTGAAAATCAAGAGCTAATACATTATACTGAAATAATCTGACACACATGTTGCAAAATAAATGAGCTCTGAATTATATTATTTCCAGGAAAGCAAGTTCTATACTTACATATTGGATGTCTGTTATGCCGTATGAAACTGATGTTGTCAGAGATCACCCTTGTACTGTATTCTGTGAGACATTAAATCTGTGATCCAAGCACTTCTAAGTCCCTAATGAAAACTGCTAAATCTAACTTGGTGTAGCTGTTACGATTACAAGGATGTGGGGGACTAAAAGGGAATGAAGTTGCTGTTCAGTGGGTAAGAAATGGCTGTAAACCTGCACAGGCCTGTGACATCTTTCAAACAGTTGCTAAATGGCCTGTCAGGTACTGAATGAACGGTGACCATAAAAATACCGGAAGTCCATACCTGAATGCAAAACATTGTCTTGGAGAAGCCAAAAGAAATGTGAACGAATGGGGCTAAATAGGAGATAGTTGAGATAAGTGATGAGATTTCTTACAAGTCATTTATCATTTTATATGTCATCTGTTCACATTGGGACTATAAACAGGCCCATCCCTGAACAGCGACATGAAGGAAATGAAAACAGCTCACACGTACTGTGTGACTGAGGTTTCAGTTGAAGCATGTTTTGTCTCCTGGAACTTCATTTTGTGAAGCCAAATGATCATAAGAAGGCCCCACTGAGCAAGGTAGTGTGATTCACTTGAAGTGTTGGACTACTTGAGGGCTAATATTAGACAGGGGTACAGGATAGACCATAAAGTGGTTGCAGTGCAAGGGTCAGTCATTTCCATACCTTCAAGTCATCTGTCAACCTGCTACACCCACAGTGAATGCAAGACAGCAGTCAAACAGTGAAGTGGATTTTATAATTAAGATTATGTACTTAACCCTTTGGGGCTGAAATTAAATGCAGGGTGTACTGTGCAAAAGCTTGGAATAAAAATGGCTGCCAGTACTTCGCATGTTTCTGGCAACACTTCATATGACTTCAGGTATTTTAGCCTCACACTGCTCATTGCCTGTAGTTGTCTTTTGGTTCCGAAGGGTTGCATTTGGAATACATGAATGCAATACAGTTTCTGCATGTTTCATTTATTTCATTATGTTCCATATTGCTATGCACATTAAAGACTTCCAGAGCCTTCACTCACAGATTTTGATCAGGGCGTTTTGCTACTTGAAATTTTATTTTATTTTTGGTTAAACTCATGTTATTGTTAAGAGTCTTGTAATGAAGAATTGTGTTACTGTATTTGATCAAGTCAAGTAATGGTAATTTTATCTTATCTTCACTTGTACGGTGACACAAATTTCAACCATCCTGAGGTTAGTCCTCCTGAATATTTTAACTGGAAAGTATGGATTTCTTCTATTATATAAATGTTATTTCAGGGCCAGGTGAATAAACTATTGAAAGATTTGCCTCATGATAATGAATGTGACAACAGATGTGGCACTGAACAAGATAATCGAAGGATGTGTGAAAGTGAGGAGGATGTTAAAAATGCCACAGTGGACCAGCTGAGAAAAATGGGCATAAGCTTTTATAATCCTTGTAGAAATGACGCACCTGTTGAAGTCAAAAGGTTAGAGATAATATAAGCTTTTTTAGAAGCTGCCATGTCCACTAATGGTACCATGAATAAATATTATATTAATAAAGATTCAGAGCCGGTAATAGCAGTGTTCTAACAAAATGTGTTTATTGAGAACTACCACAAAATGAAAATATTTACGTATATAATACTTTGGTACCAAATTTCCTTCCCAAAAATGGTTGCTCAACAATAACACATGTTGCCATTTGTTGTGAACTGTGGACAAATGGAAGGTTGGAAAAATGTTTTCTTATGTTTTGTTTCTGTAGAACAGGGTTGGCAAACCTATAGCACATTTGCCCAAAATGGAACACAGAAAGATTTCCTCGACATGTGGCATGCACTGTGGTCCCAATTAAAATTTTTTTAAAATGTCTTTCGACGAACCAGCATCTCTATATTGTGAAGAACATGTGTGTGTATATATATATCTATACACATATCCGATGGCATAGAAATTGTGTATGAATTAACACTGCTACCAAATATTATGTGAGTGAAAAATTCTTACACAAATGTGAGTAGTGCGAAGTGTTGACTGGATGTTTATCACTGGGGTGCCTGCCTGGCGGTGACTGGGCGAATATGTGACATTAGACAAAATGTTGCACATTCTTCTTTTCAAACAGGAAGTAGTAGCAGCCCCAGTTATTTCCATGTTTTCTTCATTATCACATCCTTGGGGAGGCCTGTATTAGAAAGATAATACAATAATTATACTATGCATTAATTACTTTTTTCCCCCTCTCTCTCTCTCTCTCTCTCTCTCTCTCTCTCTCTCTCTCTCTCTCTCTCTCTCTGTGGCGCTGCAACCCAGCGCGGGTCATGGCCTCCTCATTCTTGAGGTTTTCTAGATCACACACGACGCACCACAATCGGTAGGACTTCTCTGGACGAGTGATCAGCTTGTTGCAGAGACCTCTACCTGACAACACTCACACAAGCCAAACATCCATGCCCCCGGTGGGATTCGAACCCACGATCTCAGCAGGCGAGCGGCCTCAGACCTTCGCCTTAGACTGCGCGGCCAGTGGGACCGACTAATTACACAATACAATGTGCATTAATAATAATAATAATAATAATAATGCAGTAATTAGTAATAATTATAGAAGATTCCAAGACCATATTTTACTCTTCAAAATTTCCATGGGCATGTGAAAAAATTTCTTTAACAGTTACAGACAGTTTGGGCATGTGCCCTCAAAAAAGGTTTGCCAGCTTTGCTCTAGACTATACCACTAGGTATAGAAAAAGTGAAGAAATTTAAAGGTAATTGGATACATCACTTACTCCTGTGTGTAGATGAAGTAAATTTATTGGGCAGAAACATAAATAGACTCCAAAGAAGACAGTTTATTAGATGCCAGTAAGAAGGTTGGTTTAGATATTAAAGTGCAGAGAAATTATAAGTGCTTGCTTATGACAATAGGAAACTGAAAGCTTCATTCGTGTGAAAAATTAAAAGACCAGGCAAAGTTTATAATATATGGAACTATAATGTTATCTTATCAAAACTTCTTTAATTACACTGACCAAATGCACAATATTTATTCATTACATATATTTATGGTGTTTCTACTACATGTTTTGGTGCCACTTACAACATCACCAGGGAGAACTTTGTGTCCTTTACTTCAAACCACATGCTGTTATGCGGCTATTATATATGGTTACTGCAGTAGTTACATTGTAAATATAAAAGGCATGTTATCTGTTGTTATTTATGAGTGGGAAAATTGAGTTGCTCACTTTGAGGGAAGAACCCGGATTAAGGATGTTCTGACAACAGTTTGCTGAGGATAATGCGGGTATTTGAATGCAATAGGTAGGAAAGGTCGGAGTAATAGAGAAAACTGCATAATGAGGAGTATCATAATTAGTGCTGTTTACCATATATTAGGAACATTAATGGAGAGAAATGAGGTGAGGAGGGCATATAGAATGCATGGGCAAAGTGATATTTTCATATAAAGTTTCTGTTGGAAAACCTTAAGGGAATAGACCACTTAGAAGACCTAGGTGTAAATCTAGTATAATATTAAGATTGAATTTAAAAAGTAAAGTTGGTGGGGGGGGGCTTGATTTAGCTCAAGAAAGGGACCAGTGGGATGGTAAATAAGTTTTGGGCTTAATAGAAGTCAAGGTATTTCTTAACTAGCTGCATAACTGCTTCTCTAGAAGCATTTGTTGCATGGGGTGAGTGAGATACATACTTTGTTGATGTCATTTTGTTATTACATGGTTCCAACTTGCAGGGCTCAGCAGTTTGACTCAATGCACTGTCCTCACCTTGGTATTATGCCCATTACATCTGAGAGTAGTGAGTCGGATACCAGCATTCAGATTAATGCTTTGGCCCTCAAATACCTGAAGCAGGGTGATCAAGGTAAGATACTTGTTTTATACGTATACAGGTCACGTAGTTTATTTTGGAATTGCAGTCTGAACAGAGGGGTACTGCCTATTTCTAGATCCACTACTCTCATTCATGAAAAAATATACCCAATTTATTTCATCTTAGGGTCAAATATGAAAGAGTTACCAATAATATGCACAACATAAATCTAAAAACTTACTAAAAATTTTAAAAAGTGTTACAAAAATCCAACACGTTTTGGTGGCGGCCACCATCGTCAAGGAAGGTCTAGATGGCGATGTTAGTTCTAAGCAGCTTGTCTTTGGTGTTCCTGTAGAAGTTGATAATTCTTTGCTGTTGGGTGTCCACAATCTTTATATTGTCGTTCATACTGTGCATTCTTAAGTCAAGAATGAAATAGTGACCAACAATATGCAAAATAAAAATCTACAAACTTACTAAAAAGTTAAAAAGGTGTTACAAAAATTTGACATGTTTTGGTGGTGGCCACCACCATCATCCCTGGAGGATGTCATGTTGGAGTGTGCCTTCATTCCAGTTCTACATTATATTTTATAAACTCAGCTGGGCCAACTGTTCTTTTTTTCTGTTCAGGTGGCCAGTTTTTACCAGCAAGTTCCCAACTGTAAATTATGAATGTTATTTTTTACACTGCATCATTTATATGATGTGTACCAGTAATATAAAATTTGTGGTTTGGTATCTGATCAGAATGATTCTGCCATAACTGTATACCTCATATGTTTTTAGGTATAGTAGCAGAGAGATTGCAAGATGTAACATTCTACAATGTGGAAATGAAAACCACAAATTTGTCGCTTGGAACACTAAAGTACCTTGAGCGATACCGCCTGCTGCCATCTCAAGGTATTTTTCAGAACATTGTGGGAATATTTCGATATATTGTCTTGAGATGTGTGAAAAGTTTGTATTTCTAACTGATAGTATTTTTTGCAAGTGGTCTGAGTTTTAGTTTTGTACGCTGTCATGTACAGTGTTGGTCACACACGTGGTTTACAAACCGCATTGTGCTTCCATTTGTGAGTCAGCCTAGTAACTGTTTCCACATGTTACTGAATTCTTATTTTCCCCATTGTACATAACAAATTGAAGAAAATATGAATATGCCCATGAAATCTGATGGTGACACACACACACACACACACACACACACGCACACGCACACGCACACGCGCACGCGCACACACACACAGGGAAAGACCTTGAATGTAAGTCTTTATACAATGAGGGCATTATTTCATCACTATGTTGCTAACAAACTGAATGAATGGGAAGTTAACATTTTTATGTGAAAATATTGTAAATGAATGAAAACTTTATTGCATCATGAAATTTTCATCTGTTAGGCAGGAAATCCTTTTAAGTGGGAAATGTATTAAGAGGCCAATTAATATGTTAAGCATATGGAAACAGTTTGGTATTCAATTATTTATAAATCTTTTTAAGCGAGGATATCTTAACAGGATTTCACTGTATTTAATTTTGTAATTTTAGGTGAAACTGGTGGAGATGTTGCACAGATGAAGGTAGGTAATAATCCAGAAGAATGTGTTGAGAGGCTGACCAGACCTGGTAATGGTGCCAGAGGTGAGGCTAAAGTGAAAGGACCATCTCATCAGCCTCAGAACTCTACGAACAAGATCCTCGATATTACAACTCTAAAAAGGCAACCGAAGTTGCTTTAGTTTAATTTCATTATTTAATTTTTGTACAGAGTGTTGGTAGTGTTGATTGTAATTGAAGCTAATTATGTTATCATGAAACCCTGCCTGTAAATACTGATTATATTAGTAAACTGGTACAGTCATTTTAATTACAGATATTTAAGTTGAACATAATTAAAATCACAAATAACAGGATGCAATTTTTATTTCAGATTTTTCTGCACAACAGGTGTCATTGCTATTTCAGAATTTGTACTTTATTTTTACATTGGAACCATGAACTTCAGAAATTCTAATGTTTCTGGATGGGTAACATACTTGCAATTTTTGATACAGTAGTGTGTTTTTTGAATGAAGGCCAGCAGTGGTTTTCAACTGAATGGTGTTCTGAATTATCTGTTCAGTTAATAAGTTTCTACTGCATAGTTTTTGATCTCTCTTTTGTTTCAAATGTAACCTACAAAGAATGATGTGTAAAAAAGTTTTTAAGATCTTTTTAGCGAGATGTTTTCAGTTCTTTTAACCAGCAATGTTTTGTGTAATGTTTCAGAAGGCCAAGAAACATGCATTTCTTGAATTACAATGTGTGAGAATGTGAGATTTCCTCATGTATTTCAAAATTGTATGTATGCTGAAAAATTTGTTGTATTTGCTATTTTTGTGACAAAGTCATTGCAGTGTCTGACTTTAAAAGGTGACCAATTCAGCTGTAATACATCTAATTGAACGAGACATGTTCAACACCATATAGTTGTCTGGTAACAAATATCTGTAACTAAAACTTAAGGGCAGTGACACAAGAAATTATTACATGTGAGTAGGATATTCTCTGCTCTTATTGTTCACCATAGACAGAATGTATTTCAAGATTTTTCATAACTTCCTGTACTATATATCTGATATTCACATTTTTGCTGGAAGACAGACTTTTACTGAAAATGAGCATTCCAAGATGTTAACCATTTGTTGACATATTTTTATATTACTTTTATGAGAAACTATTTGTCAGGTGTGATCCACATTTAATGCTCCTGCTGTTCTAGGTAACTGTAATATTCTGGTAGTTTTCTGGAGTCTGGTAATCTATTGATCTTCTAGATTAAATCTAGCAATTCATAAACGGTTCTAAATGGAAATTAACATTAAATATAATGTCGGAAATGACTCAAACTTGTGTAACAATAAACCAGTTTTAATGACTGAAATTTTGTTTGTGTATGGTGCTTGATGTAGCACTACATGGCACTGCCAGAATTATTAGAGTTTCCTGTTGGCAATTACACTTCAGGATCTGTTATTGTAGACGAAGGCTTGAGCAAGAGGGTTACATGTTGTTTGTTGGAAATTACCTACAATGTGATAGCACAGATTTACATTAAACTTCTAGATTTTGAATGTTGTACTGTTGTTATTAGGAGTTCAGAGTTCATAATACTGTCACTGCATAGTTCTGCATAGGTCACTATATACAATTAGATGAAATTTTAACTACATTTACTTGTGTAGACTTTAATATTTATATCTGTGCGCCACTGAAGGTAATCACAAAATACAACAGAGTTCTAAGAATTAAAAATAATTCCAGCACAAAAATTGATATTTTTTATACTACAGTACGTAACATATCACACTGAACTTCTAGTAATGGTCACATGATGATGTCCAGAAAATCTGTCATAAATGAGAAAAAGCAAACAATACATTAAGATTTACTGTAACAATAAATATTTAGCGTGCTTTGATTGGCTACATTTCATATGTGTGATTTCTATTTCTGCACCTCGTTTTGTCAAATGTCCATATTTTACGGTTGGCAAAACATGACACCTGGAAAAGTGTAGATATTGAAACTGTGGTAACAAGAGATTGCCTTAAAGGATACAGATTTCACAGTTTCATTTTTCTGAATTCAAACTTTTAATACCTGCTGACCCCAAAGCTGTATGAAGAATATAGAATTTTTCTGTTGGCATCTATCATTCTGCTCAATGTATGGCACAGATGATATGGTTTTCCCTTTCCCGTCTTTAGGTTGGAATGATGCATCAAAATCTTGTTTCCATCTGTCAATACAACATGGTTACTCCTAATACTTCCTGTACCTATCAAAAGTAGTAGTATAATGGGGATTCAGGGCTTGTGGGATGTGACATTATGCCTTTCCTGGAGTGGATTCCCGTCTGTCAAACAATGTCAGTAAACACTCATCCAATAAATGGTGTCACATCCAAGAAGACATGAGCCCTCAGAAACATCACTTTAAGAACCTCAAATCTCGCAAGAGAAATGTTCCTTCTTTCTGGTATACCCAGGATGCTAGTTAGGATAAGTAAATATGTTTAAAGTGCAGCTTACAGCAAACATCAGTGCAGGTAAATATTTCTTTGATATAATGCACTTTTTTTCAGAATTGTCTGAAACAAGGAAATGTTTTATTGTCATTTCCTTCAACTTTAGTCTACAATATGCCAGTATCAATCAGGTATGACTGAAATTGTATGGGGCACATCAACTTTTGGTCTGTGCTGCTGATATTTATTTTGTCTGAGAACAAAATACCATGAAGAAAAGCTGGTAATCTATTAGTAGGGATCCCATGTGTCTCAGTTTTCCCAGGACAGTCCTGGTTTTATTGGTTGCAGAGAGCTCTGTCCCACTGTACTGCAATGTCCTGGGCTGTTCAAGTCATAATAATTTCTGGCAATGATTATGAATATTCTGACTCTCCCCACAGTGGGAGAGAACGTCTGTAGGAGTAGGACACCCATCAACCAGCCATAACAGGAAGGAACAGAAGAGAAAGAGGAAGATGTGTAGCGTCTTAATTATACATCCTTGACTGAGACCGCACAGCATAAGACTTGGATATGTAAAGAAAAATCAATAAGCGAACAGAGTTTCTGAGTTTGAGTTTTCTCCTCCTCATTATTATTATTATTATTATTATTATTATTGTTGTCTTATACCACTGCCTGCTATTATTAATTCTCCCAGTTTTGGGGTATTCAAAAGTGGGATACCTGTCCATTAGACATTAATAAAGAAGATAATATGCAAGCAAGTGCTGAGATAATGCCAGTATATTCATATGCCCATTCTTAATTACCAGAATGCTGTGTAATATGTAGTAAACCCTTGAGAAGTCTGATGAAGATCAAGCTCTTGAAAATAGTCCTAAGGAGTCAAAGCTACATTTAGAGAAGTTACATGCATATCAAATTTGCGGAATGCTTAATACCATTCAATTCAGAATGTTATACCTACAAGCAAAAATCACAGAACTATAATTATATTGCTGCATATTGGTGTGTGGACGGTGTATGTATGCAAACTACATTGTCATCTCTGAACGTTGTACATTAACTGCCAGTAACTATCGGAATATTTCCAAGTCCCATATCTGAATGTAAAACTGGATTTTCGACCGAGTTCATGTCGCATTGTACAGGAACTTTAGTTTTTATCATGTACCGGGCGCCGTCGCTTAATCACTCCTGCTCTTACATCACTCGGATTTGACTGTTTTTATTTGGTCAAGGTTTGGAGTTGTTATTGCAAGCGTAGAGCGTGGGTGCATGTCCATGAATGTGTACGAGGTTGATGTCATGGTCACGTGCTACATATTGGCCAATCAAGGTGTCCGTAAGTGTTTGAATGGGATGCTGTTGCAGTTCGAATGGAAATGCCGTGAAGTAAAAAATACCAGAGGAACTACGTCATGGCGAAGAAGGAACTGAGTTAATGATAAAAATATGGAGGGAACAAATCTTCGATGTTTACAATGATTTGAAATGATTTGTTTGTGTTTATTTTAAAGCGAGTGCTGTGTAGAATTCGATGGTTTGACCAGCCAAGATGGACGAGACTACCGTTTGTCTCACCGAGTCACGAATGACAAATATTAGTAACATTAACACAGGACCTGAGCAAAGTGTGTGTGAGTGTTACGTATATTTTATGTGCATTTATTATAGTGTAGCTCATTTCAGGAGTTACTATTTAAATTCTGCAAAGTTTGTAAGTAAGGTTAGGTCAGTACTAGGATTTTTTTTTTTCACATGCCAAACTCTTTCAGGTTCGACAAGTTTGTCAAGAATTCGGTCCCGAATTTGCCTTGTTGGAGAGCTTGGTAATGATTCAAAAATTTTCGATGCTGCACAGGTAATTATGTCTTATTTTCATAAAACTAAACTACACCAAACTATGTGTATGATGTGATTGATCATTGTTCAGGTTCGATGACTTTTCAGTGCCCATGTGCAATGGTCACGTCATTAATTAGAAAAGAACGGAATAGAACAAGTGTTTGTTTACATTGCATAGATCTTCTTTAAGATACAGCCATTGTTGTGGAATTGTCATGGTCTAAATAATTGTCATTGAACTATCATCATTCTTACATACATGATTTTGGAATTGAGTATTTTCGATTTAGGCAGCTTCTTGTACAGAGTAGGATTAAGATAGTAGATATACTTTTAATGCTAGTTTATATTAAAATTATGATTTGAATGTATCGTAGTAGATTGTATATAAAATATTGAATATGTGAATAGTATAGTAGTAGATGGCTACTGACCGAGATGATAAGCTTCACCACCACCATGAGCATTATACCTATATGGTTATAATTTTAAATCATTTTCTTGAAGGCTTTTGATGTTCCTGTCGTGTTATCAGCAACTGGTGCAGAATTCATAAATGATGGCTCATGGGATACTGTTTTTGTATTGGAAGAGTTCAGTGGCCCCATCTATGATGCCATTCATCGTTCAGAGCAACGGTTTGTATACTATGAACTTCAGTAATGTGTGTTTTTGAATTTTTGTTACTTTATGAAGTATTTGTATTATACTGCATTAACCCTTATCCTGCTAATGTGGAGAACAGGGTGAGCTCCTTGTAATGCCAGCAAATGGCAGGTGGGATTTAACTCGGCGTTTAAAGGGTTAATTACCACTGAAATACAGATCATTAGAAAAGAACCCCATAAGTTTTAGTTGACTGTCTCATTTTGAGATGTATCATGATATTTGCTTTCAGATTGTCTGCAACTTAAAAAGTTCTTTGTGCCTAGCCTACTGTAATGTGCATGCACACTTGACTGTCTTAGTGGCAGCATGTGCGTGGTCAGTACAGTACATTCAGAAGAGAGCCCATGGGACTGTAAAGTTTTTGCTATACAAATATATCTTCCTGTGTTCAGCACCCTCTTATGTAGTTCATTGTTTTTATGATAATGTTTTGCTGTGACATACTTCTTGTTTCGTAACCTATAACAGTGTGCCTTACAATAACATGGTTTTTAAATTGTAGTTGTAGATTTCTGTGTTATCCTTATGCCAGTTGCTGTGGCTTTGTTCAGCAGTATGGTATGGGAAACATAGCAAAACAAATCTTTTGTATTACATACTTGTTTGGTGATACATTTTCTTCACACAATTACAGAATGGGGACAGTACATCTTAATCTTCTAAAACATAAATTTACAGATCTGAATTCACTAGTATTTTGAAATTTCATTATGTCTTTACTGGAAACAGTATATTCTAATAAAAGTGATAATGTGTACATAATACATAGCTTTGCGACTCTCTTACATACGTCCGTCATCCTGTACGTTTCAGTTCATATTATTTCAGGGTTGCCAATACAATACAGTTGTACAGACTCAAGTAAAGGTGTCAAAGATACATGATGTATCAAAAAGAAATCCCCTAAGGTTAGGCTTGAAGGTTTCATTTTAGTGAGGAATTTTAGTTCACCCTACAACATGATGTAAATTCAAAGAGGTGGATTAGAGATATTGCTGTACTGTTTTTTTAACCTCAGTGCCAGTTGGGGATGGGTGGTTAATGCCTTGGCCCTGCTGCTTTACCCCCAGTACCCATTGTATAGCAGGCTGGGTGGGCCCCTGGTGCCAGTCTTCATTTTAGTGATAGAAACTTTATTTGCAGTTGCCAGAATATATTTAAAACACACATTTTGTTGCATTATAGGTGACCTTCCATATTACCACCACATTTAGGCTGTGTGATTTCATTTTACTAACAGAAACTCAGTTTATTTGTTTTCCAGCAAGACTGGCAGTGATATTTATGCCAGGACCAGGCTTTTAGATTTCATTTTATTGATGGGAATTCAAGTCTGTGGTCTTGCTGTCCTCTTGAGGAAGGCCTTACACTGTGTCTTACGTTATTGCCAGATGGAGTTACAGAGAGAGATATAGGAAATGGGTTTTACTGTTTATTATTTATTATTTGTACCAACTATGTGTATATGTATATATTAAAATATTAGATTATGTTACAAATGCTGCTACATGTTTCGGTGCCTCTGCACCATCTTATGGGAGCTTTGATATTGCGTTTGCTCTAAAGTCATAAAATATTAAAATTGTTAAAATTACATAAAACAGTAGATCATTGTATGATAAAAATCTGTGCTATTGATGAAATGTGGTAGTGGCTGCATATGCAATTCAAAAGTGTTATTTTGATGCGTCTGTTGTGCTGGCCAGAAGGAACATAAAAATCATAGGTTTTTACTGTTTCTGAGTTGCCAAATACCTGTGTTACTCACCATGACAATTGACATATGTTGCTGTCATTGTCTAAGTTCGTAACCATCGTGCCATGTGGTTAGCATACCATCTGACACTAATTCCAGTGCATAATTTAAGTTACATAATTTATGATTATTTTGACATGTTCAGTCATAAATGTTGCTTTTCTTTTACACAGATGACAGTCTTTTGTGATGTTGGTGACTGTAGAATTGCAGCCACTTTGTAATTAAAAAATAATTTTTGCCCCTGTTTGCTATTAGATCCAGTTACCAATTCCAGGAAGTCAATCCATCGGTACCACATCCCAACATACATTCAGTATGGCAATCCTCAGAACTCTCACTAAAACAAAATCTTATATGACGGGTTGCTTTTGGTACAGGGATCTTCAAAATACATATAAACAGAACCCTATTTCACAATCCTTTCAGTGCATTTGTGTATCTTTCTTTTTCCTTTGTGTGAAACCTGCAGCAATACAATCTGGAGGACTAACCTGGTTATTTAACCTTGTAAATTATCTCAGACTGAGTACCTAATTATCAAAATGGTTTGTTCAGGGGGCTCATGTTGGTGAAGTAGACTTACAACACTTTTAGTTAAGTTCAGTGGGAGGGCAGTTTGGAATTTTGTGAGTCATTTGTGTACCACAGGAAGTCAGGAGGAGGAAAGTGTTGAGTATTGTTAAGTCTGACAAGTGAAAAATAGGTATTTTGTTGACTGCCATATCCAGCATTATGTCAGATATGTTTACCATCCTGGCCCGTTCTCCTCTTTGTCAGCGTACTCTGCTTTATATGTTGTAGTCCTGCATAATTGCTGGCTTTATACATTCTGATGTTTATTGCGGAAGGTACTGTTGGCTGGTGGATTGTACGTTTTGTCTTGTTAATTCTTCAGACTGTTGCTGTCAGTTTATCTTTCGTTATAGTTCATATATTGTCTTGCTTGTTATTTGTTTCATGATAGTATATCCTACATTGTACCATTTCTGTTGTGTCTGATAGTCCCACAACATTTTTTTATCTTCACAAGTAAGTTTGGCTGTGACAGAGTTGTTCATATGTGACTTGTACCCATGTCCCCCTATTTTGCTGCATAAGTCTCCTATCATTTGGTACAACTGAACTCTGATTTAATCTGCTGGGAGCAACTGGGTTTATGCAGTGCTGCTTATACTTGGACTTTGTGCACCAAGACCATTGATCTGTCTTATGTCTTATATAAAAAGTGTCTGCTTTGCTCTGCCCATTATAGAAACAGCTATCATAATCCTGGCCGATCATTCTGGAACTCTGTCTGCAAGTCTCTCCCTTCACACCCACATGCATATTCACACTGGTGTTATAAACTCCCAGTCTGGTTCAGACCCCAGCAACTGTACCCAAACCCCTTCTGCCACCCCTGACTCGCAGGTAGATTATCTGGACTGTCATAAAGGCAACAAAATGATGCATGTTGTTTCCTAGCAAATAATGATGCCATTTCCATGTTGCTTATTTTTTTAACTATAATTTATTGTGAAATGTGTAGTATGAACAAATTTTATTAATTGCTACATTTTTCTTTGCATTCTTACAGAATACTGGGTCCGACAGCCCTGCAGCAGTACGCAGAGAGGAGAGAGGGACTGCCAAGCAACAGTCGCCCATTATACAACCTTGCCATGTCTGGTTTAGTAATCTGCTTCACAGGCTTTAGGAAGAAGGATGAACTGGTAAGGTTTATTTGTTGTAACACAACTTCAGTTTAGAATCAGGTTCACTTAATAGAGTGGCATTCGTTTCACCGTGCATTCAGTTTTTCCTTTCTGAATATTATGATATATATATACTGATGTCACATTGTTTATCCATGTGTATTGTTTTTAATTACTGTGGGATTGAATACTGGAAATAGTAATATGTGTATGTGTGTAAAGTTACGTGTATAATTAGGAGCCAAATTAATTTTGAAGTGTCTTGCAGTATTCATCAGACCTAAAACGTGTTTCAGGCAGAATCTGTAGAACTCAACTAGACCGACATTTTGTGTTTTGTAAGTGTCATCACCATGAGAGGGAATCTTGATGCTGATTCCATGAGAGGCTATAATGATCTTGTTCATGAGGACTTTGTGGGCATTTGTGATGTTTAATGTGAAACATTCTTTATTTGTATAGTGTTGTGATTTACTGTTTAGTACCTGTTGAGTGCTATCAGTAAGGGCTATGTGCTGAAGGGTCAGTTTCTGATAATGCAGCATCTTGAAGTGCTGTTAATGATCAGAGTATGCAGCGGGTCTAGCGTTTCTGCTGCTAGTTTAACCCTTAGGCGACTAATGTCATATATATATATATATATATATATATATATATATATATATATATATATATATAT
>Ga0268261_10000946_pt1 | contig 19413 bp, 11 predicted proteins | sample TergutNc150P1_FD_190353 | JGI IMG/M metagenome (GOLD analysis project Ga0268261, IMG submission 190353) | Nasutitermes corniger P1 segment gut microbial community from laboratory colony in Florida, USA - Nc150 P1 (SPAdes) (version 2) | ecosystem: Host-associated > Arthropoda: Insects >...
GAGCAGTGTCTGTATGACAAAGCAATAAAATTTTACAGTTTATTGTTGCATCTAGTTGGGTGTTTTATTTGAGTGACACACGAACATTTGCTACTTTATCTTTCCAAATACAGTCCTTCAAACACGTAACCAGAGGCTGCTACGGCGGTTTGACAGGCTCCTGATGATGGGCATAATAATGTCCGAAACATGTTCAGCAGTGTCTGTACGACAAAGCCATAAAATTTTACGATTGATTGTTGCATCTAGTTGGATGTTTTATTTGAGTGATTGAGGATGCACGGAACTACAAACCCTAAGTTCATGTGTCACTGTCACCTCCAAATATTCAACACACATGCAAACAAAATAAAAAATTTACCAATTTAATATAATTAATTATAATTTCATGTGTCTGGCATCAACAGTTCAAAAATTATTTCATTCTTGATGCAATACAAAATCTATTTTTTGTTTTTAAGTTCTTCTCTCCAGTTATTTTCATACAAAGCACAATATTACGTCACATGAGGGTGATATACTCCAACAACTGAACCAGCCATCAAACTGTTACTAAATGAATCCAGCCCATTCCATTCTATATAAGATCCATTTTAATTACCCTCCCATCTATGCCTACACCTACCATGCAGTCTCTTGCGTTTAGGATTCCCTGTCACAAAGCCTGCATGTATTTCTCTTCTCCTCCATATGCATCACATGCCAATCTAAACTCACCATCCTTGGCTTGATTACAAGAATAATAGCTGGCAGATCCTTTCTAAATACAGACAATAAATTTAATTGATAAAAATAATTTCAATCACCTGTACAGAATTATAAGTTTTACTATTCCACATTATTAAATGTGAATTTCTATAAACATGGCAACCATTCCAATCATATCAGCTGCAATACCAGGTTTTATGCTTTTGGTGAAAAAGCAGGATTCCTTCTACCACACTAAAAGTGAGCCATTCAATATGACACACCAGTTCTTCCTGATTCACTGTGTTGTAATTACAATAAATCTTCTAACCTTTTTTCGGAGCTCTTCAGAACATCTTTGTTTATGGTACAGCTGTGTGGCATTAAGTCTTAGTTGGTCAATTTATGATCCAGATAAACCTAGTACTTGTAAAAGTGAACTTCACCCTTTAACCTGTCATGAATGAATAGAGAGGCAGAACAGGTAGGTCTCCATTCTTTCTTTAACATTGGCACCAAATGGGAAGGAGTGGTTAACACAACACCCCAGCCTCTTAACCCCAGGGGGGATGGGTGGGCTCCAGGGCTGGTCTGGATGGATGCAGAAATTCTTGCCCCACCCAAATTCGATCCACTGACCATCCATTAGGCCTGACAACATTACCACTTTCATGTGTTGACTGTCCTGAAATCTGGGAGCCTCAACCTCCTGGAACCCTCAGGGGCTGTCCAGGCCTGTACAGGGATTGCTTTACCTTTTACATACATTAAATTCCAGGGATCTGGAAGTCAGATTAATAAAGGATGTGCAATAACTTATATAGTAAGAAGCATAAGCAATTTAACACTAAACACATTGCTGTACCCCTGCTGTACAGCACAAACATTCATAGCAGTAATTTATCCCGTACAATTACAGAAATATCTGTAGGCTTTAGGTCATCTTTAAACATAAGAGATTTATCCAGTCAGCAGGTGTGTACATACAGGTACCTTTGTAATGTTATTTTAAATTATTCCTTTTATGCATCATAGTTTAGAGTCTATGAGGATTACTGACAAACATTTTAATGCCATCATAGTAAGCTTCTTTCTGAAAGCATGACAGGTTGGTAATTGCCATGCAAATTGGGGAAATAATTTTCACATTTATCATTGTTGGAAATGACAATTATGAGATCTAAAGACAAAGTATCTTTACTAGATGGTCTCCTTTGCATGCATGCCTATTCTCATCCGTGTGTAAAAGTTTAGAAAAATGTGCAGATGGTTATTGTGATAAGGCCATCATATACACAGCTACTATTAATAAATATATGTGTATGCATGTACAAAAAACCGTGTGGTATCTGATTATGTTCTACAAGTTTCAACAGCTTATGATACATACATTGTGTTCACTTTAGTCTAAGAATTTGGATAACTAATTGAAAATCTTTTTTTTTTCCTCAGTCCTATAGTCCAATTCCATGTTTCTGGACAGTTCTCTCATATTATGTGATGATAATCTCCCATGTTGATACAGCATTATTTTAAGTCCCAGAAACATACAAAAGTAATCTTTCAGCATAAATGCAGTATGTAAGGCTATCCAATCAATCTGATCAATAATAAAAGTCATGAACAGGTATCAGTGTATTCATCTTGAGAAGCATGTCAAATTCCAAGTCTTCTGCACTATCACCCATATTGCCTTGTGGGTAAATAGCGACACTTCAAACAAACCTGCTGCCTCCAAAGCATTGGTAGGTACCCACCTGACGACACTGTATCATAGTCCAAAGCTGACAGTATGAAATGTTACCACTACAAAAACCAAAAATATCATGTGTGTATCAGCAAAGAGTGTTGTGTATAGTTCATTTCAACAATAATACTATCACCTTTTATCTAAAATTAGACATACTTCCCACAGAAACAGCATGGTCACCAAGATATGAGGATTAGTGTCCGCAAAGGAAACATTTCCAAGTTTCAGCCAGAAAAGAACGAAACGATAGATGTAAAGACAGATCTCCTGCAAAACAGAAACAAGTTTGGTCAGAATCAGAAAGGACAGACACACAAGTTTGATCTTAACCACAACCATCCGGAGACATAACTTTGACAGACTAACTTAAAAGATGAAGATTACTATGTCCAGGATACAATGCCATGTAGTTTGGTAGATATGTACCATACACTAACATCTTAAATCAATCTGCTGTCTCTGATTTTGGATAGATCTATCCTCAAGATGGGACCAGTAGATGGATCCAGAGCACGTACCAATGTACCAAATTACGACAGGGTGACACAGTCCAGAAGGCTGTGCTTGTGTCTCATTGCCATGAGGAACTCAAGAATCAGAACTGTCAAAATAATTTATAAAGTAAAGATTTAACATACTTATGACAAACCAGTTCAGAAATTCCATAACTAAAAAAAAACAGAAAAAAAAACAGAAAACTGGCATTAAGAATGGAAAACAAGAAACTATGGACAAAACACAGCAGAGGAAAATGTAGCCTACCTGTGTAATATTAAATTAAGAAGCAAAATGTTTTATTAAAAATTCAAAATCATATGGATGGTACATACCAGCAGCTAACATCATGTTCTCTACCAGCAAACACAGCACATGCAAATTTTGCAGTAGGTCACCATTTCTGACATGCTAGTTACAGGCTGCTGTCATAATTATATTGTGCAAATACAACAATAAATTACTGCTGATCCTGTATTCGGGCAATTTCACCGTGTAGCTAACATTTTTGAGGAACATAATGTTTCCAGTTCCAATTCAGGAAGGAAACATGTGGACATAGACAGACACCTCGTCACCATGCCTTTGTTTTATTGATTTGTTCACAGAACACATAACACGAATGTGGTTGTAATCGTGATCATATCTGGAACTGTTAGTTTCAAGAAATTTAAATTAGTTGTGTTGTTTTGTTCAGATGATAAAATTCTCTGTGAATTGGATGATAAATTTTGACCCTCAACAAGTGCATCATTAATTTCCCATTCACATAGACTGGCTCTGGAAACAACTACCTATGTACATAATGCGTACTGAAGTTACAGAAAATACACAAATGAGATCCTGAAATACGAAGTGGTAGAACAGATAAAGCCTTACCTTTGTGCCCACATGATTTCAAATCTTCAAGCATGGACCACTTAAAATGACAACTCTTTATTTAAACTTAAAAAAAAAAATCCCCTTAAAAGTGCTGAAAGTGTTAGAATGGTTCTAGAAAAGCACTGTCGATACTGCAGCACACCGACCAAAATGTGTTCAAACTTCTTGAGCTTCCTCCATGCAATCCCCAGTAATGTGCTTCTGCTACAGTATCTGCATTCTAGAAGCTTCAAAGCAAAAGGTCAAATATAAAACACATATCAACAACAGTACCACAACCAGCCAATCAGATCATACAATGTAATGTGCATCTGTAGGAGGGGTCTGAAACGTTGCATACAGTGTGGCCCAGAGCAGTGGTTCCCCAAGCAAGAACAATAATTCAAAATCCAATTCTGATCTCACTTTATAACATCTTAGGATGTGATTCTGTGTAATTTGGTACATAGGCCTGATTCCACTTTCAGGGCACTCTTGTAGCCTGAAGATGGAGAAAACAGATTCCTCAAAAATGCTGGTACCCACTCCCAAACCACCTGTCACCACATCCCAGAAAAATGCAATCTTCATACCCAATGTGATCAAAACTTTGGATGTGTTTTCCCAAAACAGATTATACAGGAGCACGAATTTTAACTTTAAACTATTAAGTGATGATAAAAGCTTAACTTTAATTGCAGCTCATCGGCATACTGGGGTTCCACAGCTAATAAAAGAGCAGCATCCTTAAGGGTGTGGACACAATGAAGCAGACCTGTCCAAACTGTTTGGAACTCTGACAATAGTTTTAAATGCCAGCAATCCAAATGCACAAGCCAGTCAGGTGTGAAAAGTCAAGTCTTGTTCTGTCTGATGCATAATGGTTCATGTGCCAATCTATGCCAGTCAGTACCTGCAGTGGAACAGGAGGTATGTCCAGTTCTGACAACAACTGTGCATTTCTGTGGCTATTACCCACTACAGATAATAACACAGTAGGAACATAAAAATATGCAAGTAGCATTATCCATACACACTGTAGAGTTTTTCTGTGTAAGGTAGCTGTAACCAATGTTCTAACTGAATTCACACAGGCCACAGAACAAACTAAACATCAGAAAAGAAACTCAGACCTACCCAGCCATCTGGATATTCACTGCACATGTGCTGGAGTCATAAACGAGAGCTAATCAAGATGTCTATTTCGTGCACTGGCATCTCTGACTGGGTACACAGGTGTCACTTACATACCACCAGTAGTAATATGCTGCCAGATTGGACAACAGAGGTAGGCAATATGTATGCCCATGAAGTATCTTCTACAAAATTTGGCATGTCTTGGAGAATGGGTAAAGAACCACTGCTCTAAAGGTAAGTTACAATAACCATATTAATATTTAATAAATGAAGAAATTAAGGCACAGACCACCCTGGTATGTAGTAAGCTTTAAAAAGTGAGAATCAAGTTACGAACTGTACAAAATATCAAAATCAAATATAGTGAAAAAACTAATATTATAGTACTAAAACTAAAATTAAATTTTAAGCATCTGCAATACCTGCCATGTGCTTTGATAACCTGCTACATTGTACTGTTATCATAAACACTACAGCCTTAATAGTAAACAGTATTTTACTGCCATTAAAAGATGTGTGATTAATGCAGAAATTAGATTAATTAAAACAAAGAAGAATGTTGGAGTAAATTTTTATTTACAGTGTTCTTCAGGACATGTCAGCCTTGAAGAGGTACCAGTTGTACAAAATAAAAGTAATCCCTTTTGTTTCGCCAATCTTTTTCATTCCATGAAAACAGCTACACTGAAACGTTGAATCTGCTTGCACCCATTTTTAATATATCCAGTAGCTTCTTGTGAGGAATGAGTAACATATAGAAAAAAAATTCTTAACAACTGATTTATAGCCTTCTAGGATATGACACAGGGTACTGTGGTTTAAAATTGTCAGCATTTTGGAGGAACCTGTTGCCTTCATCTTCTGGGTAGAGAAATGTTATGGGGAAAATAATGTACATGATATGGTGAAGGGACAACAGAAATCAGCAGCAAGAAGGGGAATACAAGACAGTAGCCCTGACAAGGCCATCACAGACAGCAATTAAGAAAGAAAATATGTTTGTCCAAAATGCTGGTACCTATGCACCTAACTACACAGCATCACATCACAGAAGACTATGTTTATCTAATAATGACACAGACAGACAACTACATGGTAAGCTTATTATTAGTCCCATATATTACATACACTCTGAATGTACCATGAAGCTGTATTATGTAGTATACCTCAACCCTGGCATATGTAAAACTCATCTCATGAACATTCAAGACTTCTGGGATACGACTCTGTACTGACTGGTAAATAGTTACCGGCTATTATTCACTGACATAGAATCATACTGCAGAAGTCTTAAATCTGCTCAGGAGCCTCATACCTCAAATCTGACACTCACAGCATACGCTTGGGAGTCATCCCAGTATCACAAATTTAACTACCACATAAACCGAGAAATAGGCGTAATGTATTATAACACTCATGTGACTAAATTCAGTGACACTATACGAGCCCAATGCTTTGTTCTAACTCCCAATACAAAATCAATGCCCTTTCATTTCATTCTTGATCTTTAATTCTGCCTCTTGTATGGGCATCAATACTCTTCCATTCTCTCCAAATACTCCAGTTAAATCAGTTAAATGCTGTCATGATAACCTGTTTTCCTGCCACACTGCATAGTTACAATGAGCTACAGGCCTACATAACCTCAGTACCCTTCACAATGCCCTACTTTTTGTCCACATTACATAACATTACACTAAGTTACACATAACCTTAACCTTGTTCATAATGCCCTGTTTTTCTCCTAAGCTGCATGTATACACAACCTCATTCCCATTTACAATTCTTTGTTTTTCAGCCAAGCTACATAACATTACACTAAACTATACCCAATCTTGATCCCTTTCACAATGCCCATCTTTTCCGCCTTGCTACATGTAATTACACTGAGCTATGCACAACCCCCACTTTGAGCCCTCTTCATTTGTTTATGATCCTGTATATATTCCTGCCACTGACACTATGGAGCCCTTCTAATGTGCCCTGTGTACAGCATTGATGCACATGTTGAGAACCTTCACTCATGCAGGGGCTCTGCTACACCTTAAACCATACATTAAACATTCCAGATTCTCTGATTAACTTCAACATAATGAACATAAAATGTAACTCCTTTAAACTAAAGAAAAAAGTTGTATTTTTATGCTGAATCAGTTAGTGTTACATTTAAATTTGCTATTACTGTAATCCAACAATTCCCCACCCCCCCAGAAAAGGAAGGTATTACACAGCAAAATGCTCATACATCTGAAAATAATTTATTTGTGCAGCTAATAAAAAATATTTCTGTTGCTCTCAAGCAAAAAAAGAACAATAAACAGGTATGCCTGACAAGTTTTGTCTTTTGTAATTACCAAGTTACAGTTCACTGTAAGAAGACTATTTACAAGTAAAGTACACACCAATGAAGTGATCTAAATAAACTATGCATACAGATACACCGTTAAAACACCACTATGACATCATACAGAAACTTCATCACACAAGGTAACCTTCAAGTGCACTGTGAAGTAAGGATGAACGCATTTCTGTTTCAACATTTATGACAACAAATATAATGTATTCATTTCATGAATCCTAACAGACACACAAAAGCATTGCCATATCAAAGAAGAATCTCTTTCCAGGGTGCTTTATGCCAGCCAGCATACATACTAGAGGACCAATACATCCACTTGAGACTTTTAGTGGGGAAGGATAAGTAATCATTCATACAACTGACTAGGACAGACAGGCTTAACGACCTGTGCACCATTACTGCTGCATGATACTACTGAATTAAAATTCAGTTTTTAGCTTATTGTCAGGGCATGGTATACGCTTGAAAGATAGATAAATGGCTAATTCATGCAGCCCACGGACCTACTGATTTCTGATCATGTGATCCACTTTTGAAAAGACTTAGATAGCTTTGCCTTACACAGCCCAAAAATATCAGCATGTCTAGAACAAATAAATTTTACCTGAGATTTTTTGTTCTACCAAAGAAATGTGCTAAAAATAAAATGCACACTCCCTTACTTCTTCAACAGTATTTTTGTGCCATTGAAGGTTTTTTTAGGGGGGTGGGGGGTTGTGACTGCATGTACCTTTCCAACACTATATGTTACAGTACTCAACAGAATAACTGTAAGTAACAGGGGAAAACCAAAGTGCTCTGAGAGAAACCAGTGCTGTTTTGTCAACCATAATTTCCTAAGATTTAACATGGACCTCTGAGATGAGAAGCTAGCAACTAACCACCTGAGCTATGACACAGCCTTATGCTATTCCTCAAATATGACTAAATCTCTCATACTTTTCCGCCATGGAAAGTAAGAATGAATGCCAACTTACATTAAACATTAACTGTCACAGATAAACTTAAGGCACTGGTTTGTAACTTGTAATACAACACTTGGACTAAAATGTCCAAACCAGTGATACCTAAATACCTATCCCCACTCTTCAGCTACATTACACAACAAATATACTTGTTATGTAATTATTTGTACGAATAGTAAAACTGTGAAGTGTTTAGAAACATACATGAAACTATTCCATATAATGGTGGTGGTGGTAATGAGGATAAACAAAAGTGATAATGACCACAATAGGATAAATGAAACCATCCCAAAATCATACCTGAAAATATCTGAACAACATGGCTGGATAGCACATCATCATGGAACTACAGAAAACAGCCATATTGGGTACCACACACATACTTTGGGAAGTACTGGTGTACAAGTACAACATGTTCATCATGAGAAATAACATAACATGTGCCATACACTGCAACCACAGAACAGCTGCAACATTATATGCCCCAGAAACATAGCTTGTCTTGGGTATATAATAGTAAATACACTGTATAAAGGTGATTAATAATAATAATAATAATAATAATAATAATAATAATAATAATAATAATAATAATAATAATAATAATAATAATAATACTGTTTAAATGATAGCACTCCTTGAAAGCCAGCTAAACCACTGCCCATTCAGAATGACAGTAATAATAATAATAATAATAATAATAATAATAATAATAATAATATCATCTTTCCAGTCATGCTCTATGTTCCAGCATGTAAGATAAAACTGCTCTTAAAAATTACATTCATACTGTCATGTATTCACTGCAGTTTCCAGATGAAAACACAGTGTCAAAAGAGAAACAATTATTGACCTGGTGCAACTCACTTTCTCTTTCACCAGAGTTAATGTTACTTCAAGTACAAAGCAGACGATTAAATTTTTCTTCTCAACACACATACATTATATGTGTCAACATATGAAACATCACAGTTAAGTTGTTAGCATTTTTGTATCACATCTGTAAGCCCCTGGTTTCAAAACCAGAAGCTAGCAACCCTAACCCAGGTTTTTCATGGTTACATACTTCATACTTTCTTCACAGATAACGGTCACTGATACAAATTACTCATACATAATGAACTTCAAATCTGAAGGTTGTGTTCTGCCCTGCTAAGCACACAGACATATGCTATTATTGTAAAATCAATTGAACTTACACTTAGCAATACATTCCATGCAGAATCACCTGAATTGGGGGGATGGGGAGAGGGAAGGGGAATTTTGATAGACCCTACTTGCCAATATGTAGACAATATTAAATAATCACACTACTGCATCAACATACCTACTGCCCTGTTACCCCTTTATTTCAAGTCAGCTTACTGCAGTTGTAAAATTGTGATGCTCTCCAAATCTTGTCACATCTAAATGGGTCAGAAGAAAGACCGAACTAAAGTAACATTTTTTTTATCCCAGTTATTTTCCTACATATTCCTGCAGCCTGGCAACAGTGTCCTATAATCAGCATGCAAAGTACTAATCAGAATGGTTTGCATACAATGAAGTTGCACTTTTGTACATTATTCATGTTCTTGGAGCAAGGAGAAAAGTATCCAATTCCATACAAAATTTTGCTTTCTGTGAGCCAGTAAAATTATTCACAGATAACACTCTGTTACTTGTGTTAATGTGGAGGGTGGGGGGCAGATGGCACAATAATAAGTTTCGAAACAGACTGCACAGTCTTGTTACATTAGTAGGTATGAGTGGTTTATAGCATTACTCCTTATGAAATATCATTTTTCGTTATTATAATGGCACAAAAGCTCAGAATCAATGTAAGAGACAGATAATGAATGGCAGCACACTGTGGACAGTAATTATGATAAAGCAATCTCATCTTACACTGAAAGTAGGGTAGAAAAAGACACAGTAACAGATTATGATAATGGCAATGCATGTGGGTATGATGACCTTCAACACCCTTGCAATTCTGATACTAACCATCTAGTCACTGGAAGTCTCAATGGACTTAAGTACGAGTAAAAATGGCACATCATGTGAACAGACATTCTGTACCAATTACCTTCTATATATTCTTCCGGTACTGACCAAACTGTGAAAGACTCACAACTTCTGGACACTGGTACACAAGATAAAATCCCTGCAGTTATAATAATACAAATGGAACATGACATCAGAGACACATTTAAAATTAGAGCTCCTCTTCGACAGCTCTATATCTAATTTTACAGCATCAATGCTGAAACATGACCAGTCTTCCACATATCAAGATTTTACATCCTCTGACAATATCAGTCAACCTGACTCTCTCTGATAAACTAAATGATGCCTATTCTAAATTTTACAATCCATCTAAATTCTTAGCTGTGCAAGAAGTTACTGTGCTCTTCAGAGGGACAAAGTACCTATGAAACATAAATGTTTTCTTAAGAAGAATAACAAACTCTGACACAAGTGGTTATACTTATCATATGATTAGGAGGAAACAAACAAAATGCAACACAGATTATTATGGCCATCAGGCAACAGTAAAAAGTCTTACTAAAGGAGTAAAAAAGGTTATCACAAATTCACGTGGACAATTTCTTTTCCACTCCATATTTATTTAAAGACCTGCATGCAAGAGCTAAAAATTTCTATGGCTCTGTCAGAAAGAAATAATAATAAGATGCCAGGCGACTCTGACAGTAGGACACTAAATTTAAAAGGCGCTGATATACATGACAATGTAATAGCTACTGTCCTGACAGAGTCAACATGCCAACTCAGTTGTGAAGGGGGTCTGTATTTCACAAACCCAGCACAGGAAGTGTATGATCACTATATGAAAAATCATAGTGCAGTCAAGCCACTCTTTTTTCCTTCCTTCTCCTCACAGGCATGCACAGGGAGTGGACATAGCTCAAGGTCCTGTCTTGCTCCGCAGGTTAAGCGCCAGCAACACATGCACGTAAATTTTCAGTCGCTATGGCTAGGCTTTCACAGATTGTCTGGGATGCTGGTCATGTGATTAAGCATGTTCATAATCTTGACATTAGATGGAGGTGAGATGTCAGCTTCATGCCCCAGCCGCCTTGTCCCTGGGGAAAAAGCACCCAGCACTCACTGAACAGAAGACTGTGTGGGCCCTGGTGCCATTCTGGACACTTTAGAGGACAAAGTGTCTTTACCCTACCAGGAATTGAACCATGATTCCTCAGCTGTCTGCCCTTTAGCCTAGTCATGACAATGACTGAGTCACCGTAGCTCTTGCCACCCAAGGGTAAACCACTAAATAACACAATAAAACAAATAGTTTATTACATCAAAAACATGACAATATTATAAAATTATTGGTATTTTGTTATGGCAACATGTTTCGGTCTTTCTTTAGACCATCTTCAGACTAACGTTCTTAAGTAAGAGGTAAAAGCAGTGTGTAATATGTACTATGGGATACCATATTACTTACAAGGTGTAGGTGAAACTAATTAAGAATGTGAAATTTTATGTAAAGGTTGAAATTCTATTGGTTAGGACGTAATATATATATAAATACAATGTATAATAAATTAGGACGGTACTATGATTCACTGTTGAAAATATGTCAAATAATATGGTCACATTAATATTCCAGTAGCGGGTTTTATCCAGAATTCATGGTCACATAAGCGCTCAAGTTCAAGGTAATATATACACACACATAATTTGAATTAGAGTCTATACGTCTGTATATGTGTACGCAGTCACAAGCTGCAGCACAACTTACACGCACACACGTCGGGATTCTCAACTCTGCATAAAATCAACCACCTTTATAGGGAAATAACTACAATAACCTTATCAGACTTTCATTTGTTGAAAACTGACAAGAATAAGAATACTTCAACGATCATCCAGTAGTCCAACATACCCATGAACTTTTTAAATATGTATTTTCATAATACATGTGTACCAGATACCAAATACCTGCATTCCCATACACAGACGTATAGATTTTAAATCAAATTATGTGTGTGCATATACTACCTTGAACTTTGAGTGCTTATGTGACCATGAATTCTGGATAAAACCTACTACTGGCATATTAATGTGACCATATGATTTGACATATTTTCAACAGCAAATCATAGTACCCACCTAATTTATTATAAATATTTATATGTTGTTTTTATATATATTACATCCTAACCAACAGAATTTTAACCTTTACATAATATTTTATATTCTTAATTACTTTCGCATACACCTTGTATGTATTATGGGATGCCATAGTACATAGTACACGCTGATTGTACCTCTTACTTAAGAACGTTGGTCTGAAGATGGTCTAAAGAAAGACCTAAACATGTTGCTGTAACAAAATAATTATATAATAATGCTGTGTTTTTTATGTAATAAACTATTTGATTTATTGTGAGAACTGGAACACAATGGGATATCTTTGATTTAAAAAAAAAATTGCTAAATAACAGTTCTGTCACAATGTGGGAATTCAAACACTAACATAAATGTAATCTGGACTTCCATATACAAAATACCTACATAAACTATTTGTTTTATTGTGAGAATTGAAACACAACGGAATGTCTTCGATAAAAAAAATCACTAAATAACAGTTCTGTCACAATGTGGGAATTCAAACACTGACATAAATGTAATCTGGACTTACATATACAAAATACCTACACAAACTATTTGTTTTATTGTGAGAACTGAAACACAACGGAATGTCTTTGATAAAAAAAAATCACTAAATAACAGTTTTGTCACAATGTGGGAATTCAAACAATGACATACATGTAATCTGGACTTGCATATACAAAATATCTACAAACTTTCTTTGTAAGAATAATTTTAATACCAGTTTAAAAAAAATCACAGAACCTGTCAATACATTTTTTAACATAAATGAGTGTTTTTTTAATATAAACACTTCCAAAGATACAGAGACACTTTGAGGATGAATACAATCAATAATTACCCCCCTGTTCTAATTAAAATCCAGTTGTCGGCCTCATCAAACATTGGATTTAAATCCTCTATTCCCATGTGATACAGCCAGACAAAGTGAGATTTGTACACCAATACCTGCTTTGCTAATTAATCCTTTAATAGTGTCATAATTTACATCTTCATAAAATCAGAGCAGCAACCATAACTAAGACCAAATTCAACACAGACATAAGGAGATGGGAACTGTATCTGAAATGACTGGATTACCTATGTCTGGGTGAAAATAATCAAAAGCGTGTTCCTACCTTCATATCTCCCTGCCATGGACAAATGAAAATGATAATATTAAGAATAGTGTGAATTTGTTATTGGAAGAAAACCATTATTCCGTTAATGGAAAGAAACAATGTTCATTCTCTGAAGGACAAGATATCAATCAAGAAGAATATAGTGTTGTGATAAATCATAGTGATGTTTTGGGCATAAATGATGTTATTTTAAATCCTAAAAGAAAGAGTGCTCTTATTGATAAGGGTAGTATACACCCCTTTCTACAGGAATGCGACCACAAGCAAACTAGTCAAAGGAAGGAAAGACAAAAACTTGATACTAGAAGTGATGATTTTTTTACAGTTTTAGGTCACATTAAGTGATTATTTGAGAAAAAGAATCTGCAATCCTCTCTTTCTTTGTTCCAACAGAATACTAGAGGCTTGAATGATAAACACGAAGAACTTATTTGTTCATTACTTACTCATAACACTAACCATCAGATTATCTGCCTAACAGAACATTATACTATGGAACAGAAGTAATCTTCCATGAGTTTGGAGAACAACACCTTAGCTGCTAATTTTTCACATACTGATTTTAAAGGAGGAGGTTCTTATATTTTTGTCAGAAATGATAAACATTTAGTTCTATTACAGTTTCTCACTTTGGATTAGAAAAAGCTTTGGAGTCTAGTGCTTTAAGAATTAATCTTGGAATATACAGTATTATTGTTTCATGTGTCTACAGATCTCCTTCAGGGAGTTTCAATCAATTTTTTCATTTACTTAATCTTATGCTACTCTTCCACATGTGTAAACCCAGTTCTGAATTCATATTCTGTGGAGATATAAATGTAAATTTTTTAATGGATAGTAATCAAAATATGAAAGCATCTTCTCTTTTACAATCCTACAACATGTTTAATGTAATAGATTTCCCTACTAGGATCTGTGATGAATCAACTTCAGCAGATGATTGTATTTTTCTGGATGGTTCAAGAATTAATCCATTCACTGTAGCTCCATCTTCAATACTTTGTCTGACCATGAAGTGCAATATCTTGTTCTAGGCAAAATACTTGTTAATGATACATCTACATTAGCCCACAGAATGCAACTTATAAATACAAATACTCTGAAAAATTTTATTGATTATTAAAAAATGAAACATGGGAAAATATTTACCCTATGAACCATATAAATGATATTTGAAAGGTATTTTTAAAAACTTTTTTGATTTACTCTGACTCATGTTTTCCAATTCAGTATATTACAAGTAAGCCAAAAAAAAAATAACAAATGGATAACTGGAGGTATAAAAACATCTTGTAGAAGAAAACAAGGTCTTCATATTCTTAGCAAAATACATAAATGCCCTTTAATTAAATCATACTGCCTTCACTATTGTAGAATATTGAGAGTTATTAGAATGGCTAAGTTAATGTACATTAACTTAGCTGTTATAACAATATGATATCCTCATCCAAGAACATATCTAAAACTTCATAGTGGATTATACGAGATGAAATGGGTAAATCAGAGAGAAAAACCAAACTGCAGCCTTGTTTAAATACGATGATTTAATTATTAATGCAATTCAAATTGCAAATGCTTTTAATGACTATTTTATTAATGTGGTTGATAGTCTCCAAACGGAGCATGTCAATATTCATCATGCCTTAAAGTTGTTAAATGGTTCTTTTCCTCACAGTTCTCCTGAGATATTAAATATTCCAATTACAGAAACTGATACAGTGTTACTACGAGGCACGTCCGGAAAGTAAAGATATAGCACATGTAGGCTGATAGGGTAATTTTTTCTTGATCCTTTACCTGTGAGCCGTGCTCGTTTGACAGTGGTAGAACCAGCTTTGTTTGAGTGAGATGTGTTTGAAATGGCAGCACCGATCCAAAGTCCTACCAGAAGTGAGGTGCGTTCCGTCATACGATTTCTCAACGCAAAAGGTGAATGTCCAGTGGAAATTCATGAACAAATTGTTGCTGTTTATGGTAACATTATGAACTGGCAAAATGTGACGGAGTGGTGCCGTGAATTCTCCGAAGGAAGGACTGATGTTCACAACGAACAAAGGAGCGGTAGGCCATCTTTGATTTCTTATGACCTTCTTCAGGAAATTGAAGGAGAAATTCGCGCAAATCAATGCGTGACAAGAGAGCTGCATCACATCATTCCTGAAGCTATGACAGACGAAGTAGGGTACAGAACAATGTGTGCATGCCAGGTGCCCAAAATGTTAACGGACGATCACAAAACAGAACGAATGGGTTCCGCACTGAAGTTTCTTACGCGCTACACACAGGAAGGAGATGAGTTTCTGGACTCCATTATGACTGGAGATGAAACATGGGTTTTTCACCACATTCCTGAATCCAAGTAACAGTCACTGCAACGGCGCCATACGCATTCCCCCAGAACCTAAAAATTCAAAACTTCAATTTCAGTGGAAAAAATCATGGCATCCATTTTTGGGACAGAAAAGGCATTCTTCTGGTCCACTTCATGCCTCCTGGCACAACAATTAATGCAGCTGCATATTGTGACACCTTGACACGGTTTTGACGAGACATTCACAACAAAAGGACGGAAATGTTGTCATGTGGTGTGGCCTGCTCCACGACAACGTGCAGCCCTATTCTGCGCTCATCACCACTGTGCTTCTGGAAAAATTCAAGTGGGATATACTGGACCATCCGCCATACAGTCTGGACCTTGTGCCCAGCGATTTCCACTTGTTTCTTCACCTAAAGAAATATTTCACTGGGAAAAAGTCCGACAACGATGATGAGGTGCAAGAAGAAGTCATTACGTGGTTCAAGGGGCAGGCGGCAGACTTCTATGACTCGGGGATATAGATGCTGGTTCCAAGACTTAATAAATGTTTGGACAATGCCAGCGACTATGTTAAAAAATAAAGTTATGTACAGGCAATTCATTCACAGTGTTGCTTTTGTAAATTAAAAATGCTGTACATGTTTAAGACCTTTGTATCTTTACTTTCTGGACATGCCCTGTATTAATTCAATGAATAATAAAAACTCATCAGGTTTTGATGAAATCTCCAATATCTATGAAAAATCCTGTGCTTGATATCTTTGCAAACCTTGCCTCTATTTATAATACTCCAATCAGTCAAGGAAAACTCCCAGATCGCTTAAAACATTAAGTTGTGGTTCTGGTGTGTAAGAATGGTGATAAATCCTTAGTAGCTAACTATAAACCAATTTCCCTGTTAAGTGGATTTTCCAGAATCTATGAAATATTAATTTATCATAGATTAATTCAGCATCTACAATGACACAATATCATAGTTTCTCAACAGTTTGGTTTTAGAAAGGGGATGTCCAAGGAAAATGCCACTTACAAATTTATGGAAACAGCTTATGTATAGAACAGTAAAAAATTTGTGCTGGGAGTATCTTGTTACCTGACCAAGGCTTTTGACTGTGTTAACCATAAACTATTTAAAAAAAAAACAGAATTCTGTGGTTTACTTTTAGACTGGTTTGATTCTTATCTTGAAGGAAGGAAGCAGAGAGTTGACTTAAAATTTCCAAAATTTAATACTTCTTCAAACTGGTATATTGTTAAACATGGGGTGCCCCAGGGATCAGTTTTGGGTCCCTTGCTCTTTAGTCTATATATTAATGATTTTCCTGTACTAAACAATAAAATTACGAATGTGATGATGCTTGCAGATGACACAGGTATGTTAGTTACAGCCATTATCAAGAACAATATTATTGTACGGTTTAATTTTAATTTAAATCACATTTCTAAATGCTTTCAAGCTAATTGCCTAGTCTTAAACCCAATTAACACTAAAGTCCTAAAATCTGAACCAACTATATTTATCTAGTACATAAAATTCAACAAGTGCAGGTCAATTTCTACCAGAAATAGAAACTATAAAGTTCTTGGGCTTGCAACGTGACAGTCAAATTTCTGGGAAGTATCATGATTCTTTTTTATTGAACAAATTGAGCTCTGCTCATTGTATAATGAGATGACTAAATCATGTATTGACTATTGATTCCCTGAAGCTTATATATTTTACTCATTTTCAATCTGTAATTAACTATGGTATAATTCTGGGAGTAAACCAACCATTTAAATTAGGGTTTTCTTCTTCAAAAAAGATACTTAGGATAATGTTAGGAATAGGATGTAGGAGTACTTGCAGGATTTGGTTTACAAAATATGACATTAACAGTTCCATCCCTTTATATTCTTGCATTGGCAATATTTGTTATCAATAACCACTCTTGTTTTCAAACTAATTAATCAGTGCATTGTATAAACACTAGGAAAAAAAAATCTGCATAAACCACCAATCAATCTTTCGTCTATCCAAAAGAGCACTACTTATTCTGCTATAATGGTTTTTCATAAACTGCCATTATACATTTAGAAACTTCAACATGACAAAGTGCAGTTTAAGAACGCACTGAAAAATTATCTATTTGTACATACTTTTTATTCATATTAAGATCTCTCATCACACTAATCAAGAGATTCTAAATATCTTATATTTTATCTTGATAATCAGTTATATTTGTTTTAGATATACTCTTAGTGTGACGTGTTTCATATCCATCAGTCGTTGGACTGATAATGGATCAAAGAAATGTATTCATGTACAGTAAATGTAAATGTAAATACATATTGGCGGTGTATTCGGTTTTGAATGAAATGTCTCTTACACAATGAAAAGTACAGTGACAAAATAAGTATTTAAGCATTTCAAAACTAGCTGCTTCTTGTAGTTACAGTCAACTACTGTCATGCCATGCTGAAATCATAGCTACATTTAAAATATTTGTCTGTAACATTAATTTTGTTTATATACAATATGGCAGACAAGTTGAACTGACAGCAGAAAAGTGTGACCTCATGCCCCACACCTGTTGTTTTGCCCAACCAGCCACCATGGCATTAGTAACCACAACCCAATGGAACGCATCCAACTATTAGTCCAGTAAAAATGCATCTCTAACACTAGCCCCCACCCAACAGAATCCTGTGAAATAATTAACATACGAGAGTGCCAGTCCATTGTAGATCCATGCACGCCAGCCTGTCCGTGTGTTGGCATCAATACGGCTCTCTAACTCCTGACAGAGGCCTTTACGATCATGTGAACGGCCTGACCTCAGATCACAAAGCATTCGTTTCTTGCATTCAGCATCACATGCTGGCCTCACTGGAGAATTCTTCCAGTAATGCCTGTATGAAAGACCAGAAGTATCAGCTAACAGCTGTTATGCGTACTGCACACATCACCATCATCTTACATACCTGAAGGCAGTAAAGTTAAGTGTGTGCAAGACAGAACCAAAAAAAAAAAACTTTGGAATGCCATCTACTTTTTGTATGGTGACTGATAGTGTTGAATTTGAACATTTGTTAAAGAGGAATTTGTGTAAAAACATTCAAATATTAAAAACGGACTGAGATATCAACCTTACACTGGTATTATTCACAAAATTTGTACCTAAACAGCTCAAAATATATAATATAATAATATATAAAAGTATATAATATAATAATAATTAGGCACTATACTATTATCAAACACATGAAGATCATTTATTACAGTACAAGAGCATTGCTATTACAGATACAAAAATACATGAGCTCCAGTCTCTACAGATATCGGAACATTCCGTGGAATGATAGACTTACTATACTGTTACAACGCAACTGAAATTTTAGTTTTGAAAAATAGAAATACAATCAACGATATTTAATTTCTAGTTCATACTACTTACTTACTTACTCCATGGAGCAGAGTCCTTCGTGAGAAGCTAACCAGTAAACTTTGCAGCTAGTCAAGAAATTCCCCGCATTTATGGAACCCGAAAGTCCTTCACCGTACCCACAAGTGCCCGCCACCTGTCCCTATCCTGAGCCAACTCCATCCAGTC